>Ga0123353_10000313_pt1 | contig 59874 bp, 55 predicted proteins | sample TergutLab28metaG_3_FD_92763 | JGI IMG/M metagenome (GOLD analysis project Ga0123353, IMG submission 92763) | Labiotermes labralis P3 segment gut microbial communities from Petit-Saut dam, French Guiana - Lab288 P3 | ecosystem: Host-associated > Arthropoda: Insects > Digestive system > Gut ... | reverse complement strand
TGCCCGATAATTTGCTCTGTTTTTGTGGCTTCAGCGATATTATCTTGAAATCCATTGCGTCGCATAAGATTCGCCCCCATTCGGTTGCGCCGAACGGAGACTTTGTCTGCAGTCTGAAACCGCCGATTGGCGGTTTTTTATTTTTTAAAAATAACACTTGACAATGCCGAAATATATTGCTATAATCGGGTAGTAATATGTTACTGGAGGTATTGCATGAAAGAACTCTATGAAAAGTACGGAGAAAACACCTTTTCTCGTATACAGGCTATTTTTGCTAGTTTTTTCGTCTTGCAAAACCGTATCCAAACAGCATACGAGAAAGATCAGGACGATCTCACTATGAAGCAATGGCTACTACTGGCTATGGTTATGGCTTGTCCGGAACCTCATACGCTTACAAATGTTAGCCTTTATATGGGTTGCTCTCGGCAAAATACAAAGCAGCTTGCGATGGCTTTATCCAAAAAGGGTTATGTCCGGCTTGTTCTCGGCGCTAACAATTCCGTCAACATAGAACTGACCGAAAAGGTTATTGACTACGAAAAAAAAATGAGCGAAAGAAACACGGAGGTATTGCGCATTCTCTTTTCGGATTTTAGTGAGGAAGAAATATCGTTACTATATCAGCTTTACAAAAAGCTCTACACAGGTGTAGAGCAAATAGAAAGAGGGGCAGGTGCCCTGAGTACGCAACCCCCGTCATCTGCGGACGGAGCAGGTGCCCTGCCGGGCAAAGTATAGAGATTTGGCAATTAGGGCAACTTACCTTCGAAGGGGGATTCGTAGGGGACGCACACCCGGTCGTTACACAATACAATAGAGGTGGATATAATTATGATAACAATTATTACGGATAAAGCCGCAAATGGTTTGGGACAAAATATGTGCGGAATTATCTCAAAAAAGCGTCAGGATATCAAGCACTTTCCCTTGGACGATATGAAAATAGGACCATGCTATGCTTGCCGTGGTTGTGAGGAAAAGACATATGGCCGATGCGTCGTGCGCGATGATGCGGATTTAATTCTTCCTTTCCTTTCGCGCTCGCAAATCATTATTGTGTTCACGACTATTGTATTTGGAGGCTATTCTTTTGAGGTAAAACGCGCTCTAGATAAAATCGGTCTGGTAGTAGATAGGCATTATTATTATCATAATGGCGAATTGGTAAAGGGTAAGCCCTCGGGAGTCAAGTATTATGTCATAGGCATTCATGACGGTGTCGATATGGAGGAAGTTAAAGTATTCAAGCAATTGGTCACGGAAACGCTGAAGATTACCGCATGGGAGGGCGGATCCATCATCATGCCTTATGACGCGGACAACTATAACAGCCTTATACAGGAGGTGGCGGAATTATGAGAAAAGTCGTTGCGGTAAACACAAGTCCGCGCAAGCGGGGAACCAGCGCGATGCTGCTTGACAGATTAAAGAATAATCTGGAGAAGCGTGGAGATCATGTGATTATCGTCCATCTGTATAGCCACCTTAAAAATATGCAGATGATATTTGACGCGGTGAACGCCGCGGATACCATCGTTATATGCGGACCATGCTATGTAAATACATATCCGGCCGACACGACAAAGCTTCTCGAAGAATTAGCCGCACAGCCGGATATTCTTCACGGGCAAAATCTATACGGAATCATACAGGGGGGTATGCCTTACGCGCATACGCATGTCAGCGGTCTGAATATGCTCAAAGTCTTCTCAAACAAAGTGAATTTATCCTATCAAGGCGGTTTCATCATGGGTCTTGCCGCTATGTTAGACGGGCAGCAACTAGATAAATTGCCTAACGGCAAAAAAGTCGGGCGCCAGTTTGCGGTATTCTTCGAACACATCCATAACGGCAAAAAAACTCCGGATTCAGTATATGAAAAGGCTATAATGAAGATACCCGGATTCGTTACAATGATTCTTGCGGCCACAATGAACCGGCGTATCGACAAAACTTTTGCCGCGCGGGGCATGAACGCCCGTCAGCCCAGCCCATATTTAAACGACAAGATTCACCCTTGAAGCACATCGCCAGATTGATATGATTTTGAAAGAGGTAAACTATGAAAACATTGATTCTTTACGCCACTAAATACGGTGCGGCACGCGAGGTCGCGCGGCGTATCGCAACAAAAATTGACGGCGCGGTATTGCATGACTTAAAGCAGGGCGATGTGCCCTCGCTTGCGCAATTTGACACTATTATCATCGGCAGTCCGGTCTATGCCGGCATGATACGAAATGAGGCAAAGACATTTTTATCTCAAAGCGCGGATGCTCTGCAGAGCAAAAAACTTGGACTGTTTGTATGCGGATTGAGCGCGGAAGGAGAAAAGGGATATTTCGACTCCAATTTTTCGCCTGAACTTTTGAAAACGGCAAAGGCGGCAAGTTTTTTAGGGGGGATATTTGATCCTAAAAAATCCGGAGTAATGGGGCGGCTTATTATGAAAGCGGTTTCTAAATCGGCGGAATATAAAGATACCATAGACGACAAAAAAATAGAACAATTTGCGGAGGTTATGAAAACGTGAAGAAAAAACTGCTGATTATCGGTGGAATCATCCTCATTATTCTTGCCGGAATGTTTTTCTTTGTTACCAACGGACTGTCTGAGGGAGTAAAAGTCCCCATCAACGGGATCGATTTGTCGAACGTCCCGGACGGCAGCTATACGGGCGTATACGATTTTAAGCGCTGGTCAAATACGGTTGTTGTACATGTAAAAGACCATCAAATTATGGATATTAACCTCGAAAAAGATATGCTCGGCGCTGAGGCCGATGAGATCATCCGCAGGGTAATCGCGGCACAGGATACGAGAGTGGATACCATCTCCGGCGCGACAGTGACGTCAAAAGCATATTTAAAGGCTATAGAGAATGCGCTAAAATAAGTAATTAAATGCCCCTTGACAAGGGGCGCGGACTTGTGATATTATTATAGCAGAAAGGGCGGCACCTCAACGGTCTTCGCCTATAGTAATGGTTTATAAAAAGTAACCGCTACCTTGGCTCGGGGGCGGTTACTTTGTTTTTATAGCCTTAATCAAGTTTGTTAGAGCTTGGATCATTTTGCGCAGCTCGATTAGTAACTTCATTAGCATCCTCCTTTCGGAGGGCAAAGACCGCCGGCACACCGTCACAGACTGCTAGGCTGCATTATATAACAAAGTTTATCATATGTTAACAAATTCACCTGTTGTTGCTTTTTCTGACAACATATGATATAATCACAACAGTTTAATACTACATAGAAACATAAACTATTAAAAGGAGAAAAAACTAATGAAACGCTTGATATTTTTAACGTTGATCTGTATGGCATTATTGGCTGGCTGCGGCGGCGGTAAGAATCCGTGTGATGAAAACTGCTGTCCACAACTTGCCAGCGGTGACTGCCACTGCCACGGTCATTGCGGTACCGAGGGCTGTCAATGCCACGGTGCTCATTAATAATATAATATTGGAGGAAATTTATGGACAAGCTTTTTGCCCACATAGAGAAACTTATGCTCGAACAGCAGCAGCGCGTAGCGCGTATGAAAAGCCAGGAGCCGCCGGTAAATTATGAGGCACTTGATAAGATCATTATCGGTATATGCGGCGGCGACGGTATCGGCCCCGCAATCACCGAGCAGGCGGCACGAGTTCTAAAGCACATGCTGAAAGATGAGAGCCGCATTGAGTTTAAGAACATTAACGGACTAACCATAGAGAACCGCGCGAAATGCGTAAAAGCGATCCCCGACGATGTACTGGCGGAATTAAAGGCCTGCCACGTCATACTTAAGGGACCTACGACCACTCCCCGCGAGGGCGACGGCTGGCCGAACATTGAGTCGGCGAATGTTGCAATGCGCAAAGAACTTGACCTGTACGCCAACGTCCGTCCCGTCAAAGTTCCGAGCGAAGGTATCAACTGGGTATTCTTCCGCGAGAATACCGAGGGCGCGTATGCGGTAGGCAGCCGCGGCTTTAATGTTGACGACGATATCGCCGTAGATTTTGCCATTACAACCACTCAGGGCAGCGAGCGCATAGCCCGCCTTGCTTTTGAGCACGCCAGAAAAACGGGTCGCACGCGTGTCACCGCCGTCACAAAGGCGAACGTAGTAAAGACCACCGACGGCAAGTTTTTAAATATCTGCAAAGACATCGCCGCCGAATATCCCAATATCAGCTTTGACGACTGGTACATAGATATTATGGCTGCCAAACTGCTTGATACGAAACGCCGCACAGACTTCCAGGTGATGGTGCTGCCGAACCTTTACGGTGACATATTAACTGACGAGGCCGCCGAGCTGCAAGGCGGCGTCGGCACAGCGGGCAGCGCGAATGTCGGCAGCCGCTGGGCTATGTTTGAGGCTATACACGGTTCCGCGCCGCGCATGGTCGATGAGGGGCGCGCCCAATACGCCGACCCGTGTTCGATGCTGCGCGCATCGGTAATGCTGCTTGAGCATATCGGATACGCCGAGAAAGCCAGATCGCTTGAAAAAGCGCTTGACTATTGTATGTTTGAGGATAAACGCCTTACTATAACCGGACGCGATACCGGTGCAACCGGTCAGGAATTTTGCGATTATGTTTTGGAGAGTTTAGTTTGAACAAGCTTCAAAATACCCTGATTTAATAATAATTGTCTTATCACTCCTTACCGCGCGATAAGATGGGTTTCATTTGCTTTTATGCCGACGCGCGGCGGCGGAATGGACGATTAATATGAAAAAGCGTCTCTCGTCTCTATCACTTACGTTTGTACTATTCTGGGCGGTCATCACCGCCCTCGCTTCAGGTGCTCCGGGCTCACCCACGAACCCGCTCGTCACTTTAAGCTATCTGCGCGATAAATTCACACCGGCAGTCACCACTGAGGCCTCAAAACGTATGGATACAGCGCTGGACGATAAAAACAAGACACTTAACCCCGAAAGCGCGATTATCGCTTCACCCGCGGCCAGAAAAGCCATCAGCGATCAGGTTATCGCCACGATCAAGAATACAGGTGGCAGAAATCAGGCAGTAACCGTACAACCGGGTCAGACACTGGCTCTCGGTCAGGGTACGCGCTTCATACTGACTTCCGGCGGTGCAAGGCTGAGCAAGCCCGCCGTGAACTTGACGACTGGAACGGACATTACGTCAGGTACGAATTTGACCCATAATCACAGAATGATGTTTGCCGACGGGGGCGGAACGCTGACGTTTTCAGCCGCGTCTACAGTGCTTGTTGACGGGCTGTACGCACTGAGCACGTTTACATACAAACCAAAATACAATGACCTTGCCGCAGCTCTCTTTGAAATGGGGCTTATACGCGGAACAGGGCGCGGCTTTGAACTCGATCGCGGCTTTACGCGTGTGGAAATGCTCTATATGACCCTTACCCTTTTAGGCGAGCGCGACATCGCGGACGCATACACAGGCCCTAAAGCTTTTACCGATGTGCCCGATTGGGCGGCAAATGCCGTGGCTTACGCACATTCAATGGGCTACACTCAAGGCACAAGCTCGAGTAGGTTTAGTCCCGACCTACCGGGCGATGCCGTACAGTTCGCCACCATGCTCTTACGTGTCTTGGGCTACAGCGACGCGCCGGGCGGCGACTTTATGTGGGATCAGGGGCTGGAGTTCGGCGCTGCTATGGGAGTATTTACCGCGAGCGAGGCGACTGGTCTGCGAGGTCAGTCTATGCGCGATCATCTGATCTATATGTCCTATTATACTTTAGACGCGCGGCTTAAAGGCAATCCGCAGACATTGCAGGATATGCTGATTGAACGCGGCGTATTGTCGCAGCAAGCGGCAAATTCGGCAAGTAGCAGGGTGACGAGAACAAGGGGACTGTAACCACCCGGCTCTGACGGGCACCCCTCTAAGGAGGGGAATTGAGAGGAGTATGACCATGCTGATAACTAAAGCCAAAACTGAGGTTGCGCCGTCGGAAGTTCAATACGACGAGAGCCGTATCGAACATCTCAACAAGCACTTTCAAATGCTGATCGACGAGGGCGAGATCCAATGCGCGCAATATTGCCTGACACGCAACGGCAAAGTCTTCGCGCATAACGCTATCGGTCCAATCAACTATAAAGATAGTAAAACGCCGCTCCTGACCGATTCGATCCAGTCCATAGCTTCGGTTACAAAGATATTCGCCGCCGCTGCCACTATGAAGCTGGTGGATGACGGTCTTGTAAGGCTGGACGACCTTGTAGGCGAGATAATTCCTCAGTTCAATACCCCGCCGTTCAACACAATTGACCTGTTTCATCTCCTAACCCATACTTCGGGTATGCATCCCGATCCCGGTACGCTTGAAAACAAGTATGAATTCTCATGCTATGACATGATAGAGACCGCATATCAAAAGCATAACCCCGACGACGGCGAGTTTGATTGGATTTCCGCCGCTCTCGGCAAGGGCGTGAGGAAGAAACCCGGCGAAGAGTGGATGTATTGCAGTTTTGGGATTTTAATCTGCGGCGCTATTATCGAAAAGCTGACGGGCGTAAAAGCCCGAACGTATATCGAGGATAATATCCTAAAGCCGCTCGGAATGAAAGATTCCGGCTTTAACCTGACGCCGGAGCAGGCAAAACGCGCAATCGTATCCCGTGAATGGCAATGGCGTGAAGAGGAGCTTAACAGGATAATTAACGGCGAGCCTACCCCTGCCGAGAGAAAGATTTGGAATGATATTCCGGATATAAGTGGCGGCATGAATTCAACAACATATGATATGACCCGTTTCGGCAACATGATGCTGGGTAACGGCACTTTTAATGGTGTTCGCGTTCTGGGACGCAAGACTGTGGAGAAGATGACGACGGTTTCCATTCATAATATCCCGAATTACGGCTGGGGCGCAAACGATCCTGACAGAAGTTACGGCATCGGCGTTGACATGCGTAAAGGGCCGGCGTGGTCGTATTCGCCCGGAACATTTGGGCACGAGGGGGCGGGATTTTCCTCCTTATGTATGGATCCAATGGAAAATCTATGCGCGGCATGGTTTGTACCTTTTGCCAAAGAGGGATTCTTCCCGCGCGCTTTGTGGAACGTTCAAAATATAATTTGGTCAGGTTTGAAATAATCGGTTTTCTAAGTAACTTTTGTTTTTTTTAATAAACCTATTGCATTGTACAGGCTTTATCGTATATACTGTAATTGAGGTTATATCTCTATTAATGATTTCTTTAAGGAGGAATTACATGAAGCCCTCAGTTGACAAAGTCAGAGAGCTACTAGCCACGCAGCTTGATATCGACGAGGATAAGATTACGGAGAACACCAACATTGCCGAAGATTTAGACGCAGACTCCCTTGACATCATCGAGCTGATGATGACCGTTGAAGAGGAATTCGGCGTCGTGATTGAAGAAGACGAGCTGACCCAGTTCAAAACCATTGCCGATGTGGCGAGGTATATTGATGAAAACGCGTGAGGAACTCGCCTCAAAAATTGACCACACTATACTAAAAGCCGACGCGGCACCCTCCAATGTAGAGGCGATATGCAAGCAGGCGCTGGAATATAAATTCGCGTCTGTTTGCGTCAATTCGATTTATGTCCCACTTGTCGCCAAGCTGTTAAAGGACAGCAGCGTCAAGGTTTGCGCCGTTGTCGGGTTTCCACTTGGAGCCATGAGCATTGCGGCAAAAGCGTTCGAGACCGAGCAGGCCGTCCGTGACGGAGCGCAGGAGATTGACATGGTCATCCCTATTGGATTGCTAAAATCCGGCGACGACAAAGCCGTACTTGAAGACATTAGGGCGGTCGTCAAAGCCGCAAAGACTGCAACTGTCAAGGTAATAATCGAGACCTGTCTGCTGTCAGATGACGAGAAAGAGCGCGTCTGTGCGCTGTGCAGAGACGCCGGAGCGCACTTTGTAAAAACCTCTACAGGATTTTCCTCACACGGCTCGACCGTCGAGGATATCCGGCTGATGAAACACGCGGCAGGCGGTTTGTCCGTAAAGGCGTCCGGCGGTATACGTACATTAGATGACGCGCTGAAAATGATTGACGCGGGGGCCGACAGGCTCGGTGCTTCCGCATCTGTCGAGATAATTAACTCTATACCCGTATAGGAGACTTCAATGTTTACACCCGGAAATGGCCCCATAACCCGTGTAGCTGCAATTCATGATTTGTCCGGCTTTGGCCGATGTTCCCTTGCTGTAGTTATCCCTGCGTTATCCGCCATAGGCGTGCAGTGCTGTGCTTTACCGACAGTATACCTTTCAACGCATACCGCGTTCTCTAACTTTACATTCCTTGACCTGACCGAAGAGATGATAAAAACCGTCAAACACTGGAAAGTTCTTAACCTGCGTTTCGACGCCTTGTATAGTGGTTTTTTGGGCAATGAGAACCAAATAGATGTCGTTGCAGGTATTTTCGATAACTTTAGATCCGATAACACGCTGGTAATTGTAGACCCGGTCATGGGCGACAACGGCAGGCCGTATAAAACCTATACTCCGGGCATGTGCCGCCGTATGCGTGAGTTGGTCGAAAAAGCCGATTTAATTACCCCGAACATTACCGAAGCATCTATTCTGCTTGGCAAATCCTATGAATCCGTTCCCGTTAAGCCGGAGGGCTTTAAGTCTTGGCTTGAGGAATTGTCCGGCGGCGGCAAACGTTCAGTCGTCATAACGGGTGTACATCCCACTCATTGCCGTATCGGACAGGTCTATTTTGACCGTAAATCAGGCGATTTTGGGTTTATCGAGCGCGACTTTATCAGTAAATCATTTCCCGGTACGGGCGAGTTGTTCGCTTCCGTCACTGTCGGAGCATTGATGCATGGAAAGCCGCTTGCCGACGCTGTCGATCTCGCCGCTGAATTTGTCCGGGAATGTTGCGAGATGTCGTTTAATGACGGTACACCTCCCATTGAGGGCGTAAGGTTTGAGAGTTTACTGTATAAATTAAAGCTATAGTCTATAGCCGGTGGTGATTACCATGACCCCTTTTACATTTTATCCCTCAATATTTAACATGCCGAAAGTGCCGCCTATTGGGACGGTGGGTACCGTCATGCCCGTTGGGGCGGTGGGAGCCACCGCGCCTATAAAGCGTGTTGCTCCTGCTGAGGGAACCAGAAGCGGGGTAATCCTCACCCTAAACCCAAACGCCCCAATGGATTTCCGGTACACCGCCGACGGCATGACTATGGGTGACAGCAGGCGTATTCAGATGGAAAAAGCTCGAATGAGGCAAGAGAACGAACCGTGTAATGCCTGCTCCGAGCGCAGTTATCAGGACGGCTCTAGTGACTCGGGCGTATCTTTTCAAACGCCGACGAATATCGCACCAGAGGCCGCCGCAAGCCTTGTCAGAGCACATGAGCAGGAGCATGTATCGCGCGAAAGTGCGAAAGCGCGAGAAGACGGGCTGCACGCCATGTCCACCGTTAGGATCCACACCGACATATGCCCCGAATGTAAGAAGGTTTACGTCTCAGGCGGCACAACTACCACACAGTTTACCGCCGACCCCGATAGAGTCGTTGACGCGTATGCCAGGCAGATGGGAAAAACCGCTGACATGCTGATGGGAGCTTAAATATAGTCTGAAACTAATTTCAGACTAACCTGATTAGAATAGTAATCGTCTTATCATTCCTTGCCGCGCTATAAGATGAGTTTCATTTGCTTTTGTGCCGATGCGCGGCGGCGGAACGGGCGATTAACATGACAAAAACCGGACTTGTTACATTTCACTTCGCGCACCATTACGGCGCCCAGCTTCAAGCCTATGCGCTTATGCGGGCTATTCAGAATATTGGCGCGGACTGCGAGGTAATCGACTACCGCCTGCCCCATACAGTTAAAACAAGCCGCCTTTTCCAAGGCGGCTTTTCACCAGTCACCATATTAAAGAACCTGCACACGCTGGCGTACTATGCGCCGCTCAGTCTCCGCGACAAGCGTTTTCGCAGTTTCGTAGCCGAAAACATGAACACCGGCACGAAATGCTATTCATGTTATCAGGATCTGCTAGACGACCCGCCTAACTATGACGCATATGTATGCGGCAGCGATCAGATATGGAACCCTTTTATCTTCGAGAACAGGCGGTTCGACCCATCGTTCTATCTGGCGTTCGCTAGAGGCAAGCCCCTTGTATCTTACGCCCCCAGCTTTGGAGAGGCGGAGATACCCGAGGAGATGTACGCTGAATTGACGGACTATTTATCAACTTTCTCGCATATATCTGTCCGCGAAAAACGCGGCGCTGATATGATCGAAAAAATAACAGGGCTTGAAGCCCAAGTGACGCTCGACCCCACTCTCCTGCTAAGCGGAAGCGAATGGGGCAAGTTAGCGCGCACGGATAAACAGCGAAAGCCTTATACTCTCTGTTATTTTATATCCGATCCTGGACAGCTAGCTCCGGTCGCCGCAGGTATGGGCAGGCAAGTAGTACAGCTTGCTGGTACTCGACGCCGTGTCGCAGGAGCGGACGAGCTTGTGCTCAATGCGGGACCGCAGGAGTTCTTGGGGCTGTTTCAAAACGCCGGCTTTGTGCTGACAAATTCATTCCACGGCACGGTATTTTCGATACTCTTTAACAAGCCTTTTATATGCGGCGCAGGCGGCGAACATAAGCGCGAGTCTCGTCTTGGAAATTTGCTGGGTACATTGGGGCTTTCGTCAAGACTGGATGTGGACATGTCCCCTATTGACTATACCGAGGCAAACCGGCTTCTGCAAGACGAGCGCGGGAAGTCTATGGCGTTTTTGAAGATGGCGCTGGGGTGCTAGAAATATTTAATAAAATTCTTCTGATTTTTCCTATCCGCATACCCACAATGCAGATAAAATTTATGCGCTTCTGCCCTGTTATAGCCGGATACTAAGCGAACACCTGAGCAGCCGTCTTCCTTTGCCCAATTTTCCAATTTCTCAATCAGCATCCGCCCTAAACCCTGCCCGTGATATTCAGGCAAAACGCCAAGAGCTAAAATATTTTTAAGCGGAGAATTATAAGTACATTCATAGTCACTGCCATGTATATATCCCACTACAAGCCCATCAGCTTCCGCTACAAAGATTCTATAATTCGGTTTATTCAAAATATATGATAGCATTTTGGCAGTGTCCGCTTTGGAGTAGTCATAGCCAAAGGCGCTGAGATTTATATGATAAACGGCTTCAAAGTCATCTTCCCTTGCGCTACGGATAATAACACTATTCATGTTCTCCCTCTCTCCCCAGCCTCACCGCCGTAATAAATGCGGACATGATATGCAATATAAGGGCGAACCCTGTGTTCGCCCCAGCAATTTAAAGTTTAATAATGATTTCAGATATATCCAAATTATTTGCTGAACATACATCCTTGATAATACTATGCAATGTTCCAATTTTAATTGGGTTATGATTTGGTATTGTAATATTTATGGTTCCATCTTTTGTTAATCTGATATGACTGCCAACTTGCCGTGATACGCTGTATCCATATTGAGCCAAGACGCAAATCAATTTGTCTGCGCTTACGTCACGAGGCAGTTTCATACAGCGATGACCTCATTCTTTACAAGATGAATACGTATTAACGCAGGAATCTGCCCCTCGTCAAAATGACAGCGTACCGCTTCACGCAGTGTGTCGGGCAATTCGCCATATTCGTCACATTGCGTATAGATGGAATGATTGACCGCACTTGCTTCATAGCCACCATCTATGGATTCTTCTACATAGAATAAAATTTCATTAGACATAAAAAGTCTCCTCCTACCACTGCAATTATTATAACACAACCTTGTTTGTTTTACAATAACAATTGCGTTTTATTCATGCTCTCCCTCTCTCCCTAGCCTTACCGCAACAAGTGTTATGCCAATCGTTATCCAAAACATCAGCATAACGCGCGGATAAAACCAAATATGCTCGACCGTTCCCATAATCAGCATACCAACAATACTGCCCATACCCGCCGCGATAATAAGCCTATCGCGCGCGGGACTTTTTATAAGCCCTCCGATACAGGTTATAAAAAATGCAAGCATCGCAAGCCCTGCCGCCAATGCCCCGAATATGCCCATTTCCAATAAAACCTGAAGATAAATATTATGCGTGTGGGCAGGAATCGCCCATGTGGGCAGCTCTGATTCCCTATAGTAAAGGCGAACCATCCCCGTGATAGTCTCATGTCCCAAACCCGTACCCCAGACCCAATGGTCCCGTAAAACCGGCGCAACCATATCCCTGATATACTCTCTAAACTGCGTTGATGAGTCGCCGCCGCGAAAAATCGTTAACGCCCTGTTAATTATCGTCATCGGTAAAAGCGGTAACATGGCTGCTCCCGCCATAAATATCGCCGGTACGATTTTGGGGCTTGCCACGAAGAAAAATATCAGCATCGCCGCCGCTAACGCACCCCAGCCGGAGCGAGATAAGGTGAGCAGCATTGCCGCGGCCGGAGGCAGGGTACATAAAAATATGATCACCTTTTGCTTAGTCGTCTTAGAGATATAGAACATTGCAACATAGAGTGGCAGGGTCATCAGCAATATTTCGGCATAATTGTTCGGGTTGTCATAAAATGAGAACACCCGCCCCGGCATATTGATATTTATATAAAAGTCTATCTGCGAGCTTATAACGGGAACGCCTACAATCCTTTGATAAATCGCGTAAACCCCGCTTAACGTAATGACTGCAAGTATAACACAAATAAACGTATACAGCGCTCTGCGGCTGTTTATAACGCCCTGTATTATCAAAACCGTCAGAAACGCCGTCAAGTAGAAAAACAGCAGACGCTCCCCGATAATCGGCGCGCGCATATAACTGATAAACACCATCATGCCAAATATAATGTAGAACAAGCCGGCGCGTCTTATCTTAAAATTATTGTAATATCCTGCGATTATGCTTAGCATAAAGATAAACATAAAGATCGCCATCATGCCCAAGCTGTATATATTATTGAAATGGCTGTGCGGAATCAAAAACAAAGCGCCGGTACATAACCCGAATAACAAGGGCATATATCGCGGTTTCAAGAGCGATAATAATCCGCTGTTATCAAGTGTATTCGGCATTGTCTGCCGCATCAGACGCATTATATTAAACGGTAAATTGAGTATGACACAAGCGGCCGCATGTGTTTTTGATCCCGTCCATACAGCGCCTATGCGCGAATATAAATCAGAATGTATAATCGCGCTGGTCTTAAAATCCCGTGAGAATCGAGAGCAAATCATGCTTTCGCCTACTCTTTCTTTCACGAAATCCAGAAAGCGCAGATATATTCGTACAAAGAAGCTCTCTTTAACTATTCTCAAGTCTCTCTATCTCCACAATACGCAGCCAAAAAATCGAATCGGCAATTATTATTTCATATTGTCTGTTAGCTAAAAACTGCATCCCGTTTATTAACAGTCCGCCGCTTCCTGAAAACACACCCTCACCCTCGATCGTCACAATTAAGCGGCTAGAGAGTGGACGCGGACCCACTAATGTCTCGCCATCTGCGTTAGTGGAGACCGACCAACTCGGCTCACTTTCAATCTTTGTCACCCTGCCTAAATATGCGTTTACCGTTCTCTCACCCACTCTGTCGCCGACATTGATTTTTCCGTTTTCAAACGTGTCATCCCATATCTCGACATTGTCCAAAACCATAACATACTTATGCCTTTGGGGCGGTTCGACAGTCCCCCGTGTGGTCAGATACCTATAGCCGCCGAACGCAATGCCCGCTATCACTATGATAATGATAGCCGCATCAATGACATTGAATTTAAATTTTTTCTTTTGTTTCTCCACTTAACTAACCTCCATAAGCCTCTTTTGTTTTACTTAACATCGTTGAAACATTGAATGTACCGTTTGCCGCCGCAAGGGCGGCTTGTCTGTATTTCTCACGCAGTTCGGGGTTCTCCAGCATTTTAAGCATTGCGTCGGCAAATGCGCGTGCGTCTCCGCACGGCACCTGAATACCGCTGCCCGTGGCTAATATCTCAGGATTGCCCGCTATATCGGTCGCTATCAGCGGTAATCCCGCCGCCATGGCCTCAAGCAAACTCATACTCAGCGCTTCTTGAGCCGATGGGCTTGAGTAAACGTCCGCAGCTGCCAAAAGCGGTTTTATATCCTTGCAAAAGCCTGTAAAAGTCACTTTATCGCCTAACTCTAATCGCTCCGCCAACTCGCGCATACTGTCAAGCAATGCCCCGTCACCCGCTATGACTACCTTAAAAGGCTTGTCCTTTATCATAGCGACGGCGTTAAGTAACGTCTCATGCCCCTTGCCCTCGACAACGCGGGCCGCATAGATAAACGTCAGCGACTCGTGTTCCTGTTGTCTGTCACAAGCCCAAAGTTTTGGGTCTATGCCGTTATAAATGACTTCGATAAGCCGCCCGGGTATGCCGTTGGCAATCATCTGTGTCTTGCCGGGCGTACATACGGCGATCACGCGATATTGCAGCAGGGATAAAATACGGTTGGATATTCTGGTTATCAGGTTGTTTTCCAGTAATATGTGGTTAGTATAAACAACGCGCGGTTTTGCGTAAAAAAGCTTCGAGAGCATGGCTATATAATTCTCGCGCAAATAGTGCGTATGGACAATGTCAATACCGTTCTCACGGCAAAACCGCGCTATTTTTCTCGCCGCGCCCAAATCAAAACGGCTTTTCATCTCAAGCCGCCAAACTGGAACACCCGCATTCTCCATTCTTTCTACAAGCAGACCGCCCTCATTGTACGCAAAATATGGTGTTATGTCAAGACCGGTTGCCAGCGCCTCGACATATCGTTCGGTGCCGGCTTTTCCGGCGTGGTTGATAAGATATAAAACCTTGATGCAAAATCACTCCCTATTAACCCACCCCTACGGAAAGGGTCGCCGCCGCAGCGGCGGGGGCTGCGTACCCGGGCGGGCTGACCCCGCCCCTACTTACGTTTCAATTCCTCATATCCGTACAACCTATTATACTCCTTATTTTCGTCTTTTGCAACAGCGCTTTTGTTCGAGAGCAGCAATTTTGTAAGTGGATATACGTCGATCCATATCTCATTATTGCCCTCTTTCTGCGATTCATCAAAAATAAGCTGCAATCCCAGATGCAAATGCGTCTGTTTTATATTGTTCACATTCTCTTTAACGCTATACCCCGTTCGCCCCATATAGCCGATGACGTCACCCGCCTTGACTGTCGCTCCAATCTTGACGTCCGCGTGATACGGGCGGTTTTTGCGTAAATGCGCATAATAGTAGTAGCGCTTTGTATCAAAGCTGCGAATGCCAATACGCCAGCCGCCGTATTGGTTCCAGCCCAGTTCCTCAACAACGCCTGATTCTATAGCCACTATAGGCGTACCCACGCCGCCCATTAAATCATGCCCTAAATGTCTGCGCCTGTATCCATAAGAGCGTCCAGCTCCAAAATCATCATAATCGCTGTAATAGTACCCTTTAGCAACGGGCGAAAACACTTTCAGCCCATAGCGTTCGCGCCATTCGGTCGTGCCGTCCTCAAGCGGCACCTCGACGCGGTAATGCCCCACGAACTCCGCCAGTACCGCCGTATAGGCCTCGTGGTAATAGTTGTAGTATTTCATATCGGCAGTCAAATCCTCTATCTTCTGACCGTCGTTTAACTTTTTCACAAGCGCGGTCAGGTCGCTCTCCTTATAGCATGAGTATTCGCCGCCGTATTTCGCGCCGAGATACGCCAAAAGCTCAATCCAATCCAGCTTGACGCCGCTGTCCGAAGTTTGCGACTTGACGTCCATTTCCAGTGTTTTTTTTAGTATGCCATATGTAGGTGTAAAGTCCACCCACCTTATATATGGACCGGTCGACGCGACATCTATGTCATAAGATGGCTTACCAAAATCAAACCCGCAGCAATCTACTTTATTCCAAGGCTGAGATATAACCGCTATGCCCCCGGCCACCATTGCAAGTATCGCCAATGTGACTATTATCAGTATTTTCGCCCTTATTACCTTTATAATCATACATGCCACCTCTTTGTCCATTCTATGCGCGGATGGGGGGTTGTATGATGTGGTAAGATTAACTTGGTCATTTTCCAGAACGGAAACGCTTTTGTGATATTTTAACAACTCTCTAGTTTACATCTAATTTATGACAAATTAGACTTCAATAACATCTACTTCGATTACGTATCCTTTTTCATCACGGATTACGATGACAATCAGATTGCCGCTTCCATCAGGGGATGAATGAAATTCACCAGCTCCATCAACATCAACAACTATTCTTACCAGCTCTCCATTATAAAAGACATTGGCCGGCGCCATAAAACTAAAGCTGCCATCAGGGAAAAAGTCAATGTTTTCAAAGGTCATACCCCACTCTTGATAATCTTGAAAATATTCTGTAAAAGATCTGTGCTGGGTATCGTTTAATACGCTTCCTCGCCTTCTTTCTTCCGTGTTCATATCATATTCTTCTTGTGTTGATGCTCTCATTCCAACCAAAGCGCCGTTTTCATATACGGCCGTTAAGTCCACCGCATTATAAATATCTCTCCCGTAAAAACCATAGGGGCCAGCAGATATTTGAATAATTGTTCCTGCAAAGTCATCTATTATTGCACGCACAGGGCGCCCCTCGTACATCATCATACCTTTAGCCTTATCAACGCTTACCCCAAGGTGCTTGTAAGGTTCAATATCTTTACTCAATGTATCCGCTGCTAAAGAAATAAGATTTCTAGTGGCTTGGCTTGGCGTTTCGTCTATGTTATCTTCAATTATCTGATTGCCATATATATTATTATTGCTTAAACCAAATACAACAATGGGTGCTATTGAGCTTCCCGCTCGAAAAGCACTTTCAATATCAGGATTTCTTAATGTAACATTGCCTATATGTGCATCTTTAGCATAGGCAAACATTCCGATAACCGTAACATTTTGGTCTTTTATGGTTAAGTCTATAATCTCATAACCATTCCCGTTAAATGCACCCGTAAATGGAGCATCAAAAGTACCCAAAGGTTCCCAATCTTCTGTTTTCGATAGTGTTATATCGGCATTAAGCATGTATTTTGCAGAAAGGGGGTATTTTTCAGAGCCAATCGCTCAAAGTTGAGTCTCCGTTTCTATTAAATACCAAGTGTCGCCCAAAACCGCTGCTGTTTTCATTGATGTAGTTTCATTATGCATATGGTACGTTGCATTACTATCATTAGGGCTAGGTAAGGCATACGCTCCCGAAAAAGCGAACCCACAAAGAAATAATACAGTTAATGCAAATGCCCCGCAAATAGCAAGCCCTGATTTTTTCTTAAAACTCATAATAACATCCAACCTTTCTTTTACTAAACCTGCATTATCGCTCATCGTTATTGAAAATTCATTATATTTCCACGGTGCTTTTAATGTAGCAACAAGCGCGTCACCATATATTACACGAGTATCCGCATCCAAATGCTTAATAACTGTTTCATCGCAGGATAACTCACAAAGCCGGTTTATGTCCTTGTTAATTAAATATATTAGAGGATTAAACCAATGAAGAGAAAAGGCAATTTGAACTATCCATTTATACAGAAAATCTTTTCGCTTGTGATGGGTCAGTTCATGCCTTAGAATGTGTCGTAATTCATCATCACTTACTTTCAAAATCGGAATAACTATAGAGGGCTGTAAAATTCCAACAAGCATGGGCGAATTAACTTGTTCGTTGACATAGAGCAGCAGCGATCTTTTTATTCTTGCCGCCGCAAGCTCGGCTTCATAAATAGCTATGATATTGGGGTCAGTTATTTTTTTTGCACCAACTTTCACAAATCTTACAAAACTCCGATAGCTCGTTATCTTATTGACAAATAGTAAAAGGGCGACGCCGAGCCATAGCACCCATACATTATTTAGAATCTCGTTCCAGTAAACGGATCGCGCTGTCGTTTCAGCTTCGGAAACCTGTGGGGGCAATATTATTTGAGAAGTATTCGGTACTTGGGGAAATATCGGGCCCATATTATCCTGATTTCCGTTAATATCCGTATTGACTTCTATAACCGCCGGAGAAGCCATAGCATCTTGGAAATACCGCGTTATTTCACCTGCCATACTTAACTGAGGCGTAATTGGAAGCAGAATCCGCAATATCACAATTAGCCAAATATAATATTGCCATGTTTGGCTTAACTTGCTTTTAATGAAGGGTTTTAATGCAAGCAGGATAAGTGCAAGCATTGAGCCGGATAGCGAAAGGGAGAGAAATAAAAGCAATACGTTATTCATTTTTCGTTTCTCCTTTCCCGCCAATAACTTCTCAAATCATCAATACCCTGCTCGGATAAAATATTATCATTCAGCATAGCCGAAACAAGATTTTTTGCATTACCGCCGTAAACTCTGTTAAGTAAGTCTGCTGTACGTTCCTGTGCGTATTCCCTTTTGGTAACAGCAGCAGAAAAGTAAAAAACTCCTTTCTTTTCTTTTTGTACAACACCTTTTTCGCATAATCTCCTAATTAGGGTTTGGATTGTGGCCCTATGCCAGCCGCTTCCACCATGTAAAGCGTCAATAATCTGTCTTTCTGTCATTGATTCATTGTGTGTCCACAGTATTTTCAAAACTTCCAACTCAGCGTCAGATATTTTTTCTGCCTTGCTATCCATGTTCATCCCTCCACTTAATTACAGATGTAATCTATATATAGCTTACACTCGTAATCACCTTTTGTCAAGTATTTTTTTAAAAATTTTTAAAAAAACTGTTGACATACTAAATTTTCTATGTTATAAATATATTAGCACTCACTCCTGTCGAGTGCTAATATATAAAAAAGGAGTTGTTAATCATGACAGGACTTATTCCGTTCAACAGAAGAGGCGCAAATTTCCCCATCGCAGGTTTTGATGATTTTTATAACATGCTTGACGACTTTTTCAGCGATAGCTGGCCAAGCCGCAACTTGTTAAATGACACATTCAAAATTGACGTCAAGGAGGTCGGGAATGAGTATCTCGTAGAGGCAGAGCTTCCCGGTGTTCTGAAAGAGGAGATTGGCATCGACGTGGAAAACGAGAATCTGCGTATCTCGGTAAACCACGGGGAAAGCATCAATCAGGACGGCAAGAACTACATTCACCGCGAGCGCCGCAGCAGTTCGATGAGCCGCAATATCCATCTTGGCGATGTGAAACTTGATGCGATCAGGGCGAAACTTGAAAACGGCATCTTGACTATTACGATCCCCAAGCAGGAAAAAACGGACAATTCACGCAGAATAGAAATTGAGTAGGGCAGGTGCCCTGGGTACGCAACCTCCGCACCTGCGGTGCCGCCCTCTCCGGAGGGGGCGTTTTGGGGGCACGGGGGCGGAAGCCCACGTATCGGGCACCTATTCTCCCGAACCCCCACTATGTAGGAAGACAGGGGTTGTAGGGGACGTCGCCCTCGATGTCCCCGCGGGCGACCGGGCGGCCGCTCCTACAGTTCATCTATCCCCATCGGCGGCAGACATCTGTCGCCTTCGCAAATATAAAGGGTAGTTTTATCGTTAGCAATCGGATAGTCAGTACTGCTAATAACTCTGAACACCCAATTTGACTTCACTTTGATTTTAGTGAGGTCATTTTTATCTTTCAATGCGCAGAAAACATCCTTTGTCGGCAGTGCTGATAGCAGGAAGAAGCTAAATCCCGCCGGATGCTCGCCAACCTCAGTCTCCATAAACTCGCGCTGTTCGCGCGCTTTGGTGTAAAGGCGTTCATCCTTTGTCAACTTAGACAACCTGTCCAGATTATACGCCATCACCGAGTTGCCGGAGGGTATCGCGCCGTCATAACTCTCTTTGGGGCGTATGATAAGCCGCTCGCCGTCGCTGCCGTAAAAATAGAATCCCTTATCCGTCTCATCATAGAAATCCCTTATGACTTTTTCGTTCAGTTCCAGCGCCCTATTCAGGTATTTATCGTCAAAAGAAGCCTCGTAGAGCGCAATCAGCGCAAGAATATAGAAAGCGTAATCATCCAAAAAGCCCTTACCGCTCCGTCTACCGTCCGTAATGCCTGCATATAAAGTATCGCCGTCGGAGAGATTATTTTCTATGAATTCAGACATCTTTTCTGCCGTTTTTTGATAACTCTGATCCCCCAAAACACGGGCCGCTGTGGCATATGCCCACAACATCAAACTGTTCCATGAAGTGAGGATTTTTTCATCCCTGTGAAGCGAAGTCCTTGTCAGACGATATTCATAGAGTTTAGGCAGCAGTCTGCTCATTTCGTTATGAAGCGTAGTTTGCTTTATCAAATTAGGGATATTCTTCCCCTCGAAGTTACCCTTTCGTGAGATATCGAAATAATCGTTGAATTGCGCACCGTCCCGACCGCCTAAGACATCGAAAACTTCTTCCGGTGTAAAGACATAATACTTGCCCTCTATACCATCACTGTCAGCGTCCTGCGCGCTGTAAAGCCCGCCGTGTTCGTTCGACATCTCCCTCTCAATATAAATAAAGATTCTTCTGGCGACGGACGCGTACAGTTCGTTGCCCGTCTGCTCGAAAGCGGTCAGATAGGCGACCGCGAGTAAGGCGTTGTCATAGAGCATTTTCTCAAAATGCGGCGCGAGCCAGTATCTGTCTGTCGAGTAGCGCGAGAATCCGTAACCGATGTGGTCAAAAATGCCGCCCTTATACATCTGCAAAAGGGTTTTCTCCGCCATGTCCAGAGCGTTCTTTTCATCGAACGCGGCTGCATAGCCCATCAGGAACAATAGATTGTGCGGAGATGGGAATTTCGGTGCTCTGCCGAACCCGCCGTATTCGCTGTCAAATGTTCGTTGAAATGTTAAGAATGCCGCTTTGGTTAAATTTTGACCGGGAGCATAGCGGCACCGGGGGTTCGGGGGCAGGGCACCTGCTATATAGCCGATGATTTCATCGCCGCTTTTCAGCATCGCGTCACGCCGCTCGTGCCAATTGTACTCGATGGCTTCTAATAGTTGCACAAATCTTTCCGGCTGAAAATATGTGCCTGCATAAAACGGCCGCTGATCCGACGCCATAAATACACTGGTCGGCCATCCGCCGCTTCCTGTATATGCCTGACATACACGCATATATATGATGTCGATATCGGGGCGCTCTTCTTTATCGACCTTTATCGAGATGAAATTATCGTTGAGTATACGGGCGATATGCTCATCTTCAAAGCTCTCGCGCTCCATGACATGACACCAATGGCAGGTAGAATACCCAATCGAAAGAAAAATCGGCTTGTTTTCGTTTTTAGCTTTTGCAAAGGCTTCTTCACACCACGGAAACCAGTCCACAGGATTGTATGCATGTTGGAGCAGATAAGGAGAAGTCTCGTTAATCAATCTATTGGGTGATCTCGTTGAAGCTGTCATAGTGTAACACCTGTCTTTCACATAAAAATGCCGCTCTTAGTATGTACTAAGAGCGAAGCTTATATGATGCGCGGCTTATTTATTGCCCGACAATGAATCTCTGTATCTTGGACGCGGGCTTCGAACCGGTCTCCGCGCAACGAATTTCTACAACAGTACGGGAGTTGTTATTCACGTTCAGCGTGCCATCCTCACCTAAATATTCGGCAGTTATTTCTCCGGCAGAAGTGGTTTCCGTGACACTAAGCACCAGACGAAGCGCTGCTGTTACATTTTTACCGCGCTCGTCTTTGTATACCACTACAGGTATCCAATTGCCGTCGCCGATCCTGTATTCAAATCCTTTTCCTCTTTTAATAGTCAGGCTTTTTGTTACAGTTATTATGGGATCGCCGAACTCATCCCTAGGTTTGGTCGTCTTTGAACTGAGTTTCAACCTGGGCGCAGTCGTGTCCGGTAATGTTTGCACTTCGGTCGCGGGTCTTCTCTCTGTTGCAGATGTGCGAATGTAAATGGTTTGCTTCGTTAAATCATATTCGCTGACGTCAATCGTTCTTGCTTTCGCGCCTTTTACTTTTTCAACTTTTTGCACCTCGCCGCTGTCTACCCAATACTCCATACCCGGTCTGACAGACAAGGTATTATCTCTTTCCCTGATCTTTGTTCTGGGAGCTTTTGCAGGCGGCAGCAATCTAAGACCCTTCATTCTAGAAGCGGGTGTGATCTCGTCTAGTTTACCATGGATCAAGTTTTCATTCCAGTCAGCCGGCGCTATACGGATTACTTTCCTCTGTTCCTCCCTGTCGTCTCTGTCCGGAAGCTCAATTATCGCTATGCCGGGGTCTTCAATTCTGTCCTCAAGCCCCAGTTTCTTCAAATCCGCATCGGTTTTCCAATCCAGTTCCGGCCAATTGTATTTTAATTGGCCTATATCCGACCAGTCGTAATCATCATCCCTGCCCGGTCTGTTAGAAATCTGCATAAGCCGCGTCCAATTTTTGAGCATTGCTATATCCCAATCGCTTGCTTCGTCCGGGTCGGGATTTTTGTGCAGATATGTAAGCATAACCCTTGCGTCTCTAGACCTGCCTTCCAACATCGGGCGCGGATTTATGGTTATAAAATCAAACCACTCGGTTTGCCCTCTTACACGGAAATAAACAGTATGCTTTCTTGTTTTCGGAATAAACGTTCTCAGTCTGGCCTCATCTTCTCTAAGGGCGACCCTCTTCCATTTTTTATTAGGATCATCCGAAGACATCCACTCAAACTGGGTATCGGCGCCAAATTGACTGAACGCTTTGCTAAATACTATAAGCTCATCGTCCATGTCCACAGTCAGTATGTGGTTGAACAATTCATATCTCGTCACTTCGAGGTCGGCGGAATGTGAGGGTGGCACGGCTGAATACCTGTATCTGTTGATGCCGTTGATGTTGATAAACGCGTTATTATCTGTGGGATCTAAGTATATAACATCGGTTCCTTCGAGGATGGTTTCGTTGCCGTCAACAGGGTTTCTCTCTGCAATGCTCGCGCCAACGCGCAAGCTAGCCTTATAATTGCGGCTTCGGTCAGTCAGATTTATTTTTGCTTCTCCATCTTTATCTGCTTTTATAGAACCCCAAACGTTATCGGCTTGCATTTCAGGGTTAGCGTACTGATAGATACCCAATGAAGTTAGACTGGAGACAGTCCACACATCTTCGTCAAAGTCAAACTCGTTCGGAGTTTCAGTACGCGGCAGGAGTTCTATGCCAAACAGATCAGGGTTTGTCGGACTCTGTATCCTTAAAAATACAGACCTGTCTTTCCCGTCATTGTTAAATAAGCTATCATAATTATCAATAACAAACACTTGACCGATTGTGCCAACGGTAGTAGTATGATCAATTCTTCTGCCTGTATTAGGTGAAGTTGCATAAATTCGCCATCCGCCTTGCAATCCGGTAAATGTCATTGTGCCGGCATTGAATTTAAATGTAAGTTCATCATCTTCATCAGGCTCTTCAAGCGCCTCAAAATCCACACGGACAGGATAAGAAACGGGTCTTCTATTGTCAGCCTTACACCTGATCCAAATCGTAGTCTCGACGTTTTCGTCAACACTGAAAGAATAAGTGCGGTCAGCGCTTGTGAAATCAATCCACTCAGCACCGTCATTAGGGTTTTTAAAACTGTATTGATAAACTCTGTCAGTAAATAATCCTGAGATAATTCCACTTGAAATAACCGTTATCGCAGGCTCTGGAAAGCGCGGGAAGATATGCAATTTGGTTGGAAAACCATCATATTTATCTACCTCTACAACTATTGGGGTCCCCGATTCCGCTTCTGTATCAGTAACTTTGTCATATTCCTTATCTGTAAAGGTATAAAAATCTGTTGTACCTGTAATATTTGGGTGCGAATAATCATCATCATCAGGAACGCTGAAAAACATCGACCAATCATCACCCAAGCCGCTAATCGTAAGGGTATCCACGTCGAACGATATGCCGGACGCATATGCAGGCGTCACGGGCATACACATCAATACCATGACGCAGCTTAAGAATAAGGCCATACATCTCTTCATAGCTCACTGCTCCTTCCTCTATGATATGAATACAGCTATATCCTATATATCGTAACATTATGTTAACAACTTTACCATTATTATCATATGCAGAGATTACCATGGGCGACCAAAGGCCGCCGCTACCTGCCGTCAGCGAAAAACCTCTTTGAAATCCCGCTCCCGAAGATAGGTATCAGCATAAACGCGGAGCCTATGGCAAACTGCGAGACACTCAACGGAACTGTTGAAAACATTTCATTAAGAAGCGGAACGTACATAGCGGCGATTAATATCGCTAAAGACATCCCCATTGATATATTCAAAAACTTATTCTTAAACAGTTGCTTAAAGCCTGCAAATGTCTCAGTCTTTGATGGATAAGCAATCAGCAGCTCACTTGCTACCAGCGTAAAGAAACACATGCTGATGGCTATCGCGTAATCTTTAATGATGAAGTGTCCGTACAAGAAAGAGCCCAAAGCACCCGCGCAGACAAAGACAGACCTAAGCGCAACCGAGCCTTTCATATTCTTGTTTATGATCGGCTCTTTGGGGTCTCTGGGCTGTTTTTTCATAACACCTCGCTCTTTGCCCTCCATGCCGAGCGCAAAGGCGGGGAACGCGTCTGTCAGCAGGTTTACAAATAAGAGCTGTGTCGCCACCAGCGGCACCGGCAGCCCAAAAATGATGGCTAAAAGTATAATCAATATCTCACCGATGTTACAGGCCAGCAAATACCCCGTAACCTTTCGGATGTTGCCGTAAATCGTTCTCCCCTGTTCGACGGCGCCGACGATACTAACAAAATTATCGTCGGTCAGTATCATATCCGCCGCCTCTTTGGACACGTCCGTGCCAGTGATACCCATTGCGATGCCGATGTCCGCCTTTTTAAGCGATGGGGCATCGTTTACGCCGTCTCCTGTCATGGCGACGATATTGTTGTTTTCGCGTATAGCAGTTACAATGCGAACCTTATGCTCGGGTGATACCCTCGCAAAGACATTAACCTCTTTCACCTTTTCCCTTAACTGCTTGTCAGTCAGATTATCAAGATCATTGCCGTCCAGAGCCTTGTCGCTTTCCTGCATAATGCCCAGTGTTTTCGCTATGGCGGCGGCGGTTATCTTGTGGTCGCCGGTGATCATTTTGACGTTTATCCCGGCGGCATGACATTGCTCTATAGATTCTTTCATTTCCTCACGCGGCGGATCAATCATGCACATCATGCCGGCATAGATCAGGTTTTCTTCAGCGTTTTCTTGTGTTACTATGCCCGGGACGCCCGGGTGTGCCTCCCCTATAACCTTATAGGCAAACCCTAAAACGCGCAGTGCCTCAGCCGCGAATTGTTCGTTTTGTTCAAGCAGTTTCTGTCTTAGCTCCTCCTTCATGGGGACGACCTCACCATCGCGGTATACGAAATCAGAACGTCTGATGATAGCATCGGGAGCGCCTTTGGTGTTCATAATGACTCTGCCGTCCATGATATTATAGGCGGACATCAGCTTCCTGTCTGAATCAAATGGTATTTCCTGCACCCTTTTGTGCAGCGTGTTCAACCTATCTTTATCCCTGCCCAGCTTCGCGCCGAACACCAGCATGGCCGCCTCAGTCGGGTCGCCGATTATTTTGGCGTTTTCCTTATCATATATAGAATCGTTGCACAACATCGCAATCTCTGTCATCAAAGGGATGTTTTTGGTCAGCTTATCAGCGACGACCTCCCCCTCAGAGCTATACCCTGTTCCTGTCACCTCATAGATATTTTCGGTATCAAAGACCTTTACAACAGTCATCTTGTTTTGGGTCATTGTCCCGGTTTTATCCGAGCATATGACGGTCGTGCTGCCAAGGGTTTCGACCGCCCTTAGTTTCTTTACGATGACGTTGCGTCTGACCATCTTCTGTACGCCAATTGCCAGTATCACTGTGGCGACAATCGCCACTCCCTCCGGCACCGCCGCCACCGCGAGTGAGACTGACACCATCAGCATTTCTATTATATCCCGTGGGTCACCGATATTCAAGTGGTTGTATAAAAACGCAATGCCGAATACAAGCGCGCAAGTAGCAATGCAAATGATGCCCAGCGTCTTTGCCATCGCGTTCAGCTTGTCCTGCAACGGGGTATTGGTCTCGTCTGTTTCGTTCAGGATAGCGGCAATCTTGCCCATTTCGGTGTCCATACCGGTGGCGCATACAACACCTGCTCCTCTGCCGTATGTGACGACCGTACCCATCGACGCTGTATTAATCCTATCGCCCAAACTCATGCCGCTCTCCAAAACAATATCGGCGTTTTTCGCGACAGGTTTTGACTCCCCTGTCAAGGCGGATTCGTCCACTTTCAAGTTAATGCTCTCTATGATCCGAACGTCCGCCGGTATATAGTCCCCTGCGTCAAGGATTACAATATCGCCGGCGACCACGTGATGGGAGTCGATTTTTTCGATTTGGCCGTCTCTTTTGACCTTCGCTTTTGGGCTGGACATGCTTTTCAATTCTTTCAGCGCGTTGTCCGCCTTGTTCTCCTGAGTGATACCGATAATCATATTGATAATAAGTATCCCAATGATGATTATCGCGTCTTTAAGCCCGTCACCCGCAACCACGCTGATAATCGCCGCAAGTATTAGGATGATAACTAAAAAATCCTTGAACTGCGCAAGTATCCTAGCAAGCATCGATTTCTTTTTCGCGCTGTTAAGCCGGTTGGGTCCGTTCTGATCAAATCTCAATTTTGCTTCAGCCGCTGTTAAGCCGCTGCTTGCGTTTGAGTTTAACTCAGCCAGAGACTGCTCGATGGTTTTGTGGTGCATCTTCAGTTATCTCCTTCTTTTGTTTTACCGTATTATAGCAAATTAATAAAACGCATACCACAATCCCCAAGTAACCAAAGGGGGGATTGTGAAGGGGGGGAATCCCCCTTCTCGCAATAAATCATACTTATAGCGTTTGCTAAAACGCTATAATAATAGACTCAGGCATAACCCCTTTAGTATGGGCTATACTTGAGTCTCGTTCTTTAAGACAAACCAGGCTTTTCGGCCGTGATGATGATTTGCCACGCGGATCAGTCCGCGCAAACTACTCCCTCATTCGAGCTATTATATTGTTATTTAATTGTAACAGATATGTCGAATCTTGTAAAGACTTTTTTTGCCTATGCAGTTATTATTTGAAAAAACTCCGGTTTTTATGCCTATCTTGTTGTTTTTCTGCACGCGCACAGTTCTCGACAGTAGCTTAGCTGATATTTGCGGTCTGTCATTGCAGTTAGAAATTTGTGCTTTCTATAATAAAGCCTTGTTTATCCCAACGCTATATGCTATAATTATACGCGTAATTTGATATGCTGCGACAAAGAAACGAGAAGAGGTGTCAGCCCGTGGCTTTAAAAAAAGGCGGCAAGAAAATAGATTCTGATAATTTCTTTAACTTAATGAACAGTATTCTTGATCCTCAGGATTTAGAGGTTATAGCTGTGCGCGGCAAAAACTGCGAGATAATCTTTGCCAACGACAAAGTAAAAGAGCGCATGGAAGATTCCCCCAAGAGTGAGCATAGGTGCAAGATAGTCTATTCTCAAAATCTTCCCGGACTTTGCGAGCTTTGCTCTCACGGGGGCAAAGGCGGTGAAAAGGATCTAGGCTTCTTTGAGCTTGAAGACCGCGAGGGCGGTTTCTATACCGTCAGATGCAGCACGGTTGACTGGATCGACGGCAAGCCCGTCACCCTCATAGTACTGCGCGACACCACAGAGGATAGGAAGATAAAAGATCGCCTGCATTCACTGGCATATATTGATCAACTGACCGGCGTACCGAACCGTCAGAAACTCAAAGAGGATTTCGCCGCGATTGAAGATAAGATTGCGAGCAACAGGCTGACCGGTATTGTCTCCATGTTTGACATGGATCACTTCAAAGCGATTAATGATACATACGGTCATAACACGGGCGACGTCGTCCTCCGCCGCCTGACAGAACACCTGCAGGGGGACAAGGCTTTTGCCGGACATCTATACCGCTTGGGCGGCGATGAATTCGTGCTGCTTTTCTCGACCCCGCCCAGCCAATTCACCTCTGATGAAGCGATGATTAAACATTACAACGACCTTTTATCGACCGCGCTCCGCTCTTATACCTTGCCTAATATCGAGCTGCATTGTACCCTAAGTATCGGTGTCTCTATTTTCCCAAAACACGGCGACACCTTGTCGGAAGTTTTGCGAAAAGCCGACATCGCGCTGTACAAGGCAAAGTCCGGCGGCCGCAATCAAGTGGTCTTCTTCGAAGACCAGTATGATGTCGCGCAAAAATTTAAGGACTTATACATCAATATACAGCCTATTCTGTTCGGCTCGGGCAAAACATTCGGATACGAGCTTATTGACCGCGGCAACACCGGCGAAGAAGACGAGGACACCGTCAATCTAAGCGAATTCAACCGCGCTTTAGACTCGCTGGGCTTCGGGGACATCAATAACGACATGCTCTACTTTATATCTTATTCAAAGCAGCTGTTAAATCCAGCGGTTATGGGGAATCTGCCGAAGGATAAGTTTATTATCCAGCTTAATCTGCCCGAACAATTGGCAAGAGATGATATACTGGAGTATGTTGAGCTGAAAAGGCGGGGCTATAAACTCGCATTAATCAATCTGAACAGCGCCAGGGCGACGCACGAGCTGCTGACTATCGCCAGCTACTGCAAATTCAACGTCGGTGAACCGGATCTGGTACTGCAAAAAAAGATTATCGCGTCAAACCCTAACATACGGTTCATCGCCGCCAAAGTCGATTCGCCAGTCATCTTTAATTCGGCCAAATCCGCCGGTTTCCATCTGTATCAGGGCTTTTTCTTCAATCAGCCTGCAGAGACGCGCAAGACAAAGGAAGTCGGCCCTCTAAAGGTAAACTATTTCCGTCTCTTAAAACTCTGCAGTACCGAAGGCGATTTGGATTTCCGCGAAATAAGCGAGATCATCGCGTCCGACGTCGCCCTTACATATAAACTGCTGCGTATTTTGACCTCTGCGGCCGTGGGGTTGAGAAAAGTTTCAAGCATCAACATGGCGGTAGCCTATATAGGCGAGGACAGCCTGAAAAAATGGATCGCGCTGCTTGCCCTCCGCGGAATGACGGACGACCAGCCCATGGAATTGGTCAGGATGTCGCTGATACGCGCGCGTTTCGGAGAAATGCTGGCTCCGCATTTCCGTATCAAGCGCAACCCCAAACAGGCTTTTATGGTTGGGCTTTTATCGCTTTTGCATATCGCGCTTGAAAAGTCAAAGGAAGATCTGCTTAACGAGTTGCCTGTTTCAGAAGAAATACGCGATTCTCTTCTCACCAAGACCGGCATCCATTCCGATATGCTGCGCTTCTATGAACATTTCGAGTACGCTAACTGGGAGAATGTAACACAATTTGCCGAAGAAAACCAACTCGACCCCCAATTTGTAAATGATACTTATATCGCGGCGGTAAAATGGTATAACGACCTGACAAAAACATCTTCTTGACCTATGATTATTGATGAGTAATCATAATACAGCAAAGGGCGGATTAATCCCGCCCTTTCTTTTAACGCCGTTTATAGTCATCAGTATCCTTTACAAGCCAATCAACGGAAACATTAAGTACCTTTGCAACAGCTTTAAGTTCAGTGTCCGATACGCCTCGTACCCCACGCTCAATCTTCGATATTACTTCTTTCGTAATACCGAACATATTTTCATCAACTTGGCAACGTAATGCAAGTTCCTTCTGTGACATTTTTGGCTCCTGCATTGCCCGCGCTACTCGTATCCTGTGACCTGACACATTTATCAAGATAAAAACCCCTTAAAAATATTCTACTTGATTTTACACTATTTGGATGTTATAATGGTGCCTATTATAGCTATTAAATGACTATATTATTCATTTTGATATTTGTGACGGAGGTTTTATGACCACACACAGCTATAAATGAAAATATTATATTTAAGGAGGCACATAATGAATGAATTTACAATAATGTTTACGGAATGGGTTTACTTACACTTTGGAAGAACCGGTCAGATTTGCGTTGTATTTATTATAATAGGTATTCTTGCTGGCGCATTTTGGCTGTTGAAATAGAAGGGGCGAAGATGACTGACAGAGGTACTAAGCTTTACTGTTTCACAAAGGCCGCGGCGGTAAACTGCGCTGGTATGCTATATAGACTGAGTTAGCATTTTGCACAAATAAATTAGTATTTTTGTTTTTCTTCTTGACACATTTTAGCAGGTTCGCTATAATTGTATTATCTTGAATAAAAACTTGCCGTATGCGGGTTTTTTCAACAAAATAAAAATGGAGGTATAATTGTGAAAATTAGAAAAAGCAAACTGTTGTCACTGTTGTTGGTAATCGCCTTGCTGATGGGTCTTATGCCGGTCTTGGCTATGCCCGCACTGGCGACACCTGACATCGATTCGATTTCCCTTAGCCTTCCTCCCGAGGACATGACCGGAGAAACACATGGTATGTGGAATGTCGACGGAGATTCCGGTATAACGGCGGATATGCTTAAATATGCCGTCAGTATCGAATTTACGATGCCCCGAATCCCTGGCGCTGACGTTTGGGCTGTCGGAAATTTACAGCTCTACATAGGCGAATGGAATGATCTCGGTGAGTTGACTTACGATGATGAGAAAGGCATGTATACATACACATTTACCTCTAAAGATCGCAGTATGTTTAACCCGGAAGGGATAGCGTTTATTGCCGGAGAGGGTTGGTGGACCGGTATCACTTGGGCTTCCCTGGGTGTTACAAATGTAGAGCTCTTCTTCTCCGATGTATGCCCTGATTGTGAAAACGCCGACTGTGAGTGCTGCTTTGTTTGCGGCACATATCCCTGCGAGTGCGCATGTAAAATTTGCGGCAAGGATCCCTGCGAGTGCCCGTGCGATGATTGCGGCAAGCTCCCGTGCGTGTGCCCTCCCAGCGGAAGCGGAGAATCAATTGAAATGCCTGTTTTCGAAGGCCGTTTTGTCAGCATAGAAGGCTGGTGGAATAATGACAATACAATAGGGCGCCCTGATTCAGGTTATGGTTTTGCACAGATGGATCTTGACCTGCTGGAAATGCCGGAAGCTAAATTGATTATCGAACACACCGGCGAAATACAAAGCATTACAACGAGAAGTTCTACAAATTGGAGCTCAGGCGGTTCAGTTCCTAGATCAGATGAAAGCACCGCCGGAGTGACTATATTTACAGGCGAAGATATTATCGGCGCACACTGGGCAACATTCGGTAATGGCGATTCAGTGGAATACATGCACTTTGAAGGCGGCGGACCGGCAGCCGCGTACACTGTTACCAAAGTTACTTTTGTCTACTTAGATCTTGTTGTAAGCCCCGACAGCATTGTGACCGGTGTAGAGATGAATAACAAGGGCAGAACTGCTTACAGTTTGGGCGGTCAGCTCGATTTAAGCAGAACAACGATCAATCTTACTCTTCAATCCGGCAAGATTGCACGCAATATTCCGGTAACGCCGGATATGATAGTCGGCTTCACAACGGCGGTAAGGGGCGAGCGCCCGATTACGGTTGTGTACCCTAACATCGAAGCAACCATAGCTTTTACCACATCTTATGACATCAATGTAACGGGATTCTTAAGATTTACTGCGGCAAATCGCCCGTTCCCGCAAGCTGCAAATAACTCTAGCCTTGCGATGGAATTGTTAAAACCCGCGGGCGTATCACAGGAGCAAATGAACCAAGATATTATAGATAAATTTAAGTATATGATAGGCGATTTTATAATTGACCCTGCCACCGCCACCGACCCCAACAACTTCCGCATGGTACTTGACCACGGTTCCCCTCCCTTTACCGATGCGCCTCCTAGCGGCTCACAGACCACCTGCTCCGAGTCTATGGGCTACGGAATGTTGGCGCTCGCCCTGATGGCGGGAGCGGATAGTGAAGTCGGAATCGATATTAAAGCCTATTTCGACGGTATGTTTCGTTCGCTTAGATACTGGCTTGCTGACGACCCCCGCGCTCCTGCCAGTTACCTGATGGCTTGGGAGGTTGTCAACGACAGCCAGTGGAAAACCCACCACGGCAATAATACTTGGCGCGCGCCGGCAGAGATGTACAGCGTCAGCTCCGCCACTACCGCCTCCGATGGCAGCTTGGACATGGCTTACGCTCTGATACTCGCCTCTCAGCAATGGGAGACAAGTAACGACGGAGTAAACTATCTTGAATATGCCAAAAAGATGATTGATGAAATTTGGCAGCTCGAAGTAAATGAAGTAAACGGCACCTACTTCTTAAACAGGGGCAGTTGGGATGACAGTGGCATGTATACCCGCCCGTCCGACCACATGATGTATCATCTGAAAGTTTTTGCGGAATTAGATCCCGTAAATCCTTGGAATGAACTCATCGGCAATACCTATGCCGGTCTGCTTAATATCATCAGCCAGCAAGAGACTCCAAACGGACTGCTGCCTGACTTTGTGTCTATAAGCGATGACGGCGTATGGTCAGCTTCCGAGCCGTTTAGCTTAGAATCCGTGAGTGACGGCGACTACCACTGGAACGCCTGCCGCGTACCGTGGCGTTTAGGCGTAGACACGATGTTCAGCGGCACCACCCCCATGACTGAATTGGCAGTCAGACACTTAAATGAACTGCAATTTGCATGGGCTGACGGTGACTTTGACAATATTTTCGGCCGCCAACTAAACGGTGTTGCAAATATTGTAGAAAATGGTTATAGCTACGATGTCAGAGGCAGCGCTTTCTCTGGTCCGGCGTTGATACCTGCTGCAATGTTCGGCCCGCAGGAATGGTTTGATGCGGGTTGGGCTTGGGCAGCGGATTTGCCTTGGCAAAACAACAAATATGGCGATTTTATACTCGTACTTAGCATGATCGCCGCTTCCGGCAACGAATGGAGTCCGCTGTCCTCGGTTTCCCCGTCCGATGACTAAGGCACCCCAGTAGTCATCACAGACGGTAAGTAAAATCATCAACTATATTATAGTACAATAATACCGCCGGTCAGGATCGTAATAATCTTGACCGGTGGTTATTTCAATAGCATTTCATATCATCCGCTCATAATATAAAATTAAAACTCTGCTTTTCCCGCTCCGTTGGGATGCAGATTTATTTAAGTGAGGGATAACAATATGGAACATCGTATTTCTTTGGAACCAGCGGCAATAGCGGTAGCAGATGCCGCATCGAAACCGCCGTTGATTTTTCAGCTTCCACCTGAACAAGGTCGTGAACGCCTCAATACCGCCCAAGACTCCCCTGTTTATAAGTATCCGGCTGCCATTACAACGACTTTGGTTCATACCGGGTCTTGGGGAGTCATCCCTGTACACCTCGTCAGACCTAACAATATCACCGGCACACCAAATGTGATATTTTATCTTCATGGAGCCGGTTGGGTCTTCGGCAACCTGCATACCCACGACAAACTCGTCCGTGAGTTAGCTGCGCGTACAAATTCGATCGTCGTCTTTCCTGAGTACAGTCTTTCGCCCGAATCAAAGTTTCCTGTTGCCATTGAGCAGTGCTACGCCGTTCTGTCCGCCCTACCGATATTAGCATCAGGGTTTGATTGGAATATGAACACCTTAACTGTCGCCGGCGATAGTGTGGGCGGCAATATGGCAACCGTCATGACTCTTATGTCTAAAAACCGAGGCGGTCCCAAAATTCATAAGCAACTGATGTACTACCCGGTAACCAACGCATACTTTGAAACCCCGTCATATATACAATTTGCTGCCAATTATTATCTCTACCGAGAAGAGATGATGTGGTTCTGGGATCAGTATACAACCTCGGAAGCAGAGCGGAGCTTAATTACCGCTTCGCCGTTACGGGCAACACTAGATCAATTACGCGGTCTTCCCGATGCAATGGTTCTGACCGGTGAGGCCGACGTCCTGCGTGACGAGGGTGAGGCGTATGCCACAAAGCTCCGGGAGGCCGGCGTTGATGTGACCGCAGCGCGGTTTGAGGCCATTATCCATGATTTCGTCATGCTCAATTCCCTAGATCAAACCAATGCCTGTCGTGCCGCTATGGATATGTCGGTCGCTTGGATAAATCGGAAGAATCAATTAACCCACTCATAACTGGCATGGTCACTTTTTCCGTCAAACAAAACACAATCCCCCTCCCAAAATTGAAACCGCGCCGGACAAGACAAACTCTCTCGGATTACACGGCTCATTGTACCTAAGTCAGGCGCCGGCAATGCAACCCCCTCACGTAAATCGACTGTTACGGACAACTTATATTTACCCTGACTCAATTCGAGGATGCCTCGTTCACAGCGTAATATCTTCACGCCATTATAGGTTGCAAGCCGATATTCACGCCCGTTCAGCCATACAACACAGATACAGCCCCAAAACTTCAACCCGTAAAACGGTATCCGCGCAACCGAGGCCATAATAGAGCAGTCTTGCTGAAAATCGTTACACTGCACCCAAGTATATCCTGCCGGAAAAGACCGTCCGCTGTCCGATTCGATATAGCCGATCCCATCGGAAAAATCTAGCGTTTCGCCATTTATCGTTACTGAACCGAAGAGTTTATGTTTCATACTGATAACCCCGTGGCGGCACTCCATAGGAACAAACCGAAACGGACCCATGATGTCGCCGCGGATGGGTGTTAAGCCTTTGTACTCTATTTCGCCCGTGAGCGTCAACTCCGGGCGGCGAATATCAAATATTATGCCGGAGGGCGAGAATGTGCTGCCGCCAACACGCAGGGTATCGCCTTTATAATAATGGGATAACGGATAGGAAATGTTATATGCCTGATTATTGGTGACGACCTGCACAAATGCGCCGCTGTCAGCCCGTCCGGGGATGAGCGCCAGTGATTTACCGCTTGCCTGATGTTTGTGATACCAACCTTCGAATCGGCCTTTCATAAATGAACAACCTTTTTCATATAATCCTGAATTGTATTTATTGTCTCCGGATATTTATTACGTATGCAAGCATGAAGCCCCACCGGATGAGTCCAGTTGGGCTTCATTAAATCGTGGGCTTGGCATAGAAACAAAAGAAATATACAGTGTATATATTACGCAAATACAGCAATTCACATAAGGGGCATGGAATCGTTCTATGACACTATTTGCGGCTATTTGTGATGATGAAAAAAGGAAAAGCAGATAGCTTTACTAAAAAGCGGAGATGTGCATGGCCATGGCTTGAAAAACATCAGACAATCCTTATGAAAATCACCCATACAGAAAATGTTTTTTCTGTAGGAGTATTTCTTTATGTGGATGATATTTAAAACAAACTGAGTCTTATGTTGCCATTTTGATCATTCTGCTTAAAACACCATTGGCCTCCCCTGTCCAAGTAACCTTGTAAGCAAAACCCCATATAATGTTATCAAAATAAAAAAAGGGGTTGTAAGACTTGTATAATTACCATGACACGCTAAAAAACAACGCTTATGTGCCGCCGCGACAACAGTATTCGCCATCCGCTGTATCATCGGATTACGGCCCTAATCCATTTGTTGCGGATATAAGTAAAGCCACGCTGAATAACGACACATTCCGAACCGCTTTCTGGACGGGAACCCATCTGCAATTGACGTTGATGAGTATTCCTGTTGGAGAAGATATTGGTTTAGAGGCTCATCCGAATGTCGATCAGTTCCTGCGTATCGAAGACGGTCAGGCATTGGTACAAATGGGCAACAGCAAAGACCACCTCTATTTCAGACAACCTGCTTATGATGATTTTGCAATTTTCATACCAGCCGGCACATGGCATAATGTGACAAATACAGGAAATAAACCGCTGAAGTTGTATTCCATTTACGCGCCGCCGAGCCATCCTTGGGGAACGATTCACCAAACAAAGGCAATAGCGGAAGCCGCAGAACACTAAAGCGTCAAACATTATCTTGCCAATCTCATCCTCCAGTATGGCTTTCATTGTTTCAATGCAAGCTGCCTACTGGAGGATGTTTAACCTTTTAACTATATGTCTATGTCTTTTAGTGCCCCTTACGTCTTGTGTTTGCGCGGAGTTGACATCACCCTATTAGGGTGTTTCACGGTAATTACTCATGAAGGGGCAAGAGGAATAATAGAGGGCTTTTCGAGGTAGCCTATTGTTAAAGCGAACCAAATTTGCAATAGTTTTTAGAGGGGAACGACAAATGGGATTTTTCAAAAGGGCAATCACAAGCGTTACCAGAAAGATAGGCAAAACCTCCATATTGCTGGCGCTGGTTTTTGTGCTTGGTAATGTAATTGCAGGCGCTATTTCCATCGAGCAGTCGATCAGGAACACCGAGAACAGTATCCTTAGAGGCATGGTTCCTGTTACAACCGTGGAAATTGACTGGAGCAAGCCGAATTTGGATTATGACAATATCAGGAATATAACCGTTGAGCAAATCGAGCGATTGGGAGCCCTGGAGATGGTGGAGTATTTTGATTATTCCAATTCATCAGGATTAACAAGTAAAACCTTAAAACGGTATACAGACCCTAACGCGAGTACTCCAGACAGGCCAATAAATGAGCCGGGTTACGAAGAAACTGTCTGGTTTCGTATCATAGGCGGGCAAAGCGGCGAGATTATGGATCGCAAGATGAATAAAATTAGAATCACGGATGGCCGCGAGCCAAACGACGAGGAAGTTAGTGGTGCGAAGAACGTTGTGGTCATTTCCAAACAGTTGGCGGAACTCAACAACATCCATGTAGGTTCTGTTTTTACACTGGAAACTGAAATATATAAATATAACATTGATTACGATATTGTAGTGCCGGATATTCCCTACGAGCCTCCTAAACCGGAAAAGATTCTGGAATTTGAGTTTACCGTTGTGGGCCTGTTTGAAAGGGTTGGCCCGCCTCCCTCATACAATCCGAACGATATGTACAACTACATGGAAATGGAACGCCCGAATAACATGTATGCCTCCAATAACGTGATTAAGAGTATCAATGATATTATTATAATGGAGAATAAGCAGGTTAATCCTGAAATGGATTATGGATACGAAACCCAATACTACACCCCTTTCTTTATCCTAAAGGACATGGATAGTGTAACAGTTTTTTCTGACGAATCAAAAGCGATACTTCCGGATTACTACAGAGTGTTGGATAACACATCGAAATTTAAGGAAGTTACCGCACCTATGGAGAATATGTCTTCCATTGCGATGATTATCCTTTGGGTAGGCATTGGCGCCTCCCTGCTAATCCTCAGCCTGTTGATTACCCTCTTTCTCCGTGACCGCCGCCATGAAATCGGTATCTACCTCTCGTTGGGTGAGCGTAAGCTGAAAATAGTAGGGCAGGTTCTTTCCGAGGTTGTAGTAATATCCATTATTGCAATTACCCTGTCTTTGTTCAGCGGCAATATTATTTCCGGTATTCTATCCAATTCCATGATAGAAAACCAAGTAATCGCCCAGCAGCAGGCGGAGGGAAACAGCCCGGGATATGTTTATAGGGAGTATAACATCTTGGAAAGCATGGGTTACAACACGGAAGTGACATTGGAGGATCTAGCCGATCAATATAATGTTTCGTTGGGGGCTGATATCATCTTGTCCTTCTACGCAGCCGGAATATTGACCGTATTGGTTTCCACTTTAATCCCGATTTTGTATGTATTGCGGCTAAACCCAAGAAAGATTTTGATGTAGAGGTAAGATAAAAATGACTTTAATTGATGTAAACCAGGTCAACTATTTCTACCAGGACGGTGACATTCAGCGTTATATCCTCCGTGATATTTTCTGTGCCTTTGACCGAGGCAAATTCTATACTGTTTTGGGGGAATCGGGATCAGGTAAAACAACCTTCCTGGCTCTCCTCAGCGCGCTGGATCAGCCCAAATCCGGCAGTATTCTCTATGAGGGCGCCGATATAAAGGCCATAGGTAATGAAAAATACCGGCGTAATAAAATAAGCATAGTCTTTCAGGCGTACAATCTTGTCCCATATATGACCGCCCTGGAGAATGTCAAGGTGGCCATGAGCATCACAGACAACCGACTTCCCGATAATGTGGATTCAGTAGCGTATAACCTTCTGGATTATATCGGGATCACAAGGGAAAGGGCAAACCGCACGGTTAACAAGCTATCAGGCGGCGAACAGCAGCGTGTGGCTATCGCCCGGGCGCTGGCCACTAATGTCGATGTCATTCTGGCTGATGAGCCAACCGGGAATCTGGATGATGAAATGGAAACCGAAATAGTGCAAATATTCAAAAAACTGGCTCACGAACACAATAAATGCGTTATCGTGGTTACCCACTCTAATTTGATAGCCAATGAGGCTGATGTAATATTTCGTTTAAGGAAAGGCCAATTTGAGCAAGAGTATGAATGATACTGCGAGTATGGCTGTGTCGTCCGCCTACCGGGCGAAAAAAATCCTCGCAAATCTTTATCATGTTTTTAACGGAGGATTAGTATAAATGAGCGATTTTTTAAGCCAATTTGATAAAGATAACTATACGAAAAACGCCCATTCCCAGCCAGCCCCTCCCCATCCGGCGCAACCGGAAGCAAGTATCGTTGAGCCACGGCATCAGGCCGCAATTCAAGGACCTGCCCATGAAACCGTAATCGACAAATCTTTCCACAGAAACAAGATAATCAAAACCCTGATTATAGCCCTTACAGTGGTTGCTGTCTGTGTTGCCGGAGTGTTACTCTTTCGCGTAATGAATCAAATAGAAATTAAAGCCCTTGTAGGGGGAAGCCTAAACGAGGCAAAGAATTGGGCACTGAAAAATCGGGTTGATTTCAATATTACAGAAGAATTTAACCTAGAAAACGATAAGGATATCGTCATCACCCAAAACCCCGAGCAGGGCATCAAAATTCAAAAGGGCTCTGTGATGAATATTACGGTCAGCAAAGGCCCCGACCCGGATGAAATCTTAAAGTTACCGGACTTTACCAATATAAATACTGCCGGCCTGCGTGAGTGGATCAGCAAAAACAAAGCCTTCAATATCAACGTGATTCAAGAATACAGCGAAACGGCAGAGGCTGGAGCTTTCATTAAAACCGAGTTTCGTGACGATTTAATCAATGAATCGAATTATACCCGGAAAGATATTATGGCTGTTTACATGTCAAGGGGCATAGAGCCTCAGTATAAAAACATTACGGTGCCAGACTTCAAAGAAAAAACCAAGATGGATGTCGAGACATGGGCCGCCGCCAATAACATTGCGGTAACGTATGAGGAAAAAGGCTCAGACAGCGTCCCCAAAGGGAGCGTGATCTCACAAAGTATTACGCCGGGTGAAAAACTCGCCGCAAATGATGAAATTGAAATTGTGGTTTCCAAAGGCGCGGGCGTTACCGTCCCAAATTTTAGCAATATTTTAAGGGACAACGCCGAGGTTTCCGGGCTGACGGTAATTGTACAATCCAAATACAGCGTCTCCGTGCCTTACGGCAGGCTGATCTCACAATCGGTTAAGGCCGGGACTGTATTTTACGGCGAAAATAACAGCGTAACCGCAACCTATTCCGAAGGCAGGCCATATATCGATGATCTGGTTGGCCGGCCTGAAAAAGATCTGCCCGTCTATTTTTACGAATTTGAGAAAAAAGGCGCTAAGATCACATATTCTGTAACCTATGTGGATAGCATTGAGCCAAAAGGAAATGTGGTCAGCGCCTCAATAAAAAGTGAATTTGTGGGAATGTCGTTGAATGTGAAAATTGAAATAAGCCGCGGAAACTTGAAACCACCGCCTATTGATTCGGAACCTCCTCCTGATATAGGCTTATAAAGCAAATCGCTAAATCGTTGTCTCTTTTTTTCTCTCATCATAAAAGGGGTTGTCGTAATACGTTGTAGGGGTCGATATGGAATCGGCCCCTACAACATATTACAAAACGTATATATTATCGCTTGCAGTTATACGTTAAGCCACGTATAATAAAAAGGATAAGTGCCGCAAAGATTATAAAATCTTTAGAATTTCCCGTTATTTTTCTTTAGGTTTATATGATACGCTTTCATGATAAGAATCCAAATGGAGGCGGCTTATTATGTGCGGACTATTCGGAGCAGCCGGGACTATGGATTCAGGAAGAATACTTAGGAAAGTGGTAAGGCTTATGGCAAACATCATGATCGTAGATGACGAGGTAGAAATCCTTGAATTGATCGAGGCGTATCTAACAGGCGATGTCCATACGGTATTCAAGTATGATAATCCAATAGATGTGCTATCGGCGTCTCTTGAAAATATCGACTTGGCCATTCTTGACATTATGATGCCGGGCATGGACGGCTTAACGCTGTGCAGGAAGATTAGGGAGCGTCATACTTTCCCTATCATTATGCTGACCGCCAAGGATCAGGATACTGATAAAATAAACGGCCTATCACTGGGCGCTGACGATTATATGGTAAAACCTTTCAATCCGCTTGAACTGTTGGCCCGAATAAACGCGCAGCTTCGCAGGGCGCGGATATTATCCGCGCCGACTGGAAACGGCAACACAAAAGATAACCCCGAATTACTGGAAATAAGAGGATTGCGTGTCGATGTACAAGCACACACCTGCACTTTGTATGGAAAAGAGGTTATCCTGACGCCAACAGAGTTTTCTATCTTGATTTTGTTATGCCAAAACAAGGGAAAAGTTATCAGCAGCGAGAGAATATTTGAATCGGTGTGGGGCGAGAAATACTTTGACGGCAACAACACGGTGATGGTGCATATGCAAAAGTTAAGGAAAAAGCTCGGGGATACAAAAAAGCGGAAGGATTACATCCAAACCGTATGGGGAGTGGGGTATAAAATTGAAGAGTAGGTTTTTCTTTACATCGCCAAAAGTATTATTGCGCGGCGCTGTTGTTCTGACGGCAACAGCAATGGCTGCGTTTATGATTTTTGGTCCGATACTCCGAGTATTAATTGACAGCTTGCATCGGCAAAGCGGATTCGACTCAACATTTTGGTCTAGCTTGTTTTTCTTTTTAAGCCAATACCGTGCAGCTTTTGTTTATACTGGCTGTATAGCAGTTTTCATACTCTCATCCAACTGGATATTTATACCATACTTTACAGAATATCACGCAATGTGCTCTAAGCTAATCCGGGATAATATCAAACTAAAAAAGGATATTATTGATGATTCACAGATCCAGCTTCCAAAGAATTTGAAGTCACTCGAGGACGTCCTTAACGGCGTAAACACGGAAATACGGCTCTCAAGGTATGCGGCAAAAGAAGCGGAGCAGCGAAAAGATGATTTGGTGGTCTATTTGGCGCACGATATACGAACTCCGCTCACCTCAGTGCTTGGGTATTTGGAGCTTTTGATTGAAAATCAGGATTTGCCGGAAGCACAGCGCACAAAGTTTATGGACTCGGCGCTGCGGAAAGCGAAACGGATGCAATCGCTGGTTGAGGAGCTTTTTGAGGTCACGCGCTATTCTATTACACAGATCGAACTTGAGAAGAGCCCGGTCAATCTGAGCATGATGCTGACTCAGCTTATCGAAGAAATACGTCCTGTGTTTGAACAACGCGGGATCGAAACAGAAATCTCTCTCGCAGAAATACCCTCAACCTTCATAGACTCGGAAAAAATAGCGCGTTCATTGGACAATGTTCTACACAATGCTGTGTTCTACACACCACCGGGCGGAAAAATCACAGTCACACTGGACAGAGCAGACGCTCATGCGTGTGTAAGGGTTTCAAATACAGGCTCGGAGATACCGCCTGAAAAACTCGCCCGGTTCTTTGAAAAATTCTACCGTGGAGAAGAATCGCGCCAGAGCGAGACAGGGGGAAGCGGATTAGGGCTTGCAATCGCTAAAAATATCATTGAAGCGCACGGCGGCTCAATTACCGCTGAGAATAAGGATAAAGTAACGACCTTTACAATTTTGATATAATTTCTTTATAAAGTCTTTAGCTTTTCTTGAGCAGACGTTAAAACACTCCCTTAAAGATGTTGGTATCCTAATTGCGGAAACCATGATCAAAGGGAGATTTTTTTATGAGCAGAAAAAGATTAACACAAGCATTCCCCTTCCTGTTACCAATTCGGGTTTGGCAGAGGAAGTTCTGTTTCTATGCTCGTATGCGGTTTGACGGACACCTCTATTCAAAAACCGTAAGCGCCGACAGATACACGCACAAGCTTTTTGAAACAAACGCCGCTTTGATAAACAGTTCAACCGGCTTTGACATGATCTATCAGGAAAACAAGGTTCACAACTTGAAACTTGCAGCCCGAACACTGAATGGTCTGTTGATAAAGCCGGGCGAAACCTTCTCGTTTTGGCAGTGTGTACGCCATGCGGACAAGCACACGCCGTATAAAGATGGGTTAACCGTGAAGAACGGGATGCTCGATACAGCGTCGGGAGGCGGTCTTTGCCAAATGAGCAACCTGTTGTTTTGGATATTCCTGCACTCGCCGCTGACTATCATAGAAAGACATACCCATAGAGTAAAGCATTTCCCCACACCGAAAATGCTTCCGGGCACAGACGCGACAGTTAGTGAGGGATGGCGCGATTTAAAGGTTAAAAACGAAACGGACATGACCTTCCAAATCCGAATTGAGTTTAATGAAGAAAGCATATTCGGCATTCTTTACACGGATAGTGATATGGCTTGTTCGTATGAGATAACAGGCAGAGATCTTATATATTTCCGCAAAGAAGGCAGAACTTTTGAGAAAATTCTAATCTACCGCCACCGGATAAATACAGATAAAACCATTACTGAGAATCTGCTGTACGAAAATATATGTCCAATAGGCTATCAGCTCTCTGACGATACTGTAATTTTAGAAAAAGAATAGGTGAAGGGTTATGAAAAATATCGGCATTACCGTTTATGGATGCGAACAGGATGAGGCGGATGCGTTCCGTGTACTTTCACCACGTTTTGGCGTTGTACCATCGATTATAACCGACGCAGTGTCAGCAGCCAATGCTATTGCCCTTGGTAATCAATGTATTAGTGTGGGACACAAATCCGAAGTCTCTAAACCGATCCTGCTTGCGTTGAAGGACGCCGGTGTAAAATATATCTCTACCCGAAGCATCGGGTACGATCACATAGACACACGGGCAGCTGGGAGAATGGGTATCGCTGTCGGCAATGTGGCATATTCGCCGGACAGTGTTGCTGATTATACTATTATGCTGATGCTTATGGCTGTACGCAATGCAAAGAGTATTGTGAGTTCCGTGGAGAAAAATGATTTCAGGCTTAACAGCATCCGCAGCAAAGAGCTGCGCGATATGACTGTCGGCGTATTGGGAACCGGGCATATAGGAAAAGCGGTTATAGAGCGGCTGGGGGGATTTGGATGCCATGTGCTGGCTTATGACAGTAACCGGGAAGCAATGGCGGACTACGTCACGCTTAATGAGTTGTTACAGATGAGCGACATCATCACGCTTCATTTGCCGCTTAACGCGGATACGCGCTATATCATCGGATATGAACAAATGAAGGCAATGAAGCAGGGCGCGTTTATTATAAATACTGGACGCGGCGCTCTCGTAGACACTAACGCGCTTATCAAAGCGTTGGAAAATGGCAAACTGGGTGGCGCTGCGTTGGATGTATTAGAGGGAGAGGAAGGGTATTTCTATTTTGACTATATGCAAAAACAGATTGATAATCAGCTTTTACTGCGATTGCAAAAGATGCCAAACGTAATAATAACGCCGCACACGGCGTATTACACCGAAAGGGTATTACGTGACACCGTTGAAAAAACAATTATGAACTGTCTGGGTTTTGAAAGGAGTTTGAGGCATGGATAAATTAAAAGCGGCAATTCTGTTTGGTGGATGCTCGGAGGAGCATGACGTGTCGGTAAAATCCGCAAGGGAAATCGCGGATCATATTGACACAGAAAAATACGAACCAATATATATTGGGATCACCAAATCGGGTGTTTGGAAAATGTGCGAAAGTCCGTGCGCGGAATGGGAAAAGGGTAATACCTGTTCAGCCGTACTTTCGCCGGATAAAAAAACGCAAGGGTTGCTTGTTATGAAGAACGACAGATGCCACACCCGGTATGTAGATGTGATATTCCCGGTTCTTCACGGCAAGTCGGGTGAGGATGGGTCAGTACAGGGCTTGTTTGAATTATCCGGCATCCCTTATGTGGGCTGCGATATTCAAAGTTCCGTAATCTGTATGGACAAATCGTTAACATATATAGTTGCTAAAAACGCTGGCATAAACACTCCTGAATTTTGGGTTTTGGATTACTGTGATATGCCGAAAACAGATGCATTCACCTATCCTGTCTTTGTTAAGCCAGCACGTTCAGGCTCATCCTTTGGCGTAAAAAAAGTCAATTGTGAAGACGAATTGTACGCCGCGATTGAATCGGCAAGACAATATGATGACAAAGTCTTAATCGAGCAGGCTATCTCAGGCTGTGAAGTCGGCTGCGCCGTACTTGGAAACGGTTCTGATTTGATTGTCGGCGAGGTAGACCAAATCAAGCTATCACACGGCATTTTCCGTATACATCAGGAGCTTCAGCCGGAGGAAGGTTCTGAAAATGCGCTTATTACCGTTCCCGCCGACCTGCCTGCGGAGGAACGAAAGCGGATACAAGAGACGGCAAAAACAATTTACAAAACGCTCGGATGCAAAGGGCTTGCCCGTGTGGATATGTTTTTGCAGGAAGACGGCCGAATCGTACTTAATGAGGTTAATACCTTGCCTGGATTTACTTCATACAGCCGCTATCCCCGTATGATGGACGCCGCCGGTATAACTCTTACTGAGTTGATTGGCCACCTGATTACATTGGCTTTGAAAGGGGATTGAGAAATATGGAGAATGGCTTTGTTTTTTTAGACGAATTTCTGCACGGAGTCCGTTGGGACGCAAAATACGCTACATGGGACAATTTCACCGGGAAACCCGTAGACGGATATGAGGTTAACCGCATAGCAGGGACACACGCTTTAGCCGTTGCTCTGCTGGAGGTGCAAAAGCAGACAGCGGCTCTTGGATACGGTTTGTTACTTTGGGATGCTTATCGGCCAAAACGCGCGGTAGATTGCTTTTTGCGTTGGTCTGAACAACCAGAGGACGGCAGCACTAAAGAAAAATATTATCCAAATATCAAGCGGTCAGAGATGATTACAAAGGGATATGTGGCATCAAAATCAAGTCATAGCCGGGGAAGCGCGGTCGATCTTACGCTTTACCAATTATCCTCGAATGCGCTTGTTCTCATGGGAGGCGGCTTCGACTTAATGGATGAGCGATCGCATCATGGAGCAAAATGCATTACAAGCATTGAAACACAAAACCGTCAGCTTTTGCGATCCATCATGGAACACTGTGGGTTTGAGCCATATAGTTGCGAATGGTGGCATTATGTGTTGAAAAACGAACCATATCCCGACAGCTATTTTGATTTCCCTATTTTATAGTGAAATCTCCTGATTTTTTAACTGCCGCCATACAAAACGTGCTAACCCGCCTTCTTCCAGCTATATAGACACGGCTCATGGCCAGAATAGTAATCGCTTTGCCCCACCACAGCGAACACCCTGCAAGATTATCAAGCCTTACAGGGTGTTTTTTTTGAGCAATTTTTCTATATGAAAAATGGTCCTTAGCAATGTATCTTAACAGTCCTATCCTCTTATTTCTGCATCTAACAATGAATCATCATATGTTAATGTTTTTTTAGTTGCTTCGTTCATGATAACGTTTTCCATTTGTTCTTTACGCACCTTTGCGTTGGTTAGCACAGCTGAACGCAAATCTGCACCAAACAGGTTTGCTTCAAGGAGATTTGCACAAGTGAGATCTGCATATATGAGTGATGTAAATCTTAAATCACAACCACATAAAACCGTTCTTTCTAGGTTTGCATTGTATAAATCGGCATTTGTTAGTGTTGCACTAGATAAATCCGCTTCAGCTAGATTGGCTTCATGAAGGTAAGCGTTAGTTAAATTGGCATTACTCATATCTGCATTTTTTAATTCTATGCCACTCATGTTTGCATTAGACATATCTGCTTCTCGAAGAATCGTACTATTCATCACAGCCTTGTCTAGTGTCGCTCTACATAGATTGGCAGAAGTCAAGTTTGATTCATTTATCGAGGCTTTTGACAGAATAATATTATTAAGTTCAGCATAGCTAAGATCGAGGTGATTGAGCATTTGATTTACTATATTCTGCTCTTTGTAATTATTATAGTTCATTTTCATAATCCACTCCTTTATAAATGTCCTGCTTGGCCATTCCATTTTTAAAGTGGATTTTGTTATTCGCGCACAAGCGCTATAAGACGCTAATAAAATTTCTTCAGCATTACGATCTTGCTTTTGTTCATTAAAATGCGATGGTCGTTCCATGCTGGGCATTTTTTCAAAGGGTAACCCAAACTTAAAAATATATGACAGCAACTCACATATGATTTCTTGAAGTATATGTACTTCGTCATGATTATATCTTTCTAATTCATTGCATAAAAAACTGAATATCTCATATGTAATCGGTGACTTTGCGTAATATTCAATCCATAACAGAGCCATGTCATCAATGGTAGACCTAAATCGCTTCCAATTATTTTTCATGCAACTATCTTTGATTTCAAATAATCTACTGACAATGCTCTTAGCTGAAAGGTACTCTTCAAAACTTTTGTGTGTAAATTCAAAAGCTGAACCAGATTCTCTAATCCCAGTATTGCGAAAATAGAAAGCTATAAGCAAATTAGAAACACCTTGCTCTGCATTTACACCAAACTGCTCTAATATCTGATCCAAGCCACGTTTTTCACATCTTCGTTTGATTTCTCCGTATGTAGAAGTTCGAGAATTTCCTTGCCATATTGAAACTGCAATTTCTTCAAGTATAGCATTAAAATCATCTCTTTCAACTGTATCCGTGAACGAGTTTCGGCTCGCATTATGAACATTTGAATATACCTTATCGACCATATTCTCATATAAGTTATTTAGATTAATTTGCGTTGCGTCCTTTTTATCTTTTATGCTCAGAGTTAACAAGTAATTTAATAATGGTTGATTTGTAATTTCAAATAGATTATTCCTAGATAATAACTGCTCATCGACAGCATTACCTGTTATTTTTGCATATTTATTCCACCATTCTCTTCTTCTGTCTATCGTATATTCAGCACTTTTCTGTCCCTTACATACTTTATATATCGATTGCTTTTCATCTTTTTTTAGATTTCCTTCATTGTTATGCTTTTCCAGAAGATTGTTTATTTCTTCTTCTATTAATATATTATTATTTATATTCACATTTATATATGTTTCATGTTCATAATCTGTATCATTGCTCGCCACAAAGCAATAAGGCATCATGTGTAATACTTGACCACTTTTTCTGAAACGATGTATTATGCTTTGTAATAGTATTTCGCGCCCACTTATGATTACACGCAAACGCATAGAAGCAATATTAACCGTACTGACCAATTTTTCAACTTGCATGACAAAATCGTTTGCGATTTCCAGGCTTGCTCTTCCTTGCTGAGCAATCTCGTCCAACCCGTCAAATATTAACAGCATGTTTTTCAAATCGCTAATAGGATTACTTGAAAAATGTTCACTGCGTTTTAAGAACCTATTAATGGCATCTTCAAGATTAATTGATAAATCCAATAGGTGTAGAGGAATATGTATGACTTGCATAAAGGTCGAGGCATGTGCGGCGTATATTTTAGTAAATGTTGATTTTCCACTACCGGGACCGCCACTTATGATTTTTATCGCATCATCTTTATCGTTGTTATCGAGCCAACAATCAAAATGCTTTTCTAAATTCACAAGCACTGCCTTTTTTTTCTTTTGTAATTGTAAAAAGTCTTTTCTTATTTTCTGTTCAATTTCATCTGCTGTTTCTACTGAATTATCGAAATAATAAGCGCTCAACGGCACGTATATTTGTTGAAGACTGAATGCTTCTGCAAATACATTTTGGTTTATTTGCTTTTCCAACCACAAGTTGTATAGGTTCCACTCTTTTTCTATAGTAACGGCATTTGTAAAAGGAGTGTTAATAATTGCATCTAATTTGCTGTATATATGTGCATTCTTCCCCCATTCCTTATGCAATGCGTACACAAAGTATGAAGGGAATCTATCAACTATATTAGTTGCTGTTTTTGGGTCAATCTCAAAATTGACCAATTGCTCTGTTAATAAAGATTGTAAATACTCCGTTATTAGAGAGTCCTTAGGCTTGGCAAAGAATTTATGATCTATAATAATTTTGTCCTTGTACTTCGCTTTATCAACCAGCTTTATGTATTTTCCTGGAATCTTTTTATTATCATATATAGTATCATATGTCCAATTTCCGACCATTTCTTTTGCCGCATACATTACTGACGTATTAATCAACTTCCACACCAGTTTTTCTTCTGTTGCCGCAAGCCCCAACGACGAACCTATGTCCATTATATCGACAGGGATTTCATCAATCTTTCCGATAAAAATATGATAAAATGATTTCCCTACAGCTGAAAGGAAGTCACTTATATTATCAATTTCAATAAAATGTGTTTTTGTCACATCATGTTTCATTTAATACCTCTCCAACACTCTTAATGAACTGTTATCACTATGGCTAAACCCTTTAAGAAAAAAATCAAAAGACAGGTAATCCATAAAAAAGAAGATACTTCCGTTGAAGCTATAGGATGTAAGAATAACATGTGTGAAAACATGAGAGCTGTTTTTCCACAGATCAACCTTATGTCTGCGCAGATCGTCATTATTATGGATAATTTCTGGTACTGTGTACGTTATTCTTGCTTTGGGAGAAGGGAGCAAAGAGGTAAGTCCTGTTAAAATGGTACCAAATAGAATGCTAGCTAGTTCTACGTTAGCCGAATCTCCTAAATTGCCATATTTATTAAAATCAACTAAATAATCGTCGGACATTATCTTTGCCAAAGTATCCGCAATGGGCTGCGTAATGCGCAAACAAAGAAGACCATTAATATCATTTCCTAAATGAGAGATCATTAGCTTCTTATCTTCTGCAATCGAGTTGCTTAAATGCTTGTATCCATGTAATGAAGCTGAGCAGACGTTTAATGTTACTACTTCAGAAAGCAAAGAAAAAAGAGAGGTAGCAGAATTCCCGCCATAAATGCTCCCAATTTCATTCAAAATATCTTTATGATACGGCTTCAAATAGTCGTAGCTATTCAATAATAACGCCTCCTCTCGTTGTTTTGTCTCTCTTTACACAAACATTAAATCTAAACAAATCGGCACTATCTACCCAACGCATTGCCCAATAACCATAGAACATAGCTTCATTATCTTGGGTTGGATTATAAGGTATATATACCTGTCTTTTTTTTACCCTCTGAATAACCAGTATAACATCATATGGGAAATATGTATGGGAAATTAATTTACACAATAATTCTTATCCCACAGTATGAACGTGTTATCAAGAACAAAAGGGTCTATATCGAAATATTCAATGAACTCCCACAAGACTATACAACGTCTCATCTAATATTCAGCATTGCACTTCGCCCCCGTTGACATAGTTTACATAATATGTCGTAACTTGTCAATCGGTTCTTGAGCAAAAAGTTAATATATATCGTATTTGTTGGGCTGATTGCTATAAACCATGGCATTCATCGATAGCAAATTCGAGCATAGCTATATCTGTCCAGTGCAGCGGTTGACTCTTTCGGGGGTAGTTCTGTGGAATTACAACAAAACAGTTTCAACTATGTCGTGCTGACGCTTTCCATGCCATCGAAAGCAGACTGTCAACGCAAATACAACCGACAAAAAAGCGATACCAATCTGCCTAAACAGCAATATCATATATTCCACATCCCTCAACTGGGGCGTCAAGGTTAAGTACTCCCGCAGATTATCGCCAGTCTGTCCCGCCAACGTACCCCAAAACGAAAAATCGCTCCAATGGGTGGGGATCATCCGGTCGGGCAGCGCTTCCAGTAAGGCGGGCAGCAAAACGGCGAATCCTATAAGCGCAATAAATAATAAAAGCCACTTAAAGCCTGAGCGTTTCCTTAATTGGCCAATACATAAGCACAGCCCATAAAAGGCAAGCATTAAAAGAGGTAATGCCGCCAAAACCGCCGCTAAAAATGTAGGTGTCCCCATCAAAACACCGTCGGGTCTGCCCAAGCCGGCTGCAATCGCAAAATTCTCCACATCATTGCGGGCAGGAGAAGAGGGACCCCCGCTCAGTTCGACGGCAGTGAAGCTTTGACCCCTGTCCTCATCTCGGAAAGACAATAGAGCCAGCAACTCTTCTTCCTCGAACACGCCCTGTACCGTGCGCGCCTCGCCATCGACCTCGACGGTTTTGCCCACCACATCCATACTGCCCCATAACTCCCAGGCAAGGGCGGAAGATACGGCGCATCCAACACCGTCGGTGACACCGGGGGCCGCACCGTCTAAATATCGCGCCGGCCAAACTAAGGCGGCATCACCGCTGAACAGGATACACGCTGCGTCTATCCTGCTATGCTCAACGGAAAGACGCGTTTTAGTCTCCTGCCAGAAGGTAGGCCAGAAAACATCTTCCCCTCCCCGGTCAATGGAGTATATTCGAGCGTTATAGGCAGCCTGTCCGCTGATGGGCGTATCGTACCGCAGCGAGATAGATGTATATTTCCGCAGGGCACCGACATTTACCGAGCCGATGACCATCAAAACGGCAAGCGTGCACCAGAGCAGGGTATCTACAATCAAGCGCTTTACATTCCCTGCCATCAGCCGTTTATCCGAACACGGTCGCCCGCCGCCACTGCCTTATTGCTTCCGGCGATAACCTGGCTGCTTCTGTCCACGGGGCCCTGAATGGCCGCCATGTCGTCATCTGAGGATAGGACGGTGACAGGTGTCCGTATCACCACGTTTGCAACGCCCAGGATCGTGCTTGTCTGTTCCACAGTGAACAGGAAGTACCCCGTATTATCTGAGCGCAAGGCCGACAGCGGCACGCACATATCGTAGGTACTGCGGTCTTGCTCTGCTTGGACATCCACCCTCTGCCCCTCAGACCAATCGCCGTCAGGGAGCCGGATTGTTACCCGCACCCGATTCTGTTCATCCGGCGGGGAGACGGCAGACACAATACCAATCACAGTGGGGTTATAAAACATGGAGCCGCGGCCCGTGGCCACCTCGCATTCCTCGCCAACGGTAAGCCTTTCGGCATCGGCTTTATCCAATGTCAAATGAGCCTCAAAGCCCTTTGTACCGTCCATGAAAGCGACCAAAGCATCTTTCCCGGTCACGCTTCCCTCGGCTTTAGCTGCCGATACAATGCCCGATATGTCGGAATATAACACACCCTCGTTTATCTCCAACAATCTAAGCGCATCCACAACCGCTTTTTGCTCGTCAATATCCAGCCGGAGAGAACCGGTACTCAAACGATTCTGAGCGGCAGTGTCAGCCGACTGCTGCGCGCTTTTGCCAAAATTCTCACCGGCTGTCGCAAGACTCGCCTGGGCGTCCTCCACACGACGGGCGGCGCTTAACAGATTGTCGGATGCACGTTTTTCCGCAGTTACCAGTGCGTCTCTGGCTTTGTCTATATTGTTCTGTCTGTTGTCCGACGCCTGCTGAGAGCTTCTTTTAAAGTTCTGTTCGGCTGTTTCAAGGCTCGACTGGGCATCCTCAACACGACGGTTAGCGTTCAGCAGGCTTTCATCCGCCCGCTTTTGCGCGGTATCCAGCGCGTCTCTAGCCTTGTCGATATTGCTCTGCCTCGTGTCCGATGCTTGCTGAATGCTCCTGTCAAAATTCTGTTCGGCTGTTGCAAGGCTTGTTTGGGCATCCTCGACACGGCGGGCGGCTGACAAAAGGGCATTATCCGCCCCCCTCTGCGCAGTGTCCAGCGCGTCCCGCGCCCTTGCGGTTTCAGCCTGTGCCGCCAGATAAACCTGCTCGGCGGCAGCTCTGTCCTCATCAGTGGCGTGTTCCCATTCACTCCGCTTAGACCTCTCGTTGTCCTGCGCGTTTGACAGGGCTGTCCATGCGGCGGAGATATTGGCGTCCTCCTGAGTTTTAGTGGATCTATAATCTTCCTGGGCGCGAGATAAACTGCGCTGGGCAGTATCTAGCGATGTGCGGTCAACCGATTCCGCCTGTTGCAAAAGCGCGTCGTTCAGCGCATTCATGGCGGTACTAATATCACTCTCGCCTTGGGTTCTGGTGGCGATATAATCATCTTGCGCGCGCAGAAGGCTCCGCCACGCGTTATCCAGTGCCGTGGCGTCGGGGTCCTCCGCCAACTCGTCCAATGCCTTCATCAACGCCTCTCTCGCGGCGTCTACATCAGCCCTTCCCTGTATCCTAACGTCTTCATAATCATCCCGGGCACGTTCAAGGTTACGCTGGGCACTATCAAGGGAACTTGAGTCAGCGTCTACCGCACGCTCAAGCCTTTCAAGTTCCAACAGCGATTTATCTAGCTTCTCGGCTTCTCGAATCAGCCGGTCCCATATCTCGTCCATGTCAAACACCGCCACGGCATCGCCGGCGTTCACTCTTTGACCGGAGCCGACCAGCATTTCTACAACAGTCAGGCCCTCCGGCGCGATTATATCTACGGTATCCCTGACCGTCACCACCGCGTTTCCGCTGATCGCCTCAACAATTACGCTTCGCGCTGGGCTGACAAGCTCCACTCTTGCCAAGGTGGCACCGCTGGTGCCCCGCGCAATTAGCGTCAATGCCAGTAACACTGCCATAAACTTGACAATATTGCCCCCGGCTTTCCGCTGAGCCGGATCGGAAAAGCGCGGCAGCGCGGGCAGTTTATCTAAAAATTGACGTATGCCGTCCATTGTAATCACTCCTTAATTCCGGCGGACTGGATGCCCAGCTCAAGATATTTTTGACCGAATAAGAAGACCAGCGCGGCCGGAATCAGCATCATCAGCGATGCTGCCATGGCTAAGCCCAGCCTATCTGTCACAATCTGTGGAAGATAAAGGGACAGCGGCCACAGTGATTGGTCCTTGATAAAGGTCATCGGCTGTTCGATCGCACTCCAGCATTCCAAAAAGCCCAGTACCAGCGCCGACAGGATACCCGGCATACCCAGAGGCAAGCCAATGAAAAAGAAGGTCCTAAAGTGCCCCGCCCCGTCGATGGATGCAGCTTCCAGCAGTGCCCTTGGTACCGCGTCAAAACCCTTTACCATGATAAACACGGGGAAAGCCGAAAAGGCAAACGGCAGTATAACCGCCCAAAGGGTGTCCATCAGCCCCAGCCGATCCATGACAAGATAGTTTGGCACCATTGTTACTTGAAAGGGCATGAGCATGAGGGTGATGTAGAGGGTCATCAGCGTTTTGCGCCCCGGAAACCGAAGACGGCTCAACGCCCAAGCCGCCGGCGCGCCCAAAAGTAGCTGCCCCAGTACCGACGGGATGGCCAGACTGAAAGTATTCCAAAACATGACGAAGAATTGCGGCGTATCCAAAAGCAGCTCGGCAATGGGTCTAAGACTGGGCCAGGAGGGAAGCAGCGGCCATACGGCGTTGCCTTCCGCCGTCTCGAGGGCGGGCCCAACAGTGGCGTTCAACTCCTCTAGCGACATCAAGCTGCCGGACGCCATGAACCACAAAGCCCACCAGACCAGCATGGCAAGCACGAATAAGACAGCCATACGCGCAACGGCACCGCCACGCAGCGGGATTCGGTTTTGATTTCTCATGTTCAGTCAACCTCCCGGAAAAAACGCTGCAACAATAGGATGACGATTAACAGCACCAGAGCCAGCATGGTGGCCGCCGCGGCAAGGCGGCTTACGTCGAGGCCTTGGAACCAGTTGTTGAACAGGTGCTGTAACATGTAGATGGAATCGTGAGGGTAAGCCCCCGCCACAAGAAAAGCCTCACGAAAAACCTTAAAGCTGTTGAGCAGTGAAAGGATGGACACCAGCCCCACCGTGGGAATCAGTCCGGGCAGGGTTATCCAGCGAAACCGCTGCCAAGCGTTTGCCCCGTCAACCTGAGCGGCTTCATACAGACTTTCGGATATACCGTCCAGCCCGGCGAGCCATAAAATCATATTGTAGCCGCTGTTTTTCCACAAGTAGGTAAAAATTAGCACCCCAAAGGCGGCAGAAGATCCCATGAAATCAATAGGCTCCGCGCCAAAAGAAACCAAAGCCGTATTCATAAGACCATTTTGATGGAACAATACTTGCCATAACAGCACTATGCTTGCCACCGGCACCGCCATGGGTAATAAGTACGTGGTTTTGAATATCCTGCCCCCGGGGCGCGAGACTCTGAGCAAAAGGGCGATGATTAAACTCACGAGCATCAGCAGGGGGATACATATCACGATAAACTTAGCCGTATTAGCCGCGGCAAGCCGGAAGGCTCCGTTATTTAATACCGAAATGTAACCGTCCAGCCCAATAAAATTTCGCCCCCGTGCGTCAAAGAAACTGCGGCGCACAGTGTCGGCAAAGGGGATGAGGAAAAACACCAGTATCCCCGCCATACTGGGTACCAGAAAGGCAAGAGCCGCGAGACCCTCGCCTTTCATGGCGGTTTGGGGTGTTCTTCTGCGCTTACGATCTCTCCGCGAGATAAGTGCTAATACTCTGTTCAATTGCTCTCACGGCCCCTTCCACGTCGATTTCGCCTTTGCATAGACTTTCCACACTGCTCTGCATCATCTCTTTCAGCACGGTATCGACCATAGACGGGGTTTCTAGGCGGTTAATTAAAGCGTCGGTATCGAAGCTGAAGGGTTCCATGTCAAACTCGGCACGATGATCATTGATGGCTTTGATTTGATCGGCAAAACCGCCGCGAGTCACAGGCAGACCGGTTCCATAGTTGAGGCGCTGTATCTCCAAAGAGAGCATGGTTTGCACAAACTCAGCCGCGAACTCCGGCGTGCTAGCGTCTGCACTGATACCGACCACGGTAGAGGGTCGCCATACACCGGGCGTCAAACCGGGGAACAGGTTCAGTGTCGAACCGGATCGGTTCATCATCATCTGCATAATCTGCAAATTACCCGCAAAGAATGCGGCGTAATGGGTTTGTTGCATGGTGTACCGTATCAGGGAGCCGGTTATCATGGAGGCGGGACCGCCGTCGGAAGTTACCATGCTTACTATGGCCATGCCGCCCTCGCCAGTTTTGGTTAGCTCATACTTGTCGTTGATGGCCTTGACAGCTTCAAAATAACGGCGCAGGGCATCGCTGTCCAGCCGGTTGTTATTGATGATAGAGGGCGCGCTGGAGAGCCACAGAATATTGGTGAGTTCCTCTAAATTATCAAAGTACAGCGCGGAACGCAGTTCCTCATCTATGCCCGCAAACATATCAGGTCCTCCATCTGCGGGCAGGTCATTGCCGTCCACCACCCGGGCTACCAAGTCATCCAACGTCCCGACCTCGGCAAGGGCCTCGGAACTGCCAATGAGCATGGGCATCATAAACTGGGCAGGCAGAACGTAGAGATTTCCATCGTTTTCAAAGGGAGCCAGCAGATTGTCAAAGACATCTCCGGTATCGATAATTCCGCTCAAATCCATGAGCATCCCCCTGTCCGCGTAACTTTCCGCAGAGCAGCCATCCAGCACGATTATATCGGGGGCGTTGCCGCCGAGCAGCCGGGTGTTTAGGGTCTTGATGGCGTCGGAGGCGGACAGGGAACCGTCGCCGGAGAGCGCGACTTCATAGCGTATGTACGAATCAGGATGTTTTTTCCTAAATTCCGCGATAGCCGCACGTACAAAACTGTTGTCGTCCAGTGACCAGATCGTCAGGGTCTTGTCGGGGTTTATCGATGCGTTTTCGTCCCAGGTATATTTATACAGGCGGTTGTTCTGGTTATTGCTAAGCAAGTTTACAATGATGCTGCCGTCATCCATCGCGAGTACGGAAGTTACACTGTTACGCGGCGCGCCGATTGAATAGGCGGTGCTTTCAAGTACCGTGCTGATGGCCCCTTCCTTATCGGCAAGCAATAGGGAGCCGTCTACGGCTGCATACAGCCCGCCGTCTTTGCGTACAGCTAGGGCACCGCCCATCATTCGCATCCCGAAGCCGCCCGAGCCTCCTCCGAAGCTTATGTCCGGCCGCTCGGAGGGCGATCCGTCATCTAGATTATAGATAGATACATTTTCGCTGAAATCCATTATGTACAGGCTTGTGTTATCGGATATAGCCGCCATGGCTCTCATCCATTCTGCCATCGGCAGTTCCGCAACGATCTGACCCGTTGAAAATTCAAGTAAAAGCATCCTGTTTCTCATCGAGTCAACGGACACTGCCGCGCCGCCGCCTTGCCCGCCGGATCTAACGCCCGACCTTGTTACGCTGCTAGATCTAGTTACAGCTCCCGGCTCGCCGTCGCGCGCACGGGGGGCTTCTTCTTCCCCGTCATTGTCATCAGGATCATCGTCTTCATCCGGTTCATCTTCGTCCACAGTTTGTGTAAATCCGCCGATAGTGTAATTAAGTAAAAGCCGGTCATTGTCCAGCATACGCATAAGGGATAAATACACGCTTTCGCCTTCGGCGAACGCCTTGTCGATTTCTTCTACCGGGTAAGCCTCATCCGTACCGTCCGGCGAGATCATCACCAGCCCTTCGTCATGAATAAAAGCGAGCAGACCACCGTCCGGCAGCAACGCCCCGATTTGAGCGTGTTGGAAACGATCTGTAGTGCTTCCGGGACCCGGTGTGCCATTCCAGCTATTGCCGCCATCGGCACTCTCGTATCGGGTTTTCAGCCCGTCATCAAAACAAACGATGGTTCCATCCTCCTTGAGGAAACTAACGAAACGCCCGTCAATGGGCGGTGTGATGTCAGTTTCCACATAGCGGCCCTCTACGGTTCGGCCACCTAGGTTTTCTGCGCCGCTGCCGCCGCTGTTTTCGTTGTCGCTGTCAATTTCGTTTCCGCTGCAAGCCGCCAATAACAGCAGGCACCCTGCCAGTATCAGACTGAGTATACGTTTTTTCATCTTCTCATCTCCCTATCAAGTTTGTGCCAGCATATAACATAAAGCTGGAATGAAACTGAAATTTATGATATAATTAAAAAAGTTCACATTTCAGTTTCATTTGAGCTTCATGTTGTATTAAGTAAGGATGATAGGGGGGCGACAGAATAAAGGTCCTAATGGTAGAGGACGAGCGGGATTTGGCCGATGCTGTGACCGCCGTTTTAGCAAAAAACAATTTTTCCGTCGACAACGCCTATGACGGTGAGTGCGGGCTGGACTGCGCGCTGACCGATATTTATGACTTCATCATTTTGGACATCATGCTGCCGAAAATGAACGGACTGCGAGTATTGAAGGAATTGCGAGCCGCCGGAGTGCAAACGCCGGTGCTTATGCTGACTGCCCGGGGAGAGGTCATCGACCGGGTAACCGGATTGGACTGCGGCGCGGATGACTATATGCCCAAGCCCTTCCACGTCGATGAACTGCTGGCGCGTCTGCGCGCTTTGGGGAGAAGAAAAGGCGAACTGCTTGCCGACGGCATTTTCTCACTTGGATCTCTGCGCTTCAACCCTCAAAGTCTGATGCTGTCATGCGAAGGGAAAGAGGTTAGCCTTACCCTGAAGGAATCTCAGCTGTTGGAGCTTCTGATTGCCCACAAGGAAAGTTTTGCCTCGAAAGATACCATTATCGAAAAACTGTGGAGCTATGACGCTGATGTCACGGACAGCCATGTAGAAAGCCAGGTCTCACTACTGCGCAAGAAGTTAGCGGCGGCAGGCGGGGAACTGACCGTCAAGGCGTCCAGGGGCGTCGGCTATCGTCTCGAAGGGGTTTGTAAATAATGTTTAAGAAAATACGAAACCGGATACTGTTTCTCAACATGGTCATGGTTTCATCCGTGGTCATCGTGGCTTTTGCTGCAATTTTCGCCGCAACTTATATTCGGGAAAACAATGAAAATCAAGAAAAACTGCTGCGCGGTTCGCCGTCACAGCAGACGATGGTTTTCGACAATCCGTTCATTCGGGGAGGTGCCTTTTACACTAGACCGTGGGTGCGCGGCGGTATCATACCTAACCTCACAATGCGCATATCACCGGATACCGGCCTGTCCTTTTCGCTTTTTGTGGACTCTCAGAACAATGTGGTCGAAGTTTACTCAATGATGGATTTACAGTCCGAGACCTATACCCGGTTGGCCGCCCAAGCTATGGAAGCCGACAACAAGGATACCATAACCCTTGAAGGGCGAACGTGGCAGTATAGAGTTTCCCCGATAACGATAGTCTTTAGCGAGGCTTCCGAATCGTTCCGCACATCCGTCGACGTGGCAAATAAATATAGTCATGTTCAGTTTTTAGATGTTACCGACTCATACCGGATGATACAGTCTTTAGCGCTAACGCTGTCTGGATTGACTGTGGTTCTTTTGACAGTGTTTTTCCTCATAAGCCGCCATTTTGCCAACCGCGCTATCAGACCTATGGAGGAAGCCTGGGAAAAGCAGAGCCGCTTTATCGCCGACGCTTCCCACGAACTCAAAACGCCGCTGTCCGTCATTAACGCAAACTGCGGCGTTTTATACACAAGCAAAGAGGAATCGGTAGAAAGCCAACTGAAATGGGTGGACAGCATTATGCGGGCATCCGGCCGCATGACCGGTCTTGTCAACAGTTTACTTTCCCTGGCCGGCTTGGGGGAGGCGCGGCTTGCGCTGCAAAGCGTTCTATTCGACTTGAGCGGAGAGGTAACCGAAGCCGCCGCTGAAATTGAGGCTGCTGCCTTCGAAAAGGGACTGGCAATCCATAGGGACATTGAGCCCGGCGTCATAATCGAAAGCGACCGCGAGCAGGTTCGTAAAATCCTTGCCATCCTGTTTGACAACGCTGTGAAGTACACTGGCAGCGGCGGTGAGGTGACGGTGTTGCTCACAAAGGAAAAACGGCACATAATATGCTCCATTAGCAACAGCGGTGATGGCATACCGCCCGAAGAGCTGCCGCGCCTATTCGACCGTTTTTATAGAGGAGACCCAGCTCGCTCGTCGGAGGTTAGCGGATATGGGTTAGGTCTTGCCATCGCCAAGTCTATTGTGGAGCAGTTAGGCGCGGATTTGCTGGCTGAGAGTGTTCCGGGCGGATACACCGTGTTTAGGCTTGTCTTTGAGACAACTTCATGAATTATTTATTAACCCGCAAATCATTTACAGAAAGCATGACGCTAAATTTTTTTGAGTTGACAAAAGCGTATGTAAGCTTCTTATCTTCTGTAATCGCATTGATTAAATGCTTATATCCATGTAATGAAGCTGATCAGACATTTAATGTTACTACTTCAGAAAACAAGTTAAAAAGAGAGGCAGCATAATTTCCACCATAAAATATCTCTATGATACGGCTTCAAATAGTCGTAGCTATTCAATAATAACGCCTCCTTATCTCGTTACCGTTATCACCAGTATATCAGCAAAAATCCCCATGCAAATAAAAATGCCCTAAAGCCTCACGGCTCTAAGACATTTCTTTGGTGGGGGAAGGTGGATTTGAACCACCGAAGGCGTTGCCAACAGATTTACAGTCTGCCCCCTTTGGCCACTCGGGAATTCCCCCATTTTGAACAACACCTTAGAAATTATAACATGTAGACAAGCACTTGTCAAGAGAAATTTATTCATTCTGCCTATTGCATAATTATACAACATATGTTATAGTTATGCAATACTAAAAGGTTGGTGTTCACGTCAATCTAATTTGCCTCCAGTGTCTTCAAGAATGCAGCGAAGTTATCGAGGTCAAAGAGATTTCGTTTCAAAACCTTGGAAAAGGGGAGTTTGTTCTCGGTTTTCGCTTTGTATTCTTT
>Ga0123353_10000312_pt1 | contig 59877 bp, 50 predicted proteins | sample TergutLab28metaG_3_FD_92763 | JGI IMG/M metagenome (GOLD analysis project Ga0123353, IMG submission 92763) | Labiotermes labralis P3 segment gut microbial communities from Petit-Saut dam, French Guiana - Lab288 P3 | ecosystem: Host-associated > Arthropoda: Insects > Digestive system > Gut ... | reverse complement strand
CAACGCCGTGGCAACGTTCTGCCACCAACGAACGACACGAAAACGAATCGCCCGACGAGGCATCGACTTACGGAAAATTCATCAGTGTAAATGGACTTAGACATTGCGCTGTAGTACTAGGCTTTAGACTTTAGTCTGGAGATTGGGTTGAACAATGAGGCGAATCGAACGCAGTGAGCATGAGTAACTGCGATCCAACGGCACGTTGGTTACGCTTTCTTGTCCATGATGGAACCGCCGGTGATTCCGATGTTGCGGTGGTGTGTTTTCGTGTACGTCGGTCGATTGCGACCCTTGGTAGCGATGATTTCCAACATTTGTGAACAATGGATGAGCGACCGTTGCGTGATGATCCAGTTGGTCATGCCGCACAAATGGAGATGTCGCGTCTGGTGTTTTGCCGTTTCAAACAATTTGTGGTATTCGGAATCCTGATTCGTAACGACATGCTTGCCCAACATTTCGAGACTCTCCGCCGGAAGGTTTTCGGCCTTGGCATATTGCAACATTTTTTCACGCCGCGCAAGACATTGTTGCAATTGCAGGATCGTGTCCTGTTCCTCGGTCTCCAGAAGCTCCATCCCTTTGGAATCGGCAACCGTCAGGAGTTGCTGATTTCTCTGGAGCACGTCGAGAACATTTTTCTGCACCGCCGTCAGTTCCCGCAGATATTGGACCAAATCGTTTTCCCATCGTGATGCCATTTTTATGATTCCTTTCTATTTATACTCAAGCCGGTTAGAAATCCCCGAAGCTGGACACGGAAAGCCCTGTAACGCAGGGCGTTTGCGCGAGGCCGAAGGCTAGTGCCCATACCGGCTACGGTATTATTGTCTCGGGGCGGTCAATAATTTGAACATGGGGTCGGTGATTTTCGTCGAACCGGCTTCGGCCATTTTCGTGACCAGGGTCTGATCAAGCTGCATTTGGAAAATTTCTTCCGCGTGCCCGCCGTCGAAGTAGGCGGGCTTCTGCTGCGTGTTTCGCATGGATTTAAGCATCTGTCCGTAGAGCGTTTCACCGACAAATTGGTGGAACACCTTCCGGAACTCCGAATCGTCTTTCATCGACTTCCGCTGCGGAACCTTGGGTGTCGGCTCCATGGCCATTTGTGTGGAAATTTGCGTGGTCACAGGATTAACAGAAGACATGGTAAAAAAAGGGAGATAAAGGGAGGATGCTGAAGATTACTGATACTTAATTCGTCCGTGCAGGTTGCCCTGGGCATCCAGGGCTTTGATGATTCCAATGATTTCTTTCGACGGCGTATTCACTTCGTTGAGTGCTTCGGTGAGGGCCTTGAGTCTCGGGTTTTCGACCCTGGTCCGTGTCGCTACCGTATCAATCCCGACGAACCGTTCGGGTTTTCTCGGAGCCGGAGGAAGCGTCGCGGCATTATCTCCAGCAGCGACCGGGACCGGGACCGGCGTCAGGTTGATGGTCATCATTCCATGGGTCACGGTTGTCGGGGTGATCTCGACATCTTCGTCGACGGTGACGATTCCCGCCCGTTCATTGATCACCACCGTCGGAATACGAGACGTCACGATCGGTTCCCGCTGCATGATGTCGGCGATGAATTGCACGGCATTTTCATATTCCGGAAGTTTGACCAGCACGGTATTCTGATTGATCGCCTCGGCAATCGGCACGCCGTCCGGTGTTTCCTGATTGACAGCCGCGGCAACGGCACTGGCCATCTCCCAGCCGGCGAATCGTTGATCAAGAACCAGCGTGATGATTCCGTCTTTCACATACGGATTGAAAAAATCATCTTCAAGACGACACCCTCTTGAAATGCGTCCGACCGTCGGGATCGCTCTATCTTCAATCACAATGGAACCGGAAGCAGTACCGAAAACGTGAGCATCGGCGGGAGTCTTCGCGGGCATAGGGCCCAGTAAAGATGTCACCATCAATTGTCCCCCTTCAAGGCTGGTGGCCTTGCCGGTGGACGCTACCTTACAATCAAGAAGGTCTCCTTCACGGGCTCCAACGCCGGGAACTGTCACCGTCACGGCAACAAGCGCGGCGTTCCTCACCTTGGCCAGTTCTTCGAGTTTCATCTGGGTGTGCCCGAAAAGTTGCATCATTTGAGCGAGACTCCTTGCCGTCTCGACAAATTCCTTGGTGTTGTCACCCGTTCCTTTCAATCCGACGACAAGTCCGAATCCGTGCAACTCGTTCGTTTCCTGTCCCTTGATACGGGCGACCGTCCCGATGTTCAGTTCCGCCCGGACGATGTTCAGCCCGCAAACAATAATGATGAATGTCAATAAAATATTTTTCATGAACCTAAATCCTAAAGTCTACAACCTAAAGTCTATAGTCTATAGCCTAAAACGGTGAAAAACGGTCGATCAATCTTTGGCCCCAATTGAGTTTATAGCTGTCATAAACAGCCCCTCCTTTGTGAATGATGAGCCTTGGGTCGACGACCCTGTCTTTCAAGACGGAATTGTCGGCCTGGATGTCTTCCTCGCGAACGTAACCGCTGAAATCGATAATGCTTTCATCCTGACCAATGGTTTTTTGGTCGGTCCCCTCAACATAAAGGAGTCCGTTATCGCAAATCGACACAATGCGACACGAAATTTTGAATTCGAGGAGTTGTTTTTCGGTGATTTTTCCTTTGTTTTTGAACTGTGAATCCACTTCACCGGCAACGGTCGGACTTCCATTGGGCATTGTCGAAGGAATGATGCTCATGCCGTCGAACCACGCCCAACGGGTGACGCCGTAACTGCTCTTCATTTTGCGTTTCCGTTCGGTGTCGGCCTGGTTGTCGTTGCGATACTGATCACGAACGATCACCATGACGATGTCGTGCTCTTTGAACGCTTTTTTCGGCTGAATTTCCCGCGCGATAAACGACGTTTGACCGAGTGTCAACGGCATACGCGATTCCATCCGTGTCGTCGGTGTCGCAAAAAGACTTGAACTCTGCGCAAGAGCAACGTTTCCTTGCACAAAAACGGCTATTGCCGACAACACCGTGATGCCCATATAAATATAACGGAATAAAATTTTCATGACAAACATCCTGTTTTTCAGATTCCTTAATGGTCCACGTTGAAAAATGCCGCGTCGTCATATCCGACTTGTTGGATTTTTCCGGTTTTTCTTTTTCTTCCCCGACAACAACCGGTTGCACGACGGAAGGTCCCACTTCAACCGTGCCGAGTTCGGTGACACAACCTGTAAATGTTTTCTTCTTGTCCTGGTACGATTCGATGACGATCAGATCACCGAACCGTCCTTCCTGCCGGGCACGACCAATGGTTTTGATCGTGATCCCCCGGTTGCGGACGTAAACGGTCACAACGTCGTTCCGCTTGATCAAGAGCGGCATTTGAATCGAGGCTGTCGTGAGCGGTGTCCCCTGTTTCACGGACTGTGTGACTTCCCTGCCAATGGCGTCTTCAAGCCGCATGATAGCGTTTTCACGATTGTTTCGCATTTTTTCATCGACATAATCAAGTCCGATGTCCGACGGACCGACGATGGCTCCCTTGGAGAGTGCCCGCTTGGCCACGACCACCGTCGAGGGAAGAGAAACCTCGACGTCAATCGCGACGACCATGTTTTTTCGGGTTTTCGAGTCCGTTTCGCTGAATTGGAGTTCAAACCGTTGTTTTCCCGTATACGGAATCGTCCCGCCCCGCACCGCTTTCAGCTTGCCGTAGCGCCGAAGTATCGCCGTGTCTTGCGGCTCAAGAGAAACCGCAATATTCCAAGGCGCGTCCTTGGCAATCCGCTGTTTCAGGTAGGTCGCAATCCCGTCACGGATCATTTTTTCGACATCCGCGTTCTCGTCCGTCGGCGAATTGGTCGGCAAATTGCCGGAAAGGGAATTCCTGTCCGTCTTATCTGTCCTGTCTGCTCCGACGACAACCTGGCTTGATCCGGTGAACGTGTGTTTCCCGATGGCAATTCCGCGTTCCCCGAGAACATCGCGAATTTGCGAATATTGGAGAATACGGTCCTTGCCGGGCAGCGGCGCCGGACACAGAACAAGATTTCTGAGCGGCTCGACATCTTCCCCGGACTCCGGCGTGATCACGGCAACATCACCAAGTGTCACGTTGTTCGAACGGCACGTCACCTGTTCCGACTTCAGCGCAATGGTCGCCGCGGAAGAGACGGCAGGAAACAAAATCAGCAGGATTACAAAAATATTTTTCATCATTATCGTTAATTGTCATTCCATTTACCGCCGGAGATTGACCACGGTCTGCAAAATCTGGTCGCCGGTTTGCGTCACTTTGCTGTTCAGCTCGAAGGCGCGTTGCGAGGTGATCATGTCGATCAGTTCACTGACCGGCTCGACGTTCGACATTTCGAGCGAACCTTGCTTGATCATGCCGAAACCGTTTTCCCCGGGATCACCGTCGAGCGGCGGTCCGGAAGCGTCGGTTTCCATGTAAAGGTTTTCGCCCATCCGGAGGAGTCCCTCGGGATTGGAGAAGGCGACAAGCTGAAGTCGTCCGATATTCTGGAGCAGTCCGGTCGGAAGATCACGGACATAAACATTGCCGGATTCGTCGATTTGCACCATACCGGCATCATCGGGAATCGTGATCGGCGGATCAAGAGCACGTCCGACATGTCCGGAGCCGAGAACAAGAGTTCCGTCTTGGGCCCGTGAAAAATTGCCCGCCCGGGTATACATCATTTCGCCGGTCAATTGGTCCTGAACCCGGAAAAAACCTTCTCCGGCAATACTGACATCAAGTTCCCTGTCGGTTTGGTTGTGGGCCCCTTGCGTGAACTGCGCCTGGATGCTGCTGACCCGTGTTCCGACACCGACGGATATTCCGGTGGCCGTGAACACCCCGGCACTGCCGACGTCCATGCCGGGATACTTCAAATGATCGTAAAACAAATCCTCGAAGTTGCACCGCTGCTTCTTGTAGGCGGTCGTTTCCATGTTCGAGATATTATGCGCAACCGTGTTGAGCTTCCGCTCCATTCCAATCATTCCGGTCGCCGATGTGTATAAAGTTTGTAAGCACATTTTTTTTAGTGGTTAGTGGTTAGTGGTTAGTGGTTGAGTGCGGTATTTGGAATCGGGACTAAAAACAATTCCCAATTCCTAATTCCCAATTTCCTACATGACTCGTAAAACTTTGCTGATCAGTCCGCCTGTCATGTCGTCCTGTTGCTGGACCATTTTCAGGTTGGTTTCGATCAATCGCGAGGTGGCAATCAGTTCGACCATCTCCGCGGCGGGGTCGACGGCGGAGCCTTCGAGGAACCCCGGCTTGACACGTCGTTTATTCATGTCGATCGGAGTGAAACCGTCCTCACTTTTGAACATGTTTTTTCCCTGTTTGACCATTTTGGTATAGTCGTTCGGTTCCACGACGGCAAGCATCGTGTGGACGCCGTCCTGGATGATTTCACCGCCGTCGCAAGACTCCCAGCGGGACGTCGGATTGAGCGTGATCGGTTGCTGGTTGATGTCGCAAATCGCGAATTCGTTCGGAGTCCCTTGAGCAACGAGTCGTCCGTCGGCGAGAACCTGAAAATCACCGGCACGGGTCAAAAAATGTTCGCCGGTTTGAATGTTTTGCACGAGAAAGAAGCCGTCACCGACGATTTCCATGTCGGTCTTTTCGCCGACCATCGATTTTCCCTGTGTGCGGAACGCGGTCAGGGTTCCCTGAGTGAGAACACCGCCGCCGATGTCGTTCATGGAACCGGAGTAGGGCCAGTCCTGTCCGTAATCAATCCGTTGTGAGTGTCGCGCCTGCTGAACGGCCAGTTCACGCTTGAAACCGGGGGTGTCGACGTTGGCGATGTTGTTCGCGATGGTCTCCAACCGGTAATTTTGTGCATGGGCTCCTTCCGCCGAAACATATAATCCGTAAGACATATTGAAAAGATCGTTTCAAAGATCATTTTGTTGCATTTCCGACAGACATCCATGTCTGACAACCAGGAAAGCCTCAACCTCAAATCAATTAGCACAAGGCGTACCAAACGATGAATTTTTCATCAAAATAAGGACCGTGGTGAAGTAAGTCGTTGACCAACCAGTGACTTAAGGAGTCATAAAAATTGAAAACGGCTGAAATACGGATGCCTGGACAATCCTTCCCCGATAAAATCGCGCCGTTTTTGTCGGCCGTTATTGCCGGTTCGCGCCGATTCGGCACCAGCGTAGGACGCTGGACCCCAATTGCTCATGCTCACTTCGTTCGATTCGCCCGGCGCAGGTGCCCGACATGTTGTTCGATTCGCCTATCGGAGGTCGACCGTCCGAAGGACCGGGAGACAACTGCGATGCAACGGCACGTTGCCCGGGGGCATGTCAAGGTTTCAGGTGCCGTAAGGGACAATCCTGACATCGGGGATTTGTTTTCGCGCAATATTCACGTCCCATTCGAACCAAAAGAGCGTAAAACTCATTGAGCACGGCATGGTCGCGTCCGAGATGCACGTAAATCAGCTCTTCCATCTTTTTGTCGGTCGCATTTTCATCGACAAACCGGTGCCGGACAAGAAAACGTCGTGTATAAATACTGACCGGACAAACCGGGAGGTTGCCGGCGTAAAGAAGGATCAAATCGACGGTTTCCGGCCCGATTCCGGAGAACGTGAGGAGTTCCTTGCGGAGAATATCAGGGTCCCGGGCAAGAAACGCCATGATTTTGCCCTCCCAGGTTTCAAGGAAAAAATGCACCAGAGAGAGAATCAGCTTCGCCTTGGCCTTTTGTCTGCCGACGGACCGGATTTCCGATTGGAGTTCTTCTTCGGAAAGTTTGCCCAGCCGGTCGAGATCAAGCAACCCTTTTGTTTTGAGTCCGGCGATTACCCGTGCCGCCACTGTCCATTGACTGTTGCGAACAAGAATGACGCCGAGGATCACCTCCAAAGGGGACTCCGCCGGCCACCATCGTTGCGGACCGTAATGCTGTATGAGACGTTCATAAATCTCGTATAAAGCAACCCCCGAACGTGTTGATTCCGGTGAGAAATGAAACTCTTTCACCGGTGTTTTGACGGTCCACAGCTGAAAATTGCCCGGACAATACACCGGTTCACAAGCTCGTGGATTTTCCAAAACCCAACACCACGGCCCTCGCGCGAACTCGCGATTGTAGGGGTCGTGTCCGAATTTCTTCAGATAATCCTCCAGAGAATAGATCGCGCTCAAATTCACTTCACCGATAATGGCGCCACGGATATAGCCGTCCGGTTCCGTAACTCCGAGTTTGAAAAACGTTGCCCGGGCCACGTCATCCGAATCGGGAGACTGTCCGGCGTGAATCAAAAGCGGTCCCCGATACTCGGTCAGCCATTCACGGTTCTCGACCCGCTTGATTCCTTGCAAGATCGCCCAGGCCCACGGTCCGTGAATGGTAATCGCCTTGCTCGACACGCTCGTTTCCCTCTCAAAATATGCCGATCACATGATAGACCGGCCACAAAATAGACCGGTCACATGCCTGATTTGAAGGAAGATCATTCACCGGGGGGGGCAACCTCGAGAATTTCAACCTGGAGATTATTGGCGGCAAAAACCACCGGACGAAGAAAAGTCTCAAGCGACTCTGACGTCAAATTGGAGGCACCAAGACGAATACGGGCGGCATCATCGGCACCACTTTCCAATGTTGCGTCATAAGGTCTCCAATGTCCGCCGATGTAAAGTTCATTCCAAAGGTGAAACACCATGACCGGTTCGCCGGACGCGGCTTGCGAATAAATCATTCCCACGACAACGCGGGCGGGGATCCCCCTGGCACGGGCAAGGGCCGCCAAAAGAAACGCGGATTCCATGCCGTCCCCCGACAGCGACTGTGCCGCTTCCGCCGCCGAGGAAACGACTCCCCTGATTTCAGAGCGGTTCATGTTTTGAGCAACAAATCTCTGTAATCCATCGGCCAAAGCAAGCGGCAACTGCTCTCCGGGAACCGCCTGTTCCGCCATTTTGACAATGTACGGATTATCAGACTGGATCCATGGATTGGCGGCAAGATCATCCGGGGAATAAGTTTCACTTGCAATCGTCTCGGGCGCCGCAACGATGTCTGTCTGGAACGCCTTCACCGTCACTTCGGCAGTTTGCGGATTCACAAATTCCACGGCTTGTCCCGGAGAAACGGGGAGAAGTTTTTCAAGATTCATTCCGCTTTCCGTGGGCGTTTTTTTGAGTTGAACCCGATATTTCACCAGTCCGGTCTGATACGGACTTTCCAATGTTCCCCGCACGGGAATGAACGAAAACTTGCCCGGATCGAACTTCTGCGGCTGTTCCAAACTCGCCTTGGCTTCACTGGGACCAACCATGGTGATCACCCATTTGTTGCCCGGCTGATCAATTTCATTTCTGATGATGTGTCCCCCTGCATCCGTCCAGTAAGTGGAAGGAATGGTGGTCCCGTCACTGAAACGTATTTTTCCATCAATACGCAAAAGATTGGCAGGGCTCCCGAAAACTTCGAAGGATTCCACTTTTGCAGCCGTCAACTCGACACTTGCATAGTTTTCGATCATCAGGTCGTAAAATTTGATCGACCGCGATTCGCCGATTCGCATCGGTTTGTTCAAAAATGAAAACAACACCGCGTTTGGACCCAATCCATTCGGTTCAACGGGAACTTCTGTTTGATAGGCACTTCCATCTGTCGATTTCGTTGTCCTGATCATTGTGTCGCCTTCAAGAAGATAAACGGTCGTCGAAGATTTGTCCGAGAGCGTTTCTTCTTTCACGGCGGAAATAAATGTTCCATCGGCCTGTTCAACCGACTGAATAGCCCACCTCATGAGAACCGGCGTTCCATTGCGTTCGATCTTCACATGGATGTTTTGCTCAATCCGGTATCGCGTCGGCTGTTGTTTTTCCTGAGATTCGGGCGATTCGGGCGATTTGCCATCGGTCGCTTCCCCATCCGCTTCGTCGTCTGCAAGAGCTTCGTTGTCTGCAAGAGTTTTGCCGTCTGCAAGGATGGTAATCACGGTCTGCTGATAACCGACAGGAATGTCATTGATTTTGATCTGAGCCCAAAAGTCACCCCCGGATTGCAGAAAATTCACGCTTTCTACCGTGGAAAGTGTTTTCGCAGATTCGCTTCTTTTCCCTTCCCACAACCAGCAACCGGTTTGAGGACAAATCAGCAAAATCAAAACAAACAACCGGAAAATCAGTTTGAAGAAAATTTGTTCGGATAAAGATTTCATGGATTCAAATTTCATTGGTTTTAGGCCTGAGGCTGAAGACTTAAGACCGAAGTTTCCTGTAGAAAACCTAACGCCTGAAGTCTACAGTCCAAAGCCTAATGTCTACAGCCTTTTTTACTGGATCCGTTGTTGATGTTTGGAGGCGATATTCCATCGCTTGACATTTCCGAGAGAATCTCCGAGATAAATCAGTTCACCGCTGGAGTTGAAACAAACGGCGGTGATTCCTTCCGCTTGCCGTTCGGTGAAGAGTTCCTCAAATTCTCCGGTTTGAATGTCCCAAAGACTTAGTTTACCATATTTTCCGTGAGTTCCAATTGCCAGCTTTGTTCCATCAGGAGAAAAAGCCAGGGACTGGACCACGCCTTCGATTTTTGTGCTCGAATTTCGGAGTCTTCCGGTGTTGACATCCCAAATTCCGATCGTTCCGCTGTTGCGAACTGTCGCAAAATTACGGCCATCATTGGAAAAAACGCTCTGATCCGAAGCATAATGATCGATTTCAAACCCGGCGCCGGGTTCCGGAGTTCCCGTTTCGTAAGACCAGAAGACAATCCGTGTTTTTCCTGCTCTCGAAGAGTCCCCTGACTTGACGGCGCAAGCGACACGATATTCAATCGGTGAAAATGCAAGCACTTTTTCAACGTTTTCCGGAAACTGACAGATCATGCTTTGTTTTTTGGGGGAGTAAATGCCCCATTCTCCCTGCTGAGTGACACAAGCCACCGCATCTCCTTGGGGAGAAATGATTTTTGCACGTTGTTCTGGCATCAGGATGTTTTCCACAACCCCGTTATTGAGCCGCATTTGTGAAAGTCCCGCCTTGCTGCACGTCATCACCGTTTCTCCGTCGTCGAGAAATACTCCGGAGATGGTTGGATTGGGGGCTGCTTCCATTGAAAATTTTGCCTGAGGAGAACCAGGGTCCAGGTCAAGAACCTGGACAACAGGGACGGACCCGGATTCTTTGAATGGTGTTTCGATCCGTTGGCCGGTCATGAGGTAGCGTTCGTTGGAAGAAAGGGCGACCATTCGAATCGGTGATTTGCGAAAAGTGGCAATTTGCGTCGGAGTTTTGGAACGTATCGCCAGATATTGCACCCCACAACCGGAAATCATGCTTGCAAAAAGAAGCAGCAGGAAAAAAGTGGTCTGTTTAATCTGGCTGGTCGTCATGAGAAATGTATTTTGTTTGATTCCGGAATGAATCTGTTGTTTCAGGCTTAATCCGTTTAACCCTTCATCAAATTTTTTTGCTAAGTGACACGATAAATAACGCCGAATGGAAGGATAACGACTCATTCTCTTCAGGTCAACACCATTTTATGGGAATCGTTGGCCAGTTTGAGGTCGCAGGATTTTCAATACCCCTTTCCTGTCAGCGAATTCGATACTCCATGGAGTCACTGCAATGGAAGATGAACCACTTTTAACCGATTTGATCCCCAAACGCTTGGGAACGTACTGGTTGATTTTTGTTCTGAGTTCTTTATTCATCATCGGTTTGGAGTTTTGCTTTTTCAAAATGCCTGTCTGGGCGACGGAAATGAAAGTCGAAACCATCACCGCGTTTGATGTCACACAACATGGAAATCTGTACACGTGGTTTTCCTCAACATTATGGTTTCTGGCGGCACTTTACGCAGCAATTATCTATAAACTCGGCCAAGAGGAGGACGACGGACGTCATCTGAGCGACATCTGGATTTGGGTGGCGCTCCTGACTCTGTTCATGAGTATCGATCGGGCGGCCGGTTTTCATCTCGTTTTTCGAGATATTATGATTTACGCTACTGGAACAATGCTTTACGGGAATGGAACATTATGGTGGATTTCGATTTACGCCTTTGTTTTCATTGTGGTTGGGTCCCGGGTCCTTGTGGAAATGCGGATGTACCTGCCGGCGTGTAATGCCCTGTTAATGTGCGGAATATGCCATATTGTAACGATTTGTGCCATGTTGAACCTGATTTACCCGGAAGATGCCGTGAAAAAAACGATGCTTCTTTCCGGTTCCGAGATGTTTGGAAATGTGTTCCTTTTTCTTGCGTTCGGTTTATTCGGACGCCGTTTGATTATTGGTGATCCGTTGACCTATCGGGCGTGGAATTTCAGTTTTTGGCGTCGTCTGACTCGCCGAATTACCCCGACTCGCTATAATTACCAAACTGCCGAATGTGATTATGATCATCCTGAACGCGTTCCCCACTATCGACGACAACGGACGAACACACGAAAAGTTCGGTCCATGAACAACGACTGGGATGAAGACGAAGAAACCTATACCGCCAGGGAACCGCACTATTCCCGCAAACAGCGGCTGAAAAAATCCCAACGCGGCGTGTTTTACTAACGGTTTCGGCAAACATCGAAGATATTATTTGTCTCCCATGATTCATTATTGTTCCCCATGATTCGTACAAGATTTGCTCCCAGTCCGACCGGTTACTTGCACATTGGCGGGGTCCGCACGGCCCTGTTCTGCTGGCTTTTTTCACGTAAAAACAAAGGAAAATTCCTGTTGCGCATTGACGACACCGACCAACAGCGAAACGTCAAGGAGTCGCTCCAACCGATTCTTGACGGACTGAAGTGGCTCGGGATCGACTGGGATGAAGGCCCGATCGTCGGGGGGCCGCATCAGCCGTATTACCAGTCGCAAAGAGCTGAAAAACACCGGTCTGCCGTCGAGGAACTTCTGAAACGGGGGGCCGCTTATCGAGACTTTGCGAAACCGGAAGAGATTCAGGCGGAACGGGACGTCGCCCAGCAGGAAAAACGGACATTTTTGTACAGCCGCAAATGGATGGCCAAAACCGAAGAAGACGTCAAAAAACTTGAAGCCGAAGGTCGCGCCGGGGTGGTTCGACTTAAAATGCCCCGGGAAGGCCAACTCGTTATCAACGATCTGGTCCGCGGGGAAGTCGTGTTTGATTGGGTCATGGAACAGGATCACGTGATTCAACGGGCCGATGGTTCCTGTATTTATCATTTGGCCAACATCGTTGACGACCATGATTTCGAGATCACGCATGTCATCCGGGCCGAGGAACACCTTTCCAATACGCCGCGACAGATTTTCATGGTCCAGGCACTTGGATATCCGTTACCGCAATATGCCCATTTGCCGTTTGTCGCCGAACCGGGAAGCAAGACCAAACTCAGCAAGCGAAAACTCGATAAATATTTGAAAAACAAGGACTTCGCCAAACTTGTCGAACACGGCAACAAAATCGCGAAGAAAATCGGACTGGAAATCGACACTGATTCGTTCAATCCGGTGATTACCGATTTTTATCAAAAGGTCGGGTATCTCCCGGAAGCCATTGTCAACTATCTCGCCCTGCTCGGCTGGTCACTTGATGACAAATCGGAGTTTTTCAAAAAGAAAGAGCTTGTCGAACTGTTCACCTTGGACCGTGTCGGTAAATCGGCAGCGTCGTTCGACCCGCAAAAGTTGTTTTCGTTCCAGGAAAAACACATGCAGCAGCTTTCGACAGACGAAAAATACATATTTTGTCTGCCGTTCCTTCAAAAAGCCGGGTATATTAGTAGTGTTGTTGATTCCGAGACCGGGTCGCTGGTGAAAAAGGTGATCGTTGCCGCCGGAGACCGCGTTAAAGTTGCCGGAGACATCCTCGACTTTGACGAATTTTTCACCAGTGATGAGTCGTTTCCTTATGATGAGGCGGCTTTTGAAAAACGGATTAAAAATGATCCCGCCGCTTGTGAACTGTTGAAAGAGTTTCGCGAATTACTTAAAAATCAAGACGCCTTTGATGCCGGGTCGCTCGACGAGTTGCTACACGCTTTCATGGATCAAAAACAGATCAAACCGGCGCAAATCATTCATGCTTTGCGAGTTGCGACGACGGGAAAATCGGTCGGTGTCGGCATGTTCGACATCCTGGCGATTCTCGGCAAAGAAAGCGTTTTGAAACGAATCGACCGAACATTGAATACTGAACATTGAATCGTGCCTGTTTGCGCGATGACAATTACGGCAATACAAGACGGCCATTGCGCTTGAATTTTTGAGGAGATTTTTTTCATGAGGAATATTGGTCAGGGATTGAGAGGACTCCTGGTGATTGCGGCGGTGTTTTTTGTGCCGCGGTTTTTCATGACAAATGGGACGGACCTGGAAACCATCAAAAAATGGTTGTCGCCAAAATCCGCCGAGGTAACGGTCCAACAACCTTCTACGGTCTCTCCCGACAACAAGCCAGCTCCGCCGCCTGACATTGTGATTGATCCGGCAACAATCAAAAACAAGGACGATATTGCTCTTCCAACTCCGGAGACAGCAAAACTTTCACCGATCACCCCGATTTCCGAAATTCTCCGTTTTGACTATGACCCGGCGGACATTGTCAAAAAATGGCCTTACGTCACGGCAGCCAATCCGGAGCTTTATCTTCAGGCGTATCGGGCACCGTTGATTACCGGCTCGGCAAACGACGACCTCGCGGGAGTCATCACCTATTTTTACGACACCCATTGTATTCAGCAGATTTCCATCCGAGCAAAAACCGGCGACTTTCGTAAACTGGTGACGCATCTCCAGAAATACTTTGGATTTGTGCAACGTCAGACCCAGTCACCGACGATCTATATTTACGAACAACCGGAAACATCTTCCCGTAAAGACGGGAGTCACCTCTGGATTCGTCCCAACCATGCCTTCGCCCAAGGAATCGAGTATCAACGGTTCGATGTCACCTTGGTCCTGAATCGCCCCAAGAAATAGCGAATAAGAAAAAAAAGGGGGAAAGGAGAAAATGGGAAGTGGAGAAAAATTTGGAATGGGAAATTGGGAATTTTTTTCAATTCTGCATTTTCAATTCTCTATTCCAAATTCCGAATTATAGGTGGTTTTGGCGATCTACAAAGTCTGTTTTGGGTAAAATTGGCATTGTTTGAAACGAGTCGCCCCTGTTATAATTGCTACTCTCCTTATTTCTTCTGAGAAACAATATCAAGTTTCCAAAAAATAATGGCGATATGTTATCTTGTCTGCGTCTGAAGTTCGTTTGCACGGATGTGTTCCGTAATATGATGTCGACAGGAACCTGTTCACGGTGTCAAGGATGAGCCGAACCGTTTTTACAATTTTGACGATTTTCTCGATGATGCTCTGCATCGCCGGAGTGCTTCGTTACGATCGGGGAGAAATGCCATGGACTTCCCAAAAAATCATTTCTTTTTCAAATGGTTCCGGTTCCAATGCCCCTAAATCGACAGATTTGTCGTTTCTGACCGATTACACCGAGGCGCAATTATTGGCTTCCCAACAGGAAAAACCACTTCTTCTGTTGTTTACAACGCGAAACTGTGTTTTCAGCAACCGAATGATCGAGACGACATTCCGGTTTCCGTCGGTTCAACCACTTTTGAAGCAATTTGTTCTGGTCAAGGTCGATCTCAATGAAAATCCAGGTCTCTGGCAGGAATTCAAGGTGGAATCTTCACCAACCATTCAGTTCATTTCCTCCAAAGGTATCCTGCTTCAGCGACTCAACGGCGAAACCAAACCGGAACAACTGACGGCATCCCTGAATGCAACTTTACACACAATTTCAGCCCGCCGCCCGGGTTCCGTGTTAAGATAAGACGAAACACGGATGTGTCTACAAGTCGTTTTGAACGTCTGTTGGCCAAATGACCACCCCTACCAATTCCGGTGTACCTTCGCTTTGCTACGGCCGGGCGCTGCCAAACTTTTATGCGACGACCAATAATCAGAAGTAGAATCGAAAACTTGCGGCATAAATATCGTCAGATGCACGGTATTTTCCCTGGCTTGTCCCATCGGAATGAATGTACTCGAACATCATGCGGGTATTCGGATTCCAGTACCAGTTCAGCCCGACTGTCAGGTCTGTCGTGCGACCTCCTGCTCCTCCTGTCAGCTCGTCGACAAAGTAAACACGGTCGGCATCCGTAAAGCCCCACTGCGTATATAATTCCCAGGCACCAAGCGATTTCGCGCTAAAGCCTTCCCTGTTTCCATGAGGCGTGCGGACGCATTCCTTGACGCAGTCGAAATTCTTTTTCGTTTTTACGTTGCCGGGAACGCCGAGCTTCTTGTCATACAATCGGCTGTCACCTGTCAGAAACCAGCGGACCTCGACATAACCGCCATACATATTTCGTTCATTACCAAACGTTCCGCCGAAAAGTTCCGACGAAATCCCAAGCGGGCCGCATCCCCATGCCGTTTCAAGCCCTCCCTGGTTATACTGTGAGGCCTCGACCGCCGTGACATCATACCAATTGCCGGCACGACCGAATCCTCCGATTCTCGCAGAACCGGGTGCCGTGAAATTCAGATTTTTTCCGGCAGGGTTCTGGTAGTAGAGATAATGACCGCCGAAATGCAGATAATCTTCTCCGTCATTGCAATAATACGGCAAAAATGTCAGTCGGGTGTTATAGATGATCCCTTGGTTGTCGTCGACATTGTATTTGATGTCATCCATCTTTTTGGCGGCGAAGACTCCGTTAAACCATCGCACGTGTTCGTTGGCAAAATAATAGGTTTGTCCGCCTCCGAATCGACGTCCCGGACTGAACAACTGGACGTCGGTTGTCCGCTCCATCGCAGTCGTGTTGCGAGCCGACATCGTGTAACTCATCCCGCTTTCGACCTTGTAATGTCCGACTCTCACATAATCAAGCCCGGGAATATTCTTGGCCCCCATGTAAGCGTCTTTGAGTCGCGCCGAAGTATTTCCGTCAGGCCCATATTCATAACTGAGTTCGACTTTATAATCGTAAATATTGAACCCCTCGCCGCTGACCGCGATACGAGCGTCCCGCAGTCCGAGGATATTGGATTGGTCTTTAGGGACATTGGGAGCCACGGCCCATTTTTCATACGGCCCGCTAAAGTTGACGTCGTCAATAAAAACACGTCCGCTGAGTTTGGCACTGAATTTCTTTTTCGTGTCGACTTTGTCTTCCTTTTTTTTCAGTTCTTTGTCCATTTTGGACGACAACTCTTTGATTTGTGCTTTCAGCTCTTCAAGCTCATTGGTTTCAACCGGATAGGCACAGGGCGCGTAACCTTCTCCAGTATAGCCGGTATCAGATTGGGCGATAACACCGCGACATGTACCGGCCAAGAGCAAGACGGTCATGAGAAAAAAGAGGGTTGCTTTCATTCGTAGGATTCCTTTCAAAATATTGGGCTGGAAATAAAAAATAAGCCTGTTCGGTGAATCGCCTGTCTCGCCGACATGCAGAACAGCCCCGTTTTGTGGTTTTTTTTTCATGTCGGCGCAACAGGCAGCGTTTGAAACACGGTTCATTTTTTCTCGCCATCAAAATATTTAAATCTGATTCCATCTCAAGGTTAACAGGAACAGGATGTTAGCAGATCAAGGGAATGTTAGTCAGTTGGGCATTGTGTCGATGTTATCGTCAGCAAATAATTCCATGGTATGTTAATACTGTATTAAGGCGTGAAAAAAGAGCGAAAAAAGGCCAGAAATTACAGGCATAACAAGAAAATCCGGAACACTTTAATATGCTGTTGCACAGTATTAGATAGAAAAAAGACTTAAATTTCAAGTATTCCAGTAATATTAACTCAATATTAACACTTCCTTCTCTGAAACTTGACTTCCGAGTTTTACAATGGTTGATGTTATTGAAATTCCCTGCTAAAATTAACAATTCAGGAGAGTAAATCATGCGAAAATTGGCAACGTCCATTTGTATACTAGGAATTTTGCTGCTGTTATCAATAACAGCGTTTGCTCAAAAGGAAATCAAGGAAATTCGACTTGACGGCTCAACGACGGTCGGACCGATTGTTGATGCGTTTGTCGAATACATGGCCAAGGAATCGCCGGATTTGAAATTTTCGGTCAAAAAAACCGGTTCCGGTGACGGCGCGGCAGCCCTCGTCGAAGGACGGTGCGAAATCGCAACCATGAGTCGGTTCATGAAACAGGAAGAATACAAGAAAATGGTTGACGCGGGAAAAATGCCTGTTCCGTTTACCATCTGCATGGACGGCGTTTGTCTGATCGTGCATCCCTCGAACCCGGTCAAGGAGCTGACGAAAGAGCAGGTCAAGAAAATTTATACCGGCAAAATCACGAACTGGAAAGAGGTCGGCGGGCCCGATCTGCCGATCGTCGTCATCAGTCGTGACACCTCAAGCGGGACATACGAGGTGTTTCATCAACTCGCCGTTGACAGTGAACCACTTGCCGCGAGTGTTGAATATGCCAACTCGAATCCGCAAATTTTTACGCGGGTCAGCACGACTTCCGGCGCAATCGGTTATGTTGGACTTGGATTCCTGAAAAGCGGCGTGAACGGCCTTCGTTACGAAGGAGTCATGCCGAGCAAAGCGACCATCGTCAGCGGAAAATACAAAATTGCACGACCGCTTTTCCTCTTCACCAACGGTTATCCTGAGCCGGGAAGTGCACTGTACAATTTCTGTAATTTCTTCCTCAGCGAAAAAGGGCAGGAAATCATCGAATCCAAAGGTTTCGTCCCGCTGACCAATTATTGATTCCTGTATTGATTTATGTCTGAGTCACAAAGCAATTCCTCGGAGCCGCAAAAGAATCCCACGGAAAAATCTCCGTTGGTTCTCTCCTGGCGCCAGGATTTTCTGCGTCAATTACGAGTCTGGACAGGCGGATGGTTTTTGGCGCGAACGGCCAACATCACGATGTTTGCCGTCGCGGCGATTTTCGTGTTCATTTGTTGGCGAAGTTTGATGTTTTTGACATCCGGTGACGGCACGGTGTTTCATAACGTCTGTTCGCGACTGAGTGAAATGCTGACCTCGACGAGATGGGACCCGGAAGGCGCAAATCCCCAATACGGTATGGTAGCCATGTTATATGGGTCGCTTCTCGTGACGATTGGGGCAATGGTCATTGCAATTCCGCTCAGTCTGGCAACCGCCGTGTTTCTCAGTGACATGGTGCCGTTTCGTGTGCGGCAGATCATCAAACCGGTCATGGAACTGTTGGCGGCGATTCCTTCGGTGGCATTCGGTTTTTTCGCCATCAAGGTCGTCGCGCCGTGGTTGCAATCGACGTTCGGTTTTCCGTCGGGGGCCAACGCGCTCAATGCGTCGTTGATTTTGGCGATCATGGCCGTGCCGACGATCACGAGTGTTGCCGAAGACTCGCTCGTCAATCTGGGCCGCGAACTTCGTGAAGCATCTTATGCTCTCGGGGCAACCCGTTTTGAAACCATCACGCGTGTCGTGATTCCGGCGGCCCACAATGGGATCATCACCGCGATTGTGCTCGGTATGATGCGGGCGATCGGTGAAACAATGGTCGTCTGGATGGCGGCGGGAAATGCGTCCAATGTTCCGACGCCGTGGTATGATGTCACCGCCGTGATCGGCAGTTTCGGCGACGCGGTGCGAACGATGACCGCGACGATTGCCGGTGACATGGGGGAAACGCCTGCGGGATCATTGCACCGGAGCGCGTTGTTCACCATCGGGTTCGTGCTGCTTGTGTTGACGTTTTCGCTCAACTTGCTGACGGAATATCTTTCCAAACATCTCAAGGGACACGTAGAAACCATCGAATCCGACGAAAAAAAACGGCAAGGATGGTTGCGCCGGGTGTTATGGAATGTGCGAGTTTCAACAAATCGAGCCATCAAAATCATTCGGTGGCCGCTTTTCCGACTCCTGCGACTGCTTTCCGAAGGGAACGGACGTCTGATCCGATTCGTCGGCGAAAGACGACACTTGTTTGTGCGGTTGTCGTTCAATCACGGTTTCACGGGACTTTGCGTCGTGTCGGTCGGGTTGCTCGTGCTCGTGCTGTTTCTCGTTTTGGGACCGCTTTTGACGAACGGATTCGAAGCGTTTCTGTTTCGCGGCACCGTCGAACACCGGCTGTTTTTGCGACAACAGTTCTCGCGAGGTAATGCCGAAAAATTGCAAACCGAATGGGAAACGTCTCAGGCCGCGAGAAAGCCGGTTTACGATCTGCTCGGACGTTACATCTGGCTGGCACCGGAACCCTACACGACATTGGTTTCAAAACTCGACCGGAAGACACGCGAGCAAAACGAAGCCAAACTCAATGAAATCAGTCACCGTGTCGAAATTTACGCCGATGACCCGTCGGGACACGAAACCGAGGTCGCCAAACTCGAAACAGAGCAGGAACATCTGGGCAAAATCAACAAACTTTCCAGGCAAATCGCCCGCTATTTCGGAAATTTGTGCGAAACGGAAGATCGCGACAAACTGGAAAGTGAATACACGAAAATCATGCAAATCGCGGAGGAAAACGACCTGACCGGTTTTCCGATTGCGGGGACCATTGCACTTTCCCATCAATATTTTGAAGCGGCAAAAGACGCGGAGTTGTCGCTTCGAACCACGCCGACGACGGTTGATCCGAATCTCACTTATGCGGAGGCGTATTTGCAAATCCGTAACCGGGTGACCGGTGCCGACGGAAATGGGGCACTCCTGGGTCCGCAAAATCGTGAGGGAATCGATCATTTGCCGCCGGAAATCCGTTATGGAGCCACTCACTGGTCGATGGCGAAAAATCATGCCGCGAAATTGAAGGAAACAACCGTCTGGCAATCGTGTTTTGACGACAACGGGAACGTCCTTCCGTCCGTCGAACGAAAAATCGAACGGCGCACGATTTTTGAAAACACGTCACTTGCCGGGATCAATGAAATCATCACAATCGTCGACCGCGACCTTGCCACAATGATGCTGCCGCGATGGACGTTTTATGTCGGCTACTTTTTCGATCCGGCGACAGCGGGGCATTTTCTCGGCGGAGTCGGTCGCGAGCTTTTGGGAACATTGCTCATCACGATTTGCTCGATTATCATCGCGTTTCCGATCGGCGTGGCAACGGCGGCCTATCTCGTCGAGGTTGCCAACGACGGTTGGATAACACAAACGTTGCGGCTTTGCATCGGCACGCTTGCCGGCGTTCCGAGTATCGTGTTCGGACTGTTCGGCCTTGCCGTCATTGTCGAATACATGACGGGAAAACCTTGTATTCTGGCCGGTTCGATCACGCTTGCCCTCCTCATTTTACCGGTCATCATCCGGGCAAGTGAAGAGGCAATCCGCAGCGTGCCGCAAACGTACCGCGAGGCGTCGCTCGGGCTCGGAGCCGGTCGCGCCCGTTGTTTTTTTACCGTGACGCTTCCCGCCGCGATGCCCGGCATTCTGACCGGCACGATTCTGGCGATGAGTCGCGCCGCAGGAGAAACGGCACCGCTTTTGTTTACCGGCGCGGTGGCGACCGGCTCGCTTTCGTTCGGAAGCAATATTTTGATGCAGCCGACGCCGATTTTATCTTACGCCGCTTATGACATTGCCGTCGGCGACCGTCTCGCGGAGCTGGTGCCACACAATCAATTCGGGCTTGTTGCCGTGTTGATCATGGTCGTGCTCACGCTGAACGTCGCGGCGATCATCATTCGCGGACGTATTGCAGCAAAACTCCGGGGAATGTAAAATAAAAGGTAAGAGCTTAAAGGTGAGAGGAAAATAATGCGGAATTGGGAATGGAAAATTAAAAAACAACTCCCAATTCACGATTCCCAATTAAAAAATGTCCAATACAAGACAAATATCAGCACGACGGCAGAAACATCCGGAAGAACAGTCGGCGATTTGGTTGAAGCGAACGCCGGTGATTCGGAGTCGTGATTTTACGCTCTATTACGGGAAGAAAATCGGTGTCGACCAAGTCACGCTTGATGTTTGGCCGAACACCGTCACGTCGATCATCGGGCCGAGCGGTTGCGGCAAGAGCACGTTTTTGCGGAGCATCAATCGGATGAACGATTTGATTCCCGGCGTGCGAACCGAAGGGGTGCTCGAAGTCGAATCCCAGGACATTCATGACCTGCGCATCAACCTCGTGCAATTGCGCCGGACTGTCGGCATGGTGTTTCAGCGACCGAATCCGTTCCCGAAAAGTATTTACGACAACATCGCTTACGGTCCCCGACTGCAAGGCATCCGACATCGCGTGGTTCTCAATGAAATTGTCGAATCGTGTCTCAAATCGGCGGCACTTTGGAACGAAGTGAAAGACAATCTCAAAAAATCGGCACTTTCCCTGTCCGGCGGCCAACAACAACGGCTTTGCATTGCCAGGGCATTGGCAACGGCACCGAAAGTGTTGCTGATGGATGAACCGTGCAGCGCCCTTGATCCGATCGCCACCGGCAAGATCGAGGAACTGATCGTCCAACTCAAGGAAAAATACACGATTTGCATCGTCACGCACAACATGCAGCAGGCGGCGCGCATCAGCGACGTGACCGCGTTTTTCTGTCTCGGCAAACTGATCGAATACGATCGCACCAACAAAATTTTCACCAACCCGTCCGTAAAACAGACGGAAGACTACATCACAGGAAGATTTGGATAACGGAAATGTCAGAGCTTATCAAACGACTGGAACGATTGTTTTTGAAGCTGGATCACATGGCGTTGCTTGTGGAGCAATCGCTTGCGGACGCAATTTACGCCCTTGTCGCAGGTGACGAGGAAGACGCCAAAGCGGTGATTGACGCGGATGAAATGATCGACAACCGCGAGGTGGAAATCGAACGGGAATGTATCCGGCTCCTTGCGCTTTATCAACCGGCGGCCATTGATCTGCGCCGAATCTGCTTTGTCATCAAGGCGAACAACGATTTGGAACGCATTGCCGACCTTTCCGTATCCCTTGCGAGGATGGCGAGGATTTTAAGAGGCGAAAGCGTCGTCACCACGTCGTTTCAAAGTTTTCAAAAACTGACCGACCTTGTGACCGACGCGTTGCACCAGACGATTCGTCTTTTCACGACCCAACCGCAAAGCGATACGAAGGAAGGTCAGGAATCAAACCACCTCACGCTTGCCAAATCGATCATCAGCAATGACAACATCGTCGACGAAGTATTTCGCCAATATCTCCAAGAGGTGTTCGAGGAAAAAAGTCTGCTCGAAAGCAAATCCAATGCGTTTTACGCTCTCACGTCGTTGGGTCGTTCGCTGGAACGGATCGGTGATCTTTGCACGAACATCGCCGAGGACGCAATTTTTCTTCACACCGGCGAAATCGTCCGACACGGAAAGCAATAAAAGATAAAAGATGGAAGAGGGAAGGAAAAACATCACCCTTCGACCTCTATCGGAATATTGATCGTGATGGTCGTTCCGATTTCCAGTTGACTTTCGAGGGCGACACTTCCGCCGAGACGTTCGGTGGCATGTTTGACGATGGCCATGCCAAGTCCGGTTCCCCGAACCCGGTTGTCGCCGCTTTTTTCCCCTTTGGCCTGATAAAATCGATCGAAAACCTTCTTCTGTTCCTCCTTCGGAATGCCACATCCATGATCACGACAGGAAACCATCAGATGACCATGCTCAAACATGAGTTGCAGCAGCACTTCCGATCCGGCGGGAGAAAATTTGATCGCGTTATCGACAATATTCTGCAAAATCAAGTGCAGCCGGTTTGGATCACTCCGAAATTCCATGGGCGTCGTCATGATCCGAAGCGTCACCCCTTTGTCGAGCAGTTTGGCGCGAAAAAGATCATAAAGATCATCGCGGATTTCCCCCGCTTTCATCATCTCAAAACGATTCGGAATATGACCGCTTTCGACAATATGCAGGTCAAGCAGATCACGGACCATCGCTTCCAGTCGTCCGACATGCCGGTCCAGAATATCGGCAAGCCGTCGCAATGTTTCGGAGTTGCCGTCAATATTATCGAGCAAATTATCGACGGCCGCACGAATCGTTGCAAGCGGCGTGCGCAGTTCATGGGAAGCATTTGCCACGAATTCGACTTTCATTTCCGCCGTGCGAACGGCCTCCGTTTGATCACGGACAATCAGCAGCGACGCCAGACCGCTTCCTGTCGACTCCTGCGAAACTTTCGACATGTGAAGCTCCAGAATGCGGCGTTTCCCATTCAGGTCGATTTGCACCTGTTCCAACGAATCGTCGGTATCCGTTTTCGCGCGTTCGTAAAACGACAAAAGGGTTCCGTAACGCAACACCGATTGCAGATGCGCGTTTTTTCCCGGCGGGGCAATCGCGAACAGGTTTTCCGCCGCCCGATTGATGAACAACAAACGATCTTCCGTATCCGTCGCGAAAATCGCTTCGTTCAGTTCGTTCAAGATGGTGCGGAGATTGTTTTTTTGCGTTTCAATGGTTTCCAGTTGTGAAGACACCGTTTGTCGCATTCGTTCCATCGCCGAAGCAAGATGGGCAAGTTCCACGGGGCCGGAAATGGGAACAGGGGTGTCGAGGTTTCCCCGTGAAATATTCATGGCCGCTGCGTGAAGCTCCCGAATCGGTCGATACCAGAGCCACGTGAACATCACCATCAAAGGAATCCCGGTCAGAAACGCCAACAGAAAATTGACGACAATCCTCAAAAAATACGTCTGCCAGGTTTCCGCTGGCTCCGAAACCGGCATGACCAATGTCAAAACCAACGTGATGAGAAGCAGATTGCCGAGAAAAAGCCATGTAAAAAAACTGCGTGATTGCATCGCAAATCCGGTATGTTTTTAGAGGTCCGCCATTCGATAACCGATGCCGCGAACCGTTTCGATCAGGTTTCGTGCCTCCCCGAGTTTGCCTCGAAGGGAATTGAGGTGAACATCAATGGTTCTGTCCGTCACAATGGCGTCATTTCCGATGGCTTTGTCGATCAGTTGGTCACGGGTCAGAACCCGTCCCCGTGCCGACGCCAACGCGGTGAGCAGTCGGAATTCCGTCAGTGTCAACGTGACCGGTTCATGACCGACAAGAACCTGATGTTTGCCAATGTCGATACACAAGCAACCGATGGTGATCCGTTCACTTTCAGGTTCGCTTTTGCCGCCCGCTCGTCGCAATAACACATGGATTCGGGCCACAAGGATTGACATACTGAACGGTTTGGTCAGATAATCATCCGCACCGAGTTCCAGACCGACGACAATATCACTTTCTTCCCCTTTGGCACTGAGAATCAACACCGGCAAGTGTTTCACCTGGCGGTCGGCTCGGATTCGCTTGAGAATGTCAAGCCCGCTCATCCCGGGAAGCATCAAATCCAAAAGCAACAAATCCGGATGAAATTCCGCAATGGTTTCCCAACCGGTTGTTCCATTGCCGATGGTTTTGACGACAAACATCTCTTTCTGCAATCGCATCGCGATCATTTCGGCAATGTCGTGTTCGTCTTCAATGACAAGTATCTTCTGTTTACTCACAAAATTCGTCACAATCCAGAACCGGGTTTATCGACTTATCAATGACAATACACCCTTGATTTTTTCCGATAAATATTAAGAAAGCAACAAGACAAAATCAAGGTTTCATGAAATCCAAACAGCCCTGACGATGAAAATCCCAGGGCGTTTGCAATTTTGTCCTTATTTTTATCTTTTTATCGCGTTACCCAATATGGCGTGTCGGCCGGGGCATTGAAATAGGCGAGGAGTTCGTCGTCGAGAACCCCAAGAAACATCTGAAAACCGGCGGCTTCCTGAACGGTGAGAATCTCTTCGCAACGGCTCGCGACGACCTGAATTCCCATTGATTCCAACACGCGGTAAGATTTTCGGAAGACGATAAACATTTCCATCAGTGTCGTGGCACCGGAACCGTTGATGATTAGGGCGACTTTTTCCCCGGATTGGGCGTTTGTTGCGGCGGCAAGTTTTTTGACCATGATTTCAGCAATTTCATCCGCCGGGGCAATCGGTTGCGGTCCTGTTCCTCCTCCTTCTCCATGTTGTCCCATGCCGATTTCCATCTGATCGTCGGGAAGAGTTGCGATATAAGTACCGGACTGGGGATGGGTTGCGGTTTTCATAGTCACGGCAAGCGTCGCCATCCGTTCGTTGAACCGTTCGGCAAGTGCAAAGACCTCGTCAAAGGATTTGCCCGCCTCGGCAGCGGCTCCGATGATTTTGAATAGCGGAATACTCCCCCCGAGTCCGCGACGGTCCTCTTTTGGGGCATTGGCTCCCGGGGCGATGTCTTCATGGGTCAAAAGCGTCTTGACGTTGATCCCTTCCTTTTTGGCCATTTCGAAGGCCATGTTGCCGTTCATGACGTCTCCGGCGTGGTTCAAAATGATGAAGAGAATTCCGGCATGATCTTTGAGAAGGCGAAGGGCCTCAAGAACTTTCGGGGCTCCGGGCGCCGCAAAAATATCCCCGGCAACCGACGCGTCGAGCATCCCCTCCCCGACATAACCGCTCAATGCCGGTTCATGTCCGGTTCCCCCCAAAGTGACCAGGGCAACCTTCGACTTGTCTTTCGGTTTGGCACGCATCACGATCTTGTCGGAAACAAGTTTCACCTTCGAAGAATAGGCAAGCGTGTACCCTTCGAGCAGTTCCGCAGTAATATCTTGCGGGTCGTTCAAAAATTTCTTCATCACCATGAGTGGGACTCCTTAATTAGAATTTGGATTGAATTTCAGTTCACTTAACATTTTTCGGATGTGTTGATGGATCCGTCGTGTTTCGAGAAAAGGTTCCGACGTGACAATGGCTGCCCCCGTGTCGAGTTTTGCCAGAAGTTCGTGCCAAAGCCCTTGTTCAAACCGGTCGAGAAATATTTCCTTGCGCCATCGGGCGTACTTTTCCTGAATCTCGACTTTCAATTCGGCAATGGCCAGCCGGACTTCCTCCCCGAGAATTTTCAGGACCGCCTCTCCTCCGCCGGCAAGAAGCAGGTAAAGAACAATCCCCCCGGAACCAAGAACCGCCCCGACTCCAAGAACACCAAATGTGATCAAGGCTCCCGTCGTGAGGAGAGCATGAGCCCCGAGTGAGGCAACATCAAGTTTGTGGAGAATACTCCACTGATTCGGGTGCGCCGCAACCCATCGGTCAAGAATCGCAAAGACTTCCTCCCGAATTCGTTCGTCGGTTTTCGGTGGAAGAGAAGCGTGAATCTTTTCACTTTTGTCACGAAGGGATTTTCTTTGTTCCCCGAGGAGAAGTTTGTCGAGTTCCGCTTTCAGCACCGGATTTTCCGTCTTCACGACAAGGGATTTCAATTGATCCACCGTTTTCTCGACCAGTTTCAATACGGCGGCAAGCTCCTCACGTTGTTCGACGGTTTGTTTTTTGGCGTTCCATCGTTCCCGGAACCCGTTCCACATTTTTTGCACGGGATAAAGCACCGTCCCATAAACCGCGTTCACATTTTGGAGTACGCCGGGACGCTTCGTGTTGCACCATTTTCCGACCTCTTCGGCCAAAAGCGTCTTGGGAATGCTGGGCCATTCAACCGCGAGATTTTCCCGGTCACGAAACGTTCGGGCGGCTTCATCAAAATGACCGGCCGTCGCTTCAATGGCATCAAGATACTCGCCGATTCCGGAGTCCGGCGCGTCAAGTCGCTTGATCGCCCCGAGCAGAGCCTGGATTTTCAGCTCGTCGAACCGGATCACGTTCAGATAGTTCTGTAAATTGACGGGCGTCGGCTCCGACATTCCGTCCTGTCCGATGTCATAAACAGGAAGTGTCAGATTTTTCGTCGCCTGGGGATCATGAGGAGTTGCGAAAACGGCAAGCGGTTTTACGCCGGTTTCTTGGGAAAACTGAGCAATCCACCGCGACCAAACGTCCTTGAATTGCTCCTCAAATGCCATGTTCCAGAGAAGCACGACCGGTTTTCCCGCCTCCACGGCCTCGCGGAAGAACCGTTTGACGACGGCATCATTATATTTTTGGGGAGTTATGACCCCGATCAAAACGTCGGAAACCTGTCGAATTCGTCTTGCCCGTTCCCAGTTGACCTCGACATCGGAGTCGATGTCCGGGGTGTCCACCAGAATCAGTTTTTCCGGGACATTTTTTCCGTGTGTCCAGAAAAGTCGGTGTTCCGTCGACGGTTCCACCGGGTCATGCGCCGAATTCCAGGGACGTCGCTCGAATTCCTCAAAATAAAACGGCAAAACCGACTCCGGATCGGTTTGAGACGGCAAAAGCAACACCGGATGTTTGGTGCCGGCTGCCTCAGACTCCGAAGCACTGATTTTTTCTCCGGCAAGAAGATTGAAAATGACCGATTTTCCCGTGTTGGTCCCCCCCATAATGGAGATGACCAAATGGGAGCGTCGCGCAAGTTGCGGGACCAACTTCCGTCGCAAAAGTGAGAACCATTCCCGATGAACCGGCGAACCGACCCCCATCGCCGTCGCCCGGGGATGCAGCTGTTCCAGCGACCGGTCCAAGGCCAGTATCACCCGGACCAGATCATCATAATTCACCGAATTCGTTGACATTTAATACGACTATCTTTATGACGACTTCTTTTCCGAGGTGCCGAAAGCAAAAACCTCGAATCTGACAAGGACCTTGCCATTTTCGATTTTCGTTTCCAGCGCGTCCATGTCACGGGGACTGTCCGGCTTTTCATCGAGTCGACGTCCTTCAAGGTCGAAATGCGCCACGTGACACGGACAGGCAAACATGGTCTCCGTGTTTTTCGTCTTGGGATTTTCCATGGTCTTGACACCGATCGTGCAACCGGCATGAGGACACAACGTTTGAAAAGCGAAAACCTGGTCCTGGTCGTCGACGCGAACTTTACGGAGAAAGACGTTGCCGATCGTTTTTTGCGGCACCGTGACCCAGGCATCGACCACGTCATCGACAATCGGGAATTTTTGCGGCTCGGCACTGAGATTGTCGAGAGTCGTCAGCGGGTAAAACCTTCCACCCATGCCCTTTTGTTTGAGCGGAAAGATGACGGCCTTCACTCCGGCATAAATCGGGACACAAAACGCGGCAACACCGGCCACGAGTCCCATAAGAAGTCCGAAAAAGCAACGACGTTTGATTTCTGTGCCGTCCGAAGAGTCGTTCATCGGACAACATGACGCTTTTTTTGATGACATGGCAAATTCCACTTGTGGAGATTGATTGAAATTTCAGTCTTTTATGACACCGGCAATGTAACCAAAAGTATACATCAAACCGAATCAAATGACGATAGTATGTGCGAAGAATTTCACCGATAGAGAAGAATTTCACTTGGAATATCACTGATTTTGGCCTCTTCCCACTTGGGAATCTGGGGAATCACAATATTTTTCAAAAAATTCATGTTCGCGACTTGAAATTTCCCCGCGCAACCTTCATAATCAAGCTAAGACACTATTTATACTCAAACCGGTTAGAAATTCCCGAAGCTGGACACGGAACGCCCTGCAACGCAGGGTGTTTGCGCAAGGCCGAAGGCTACCGACCATACCGGCTTCGGTATATATGCAACCCAATCCTGAAAATTGTGTTTAGCCTAGGAGAATCGTTTCATGTTCCGCATCGCACTGTATTGTCCGGCCCTGCTTTTGCTTATGGCCGGTATCACGTTTGCCGCAGATTACAAAGGCCCGAACAGTTTGGTCGCCTCCCCGGATGGAAAACTACTTTATGTACTGAATTATGATTCCGCGGAAATCGCCGTTGTTTCTCTGGAAAACAACGCCGTACTCAAGACGATTCCTGTTCCGGCCCAGCCCAGCGGCATGGCACTTTGTACCACCGCGGAAAACATGTTCGTCACGTGTGGCAGTGATGCGGGCAAAATTGTTGTGGTGAACCTCGCAAGTGGGGAAATCCTCAAGGAAGTCGCCGCCGGACATTCGCCTTGTGCCCCCGTGGTGGTTCCCAGTGCCCAAAAACTCTTCGTCTGCAACCGATTCGGCAAAGACACCGCTGGTAACACCGCCGGCAATGTTGGGGTCTACGAAATTCCTTCTCTGAAGTTGATCCAGACCATTCCGGTGATTCGGGAACCGATTGCCGCAGCAGTAACTCCTGACGGGAAAACCGTTTTTGTCAATAATTTTCTGCCGAACGATCCTTCCGATTCCTTTGACGTTGCCTCCGAGGTGTCGGCGATTGACGTGGCCGGCGGAGAGGTCAAAAACATCCGCCTTCCGAACGGAACGTCCAGTCTCCATGGGATTTGCGTCTCTCCCGATGGTAAATACGTTTACGCCGTGGGAATTCTGGCCCGCTACGCACTTCCGACAACGCAAGTCGAACGTGGGTGGATGAACACGAACGCCCTGAATATTATTGACGTGGATTCCAAGTCCTGGGTCAATACCGTTCTTCTCGATGATGTTGATTTGGGTGCCGCTAATCCCTGGGATGTGACGACATCAAAAGACGGCAAGAAAGTATTTGTCGCCGTTGCCGGAACACATGAATTGTGTGTCATCAATACGGAAAAGATGCTCCAAAAGATATTCTCGCTTCCGAAAACGATTGAGGAAGCCAAGGCAGCCGGAACTTATGACACGCGAGGGACTTACTCCTCTTCAATTTCTTCCGACATCCAGAACGATCTGGCGTTTTTGGTGGAAATCAAAAAACGGATCAAACTTCCCGGAAAAGCCCCCCGAAGTGTCGTTAATGTCGATGACCATGTCTACTTGGGGATGTATTTCAGTGACACCGTGGTCGACGTCGATCTTTATGCTCCCGGAAAACCGAAAACCACGGAAATCGCTCTGGGACCTGCCCCGGAGATGTCCGCGGCGCGAAAAGGGGAACTTGCCTGGCACGACGCTTCTCTTTGCATGCAACATTGGCAATGCTGTGCAAGCTGTCACCCGGACGCCCGGATGGACGGCTTGAACTGGGATTTGCTCAACGACGGCATGGGCAATCCTAAAAATGCCAAAAGCATGCTTTATGCCCAACGAAGTGTACCGGCCATGTGGCAGGGTGTCCGTGCCTCGGCCTTTTACGCAATCCGGACAGGCTTTCGCTTTATTCAGTTCTCCGTCCCGGACGAGGAAATTTGCACAAATATCGAGGAGTATTTCAAGTCACTCAAACCGGAAAAAAGCCCCTATCTTGTCGATGGGGAATTGAGTGAGTCCGCCAAACGTGGAAAAATGATTTTTGAAAACGAAAAAATCGGCTGCACGGCCTGTCACCCGGGACCGGATTTCACCGACCGCAAAGGACACGATGTCGGGACACGCAATCCGTATGATAAAACGGACATTTTTTATTCCCCGACACTTTGTGAGTGCTGGCGGACCGGCCCCTATCTGCATGACGGACGTTACAAGACGATGAAAGAGGTTTTCACAATCGGTAAACACGGCGATGCGTTCGGTGCCGACATCGAATCATTGTCTGATCAAGAGATTAGTGATTTGGCCGAATACATCCTGTCGTTGTAGTTTTTGCGGCCTGCGATGTTAATGCAGGTAATTCTGGTTGGTTTGGGTATGGTCTAAGAAAATGATTTGAGTCGGCGATTTGATGTGGTCGATTTCCTGAGAATACTGAAATCGTTTTGTATTTTCGGGAAGAGTTTGTGCCATGTCCGGACCTTTTTCAGATTCCAAACAACCTAAAAAAACGACAACGTCCCGACCTGTGACGTTTGACACGACAGAGTTGTTGCAGGAACTTGACAAGATGCGCGAACAACTCAAGCATCGCGCTGATTTTCAGCAAAAGTCGTCCGTTTTATTTGAAAAACCGCCCGGAATCGATGAAAAAAAACAGTATTCCGGCAATCGGTCGCAATTTGCCTCTTCCGAAAACAAGTCAGAAAACAAATCAACCGGCTATACCTCATTGCATCAGTTCCGGATCGACCCGCCGCATCCGGAAATCGGGGTCACAGCGACCCCTGCGCCTTCTCCTTCTTTGGATGATTTGATTCCAAAGAATTATCATGAAGGAGATGGTTTTCGGAAAGAGATTGCCCACAAAGCACCGCCTTCTCTTCATGCAGGTCCGCCAAATCCTGCTCCGAACAAGGATTTCCCCACCAAACAGGAACTTCCGACATCCTTTTTGTCGGACGGTTATTCCGAGTTGCATTCCCGTCGCGATTATCCCCACGTGACGACGACCTTTCCGGTGGAAGACCCCGAAACGGTCATTGAGAATAGTCCCAGTACAATCCCGATTTCACGAAGGAAAAGTCCGACAACAGTTCCAACGAGCAAAAATCATACATTCCGGATCGACCAGAAACACGAGACATTTGGAGAATCGCCGTCGACGTTTCCAAAAATCGTCACCTCACGTCCCTATGATTTTCGAGCTAAAAATTCGTCCTTGAAAACAGGTTTCATGGACATTCTCCAGTTCTCTTTCTTGGCATTTGGAACCGGGGCTCTTGTGTGCAGCTTGCTTCTGTATTCACGTGTTTGGTTATTTCAATTGGAAACCCAACCGACCTATGGTCCCTATATTGTGATTGCCGGAGTCTTTCTTTTTTTGATTGGGGTTCTCCTGAGATTTGTTGTTACAGGAAACAAAAAAACTCCCTCCCACAAACAGTGTTCCAAGCCCTCAAAAACCGACTCGCGTCCTCCGAAATCGGAAAACGAGAATTTGAGTGAAACTTATCAAAGACTCCTTTCGCTTCGAACGCAGGTCAACGAGATGATCAATCGGGTGGAAGAACAGGTGCTCCGCCGAAAAAAATAGCCACAAATCGTCCCAAAATCGTCTTTTACGGTGGGTCATGCCCTCCGGAATTCCAGGGATTACAGCGAATGATGCGCCAGAGTCCGGCAAGACTCCCCCGAATCGCGCCCCGCTTTCGGACGGCTTCGATAAAATACTGACTGCAGGAAGGTTCAAAGCGACAAACATTTCCCACGGTCGCCTTGATCAACGGACTGATCACGATTTGATAGAGCCGGACCATTCCGATCAGCAGCCATGAAGGAATGGAAAAGAAAACTCGGAGAAATTTCATTTGGGGACTTGAATGCTGGGAATGCCGGAATTAAGATGAATGCGTCATAATCGCATAAACCACATATAACATATATCCATATATCGTTGTGATGTGAACATAATCAATTATAATCACAAAACAGCGATTCGTAAATCGAGACCTTCATCACCCCACGTTTTATGGAACATCTTCTCAAACAGCTTTCCGAGCAGTTTCTTCAAGGAACTGTCGGTTCGGACCAATTTCTGAAACAACTTGCACCCGTTTTTCATCAACTTCAGATTGCCGACGTTGGTGAGGCGCAACTCGACATGGACCGCCATCGTCGTTGTGGATTTCCGGAAGTCGTTTTCTCCGAAGGAAAAAGCATCGACGCATTGCGAAAGATTTTTACCTCGTTCCAGCAGCACGGCGTCGACATTCTGGCAACGCGAATGAACGTGGAACAGGCGACAATGATGACGGCGGAATTTCCCCAGGGACGCTACAATCCCGTGGCGCGAATTTTTCGATTGCCTTCGGAAAATTCAAAGAATCACTTGGAAAATTTGGAAAATATTGACAAACCGTCGGTCCCACGTGGAAAAGTCGCAATCGTCTCGGCGGGAACCAGCGATTTACCCATTGCCGAAGAGGCTCGGGAGACCGCCGATTGGACCGGTGCCGAAGTGGTGCTGATTCAGGATGTCGGCGTGGCAGGACCCCATCGTCTTCGGGTCAATCTCCCGCTTTTGGAAGACGCGGATGCCATTGTCGTCGTCGCCGGCATGGAAGGGGCGCTCCCCAGCGTTGTCGGCGGCTACGTTTCTTGCCCGGTGATCGCCGTGCCGACAAGCATCGGTTACGGGGCCAGTTTCGGAGGCGTCGCTGCACTTTTGGGGATGCTCAACAGTTGCGCCTCGAATGTTACTGTTGTGAATATCGACGCAGGTTTCAAGGGAGGGTATGTCGCCGGTTTGATCGCAAGAAACGCCGCAAAAAACAAAAAGCGACCAGAATAAGTCGTCAGGATCAATAAAAAGCCGTCAGGAAAACCGTTCTCTTAATTTTATGGTATTTAAGTGGTATAATGACATAAAGATGTAATTTTCGATATATTGATGCTATACTGGAGCCGGCATGGGCACTAACTTTCGGCCTCGCGCAAACCCCTGCGTTGTAGAGCTTTTCGTGTCCAGTTTCGGAAATTTCAAACCGGCTTGAGTCTATAGTTTTCATCAGAAGAAATATTCTGAGGTTTTTTCATGGCGGTCAGGAATCTTGAGGAGAAGAATTGCACGTTATTGTTTGACATTGAAGGAGGTTCCCCATGGCAAAGTCCCGCCGGAAAGCTCTCCCTGCAAAAAGACGTGCTCGTGTTTGAGTTTCTCGGACAAACCGAACCGGTAATCATTCCCATGTTGAAACTCAAGGAGCAAGTCCTATTCGAGGGAGATCGGATTCACCTACTTGCCAAAAACGACACCGAACATCCCGTCGTGCTTATTCCGAAGATGAGCAACGAAGAGGAACGGTTCGCTTTTTACTCCCTCAGTAATCAGTGTCAGTTGTCTTCGAGTACCCCCTTCGCAAAACCACGCCTTCTCTGCTGGCGGTTCGACGATCTTCTTGGTAAGTTGCTCATCATTTTTCAACTTTTTCTCCCCTTTTTGATCTATCTCGGTCTGTTTTTCCTCAATACCCAATGGGACAATCATCCGCCGGTCCTTGACGATGTTTTTGAAAACTGGAAAAACCTTGTTTTTTCTCCGTTTGTCGGCATTCATTACCTGCTTCTTCTGCCGCTTTCGTTTTTTGCTTTAGTGTGGAGTCACCGTTGGGCGCTGCTCTGGATCACGGTCTTCAGTTTCATGATATTCTTTGGGACGTTAACCCTGTGCATCGTGAAACCGGGAAACTATTACCTGGCCTTGATCCCCTATATGACCGGCATGAGCATTTCCGCATTTTACTACATCTACGTCGTCAACAAATTTTAGCGTCTAGTCTGTAGGCTTTAGGTTTTTCAGGAAAGGAAACTACAGAGCCGTTCCAAACCGATTTCGGATGCTTGAGGAAATTGGAAAAACATCATTTCGAGAAACAATGACCATGTCAAGTCAAAACAAAATCACGGATCAATCCAACCGAAACGTCCTCGGTCAAGCATCGCATGTCGTGTTTTTCACCATTCTCGGTCTTTTCTGGTGTGTCGGTCTTGTTGGAGTCCTCGGTGGCCTGAAAATTTTTCCCGGTGTCAATCCCGGTTTGTATGGCGATTTCGATTTCCAAAGCGGTTTGATCGGTTTACTGTATCGGTTTTACGACCCGCTTTACAAATACTGCCTGCCGATTTTCGCAGTCGGCTTGATCGGGTCACTAGCGATGGCCATTTGTTTCAGAGCAAACGCTCTTATGAGGATCGCAGCTTATGGCGTCGCATTTGTTCCGGTCTTATTTCCAATCTTGTATCTCATTTTATGGGTCATGCTGGTTTTTGAGCTTAGCGTCTAAGCTGTAGACTTTAGACTGTAGGCTTTAAGCTTTCCAGGAAAGGAAACGACTGCCTATAGCCTACAACCTAAAGCCTATAGCCCACCCAAAGGCGTTATTGCTCTTTTCGACCACTGAGTCCTTGGGTATAGACTTCTGCACGGTCGCGAAATTTTGGGGGCGGTGTGTATCTCTGAACCTCCGTGGCCGTGGAAAATTCGCGTCCGTCGGTTTTGGTTCTTCCGACGTTGGACTTTGGAGAAAGCGGCCCGATGTTTTTCAGCGTGTCAACCCAATCCTGAGATTCCTTGGAGTTTTGAGGAGCATTTTGCGCTTGTTTCTGCATCTGTTTCCAGTTGTTGACAAATTTCGCCAGGTCGTCTTTGCTCCACTTCAGCCGGTTGAGCAATTCCTGATCCGGTTTTTGCTTTGCCAGTTCATTTTCGAGATAATCGATGACCAGATCGGTCGCTTTTTCCGTGTATTCCAGATTCGGATCCGCGGTAATCGTTTCCGGAAATGTTTCGTCTTTTTGCAGCCGATCCGGAGAATTCCCTCCTCCCGACGTCCGCTGTTGATCGGGGTGTTGCTGCTGACGATCTTGCGGTTCCTGGTTTCCTGGAGCCATATTTTTGTTGGAATCTATGTTTTGGGATTGACCTTGAGATGTTCCCGCGTCATTTTTTCCGTTATTTTCCCCTGTTTCTTCCGCGTTGTGCTTCTGTCCTTCCGTGTTATGCTCCTGTTGTCCCTTTTCGAGCTTGTCGGAAGATTTTTCCTCGGATTTTTGATCCGGTGAACCGCCGGTCATTTGATTTTGCATGTTCCCAAGTTTGTCGGCATTCTGTTTGCCGTCCTCTGAAGCACCGTCTTTCGCCGAAGAGGTTCCGCGATCGTTTGGGTCGTTGTAAATCGGTTGTTTGTTTTGGGAAGGATCAAATTCCTTTTTGCCGGTCGTGTCTCCTTGCCTGGCGTCATAAGCATCGGTTTGACCGCCTTGGGAATCCTTGGTTTCCTGTTCGGGGCGACGATCCGGGGGTGTTCCGGCTTCGGTTTTTTCACCGTTTCCTGTCTCATGGGACGATGAATTTCCTGTTCCCTGTTGGTGATCCGTTTTTTCTCCGTCTCGCTTGAGGTCTTGCGTTGTTTCTCGCGGTTGGTTTTTCGAGGCCGAAGAATTTTCTGAAACATCCTGGTTCTGTTGCTTTTGTTTTTGCTCTTTTTCTTCAGTATTTCCGCCTTTTTCAGTATTTTTTCCAATATTTTCATCCTCAGCGGCTTTCTCCTTCATTCGTTCCAAGGCTTCACGAAAAACATCCCCCGGATTGGACTCTCCGTCCACCGGTTTTTCCCGTTTCAAGGAATCATCAGGCTGTTTCCCGGTACTTTGATCCGATTTGCCGTTTTGTGACCCGTTTTCTTCGGAATTTTGCGCTCCTTGATGTTCTCCGCCTTGCTGTTGATCATTATTGCCCTGTTGACCGCCTTGCTGACTGCCGGAACCGTCTTTGTTTTCCTGGTTCCCTTGGTTTTCTTGTTGATTTTGTTCCTGCTTTCCGGATTTTTGATCTTGCCCTTGATCTTGTTCCGAATTTTGACGGGATGATTCACCGGTATCGGAACCGTCTTGTTTGTCTTTTTCAGAATGATGATCCTGTTGTTTCCCGTTTTGCTGCTCGTTATCTTGCTGCTTGTCGTTTTGCTGCCCGTTGTCCGATTGTTCTTGCGGTGAATGTTCCTGTTGCCGGTCCTCTTTTTTTTGATTCTCTTTGTTCTCCTTGGGTGCGACCACGGTGAACGTTTTGGTTCCCGTGGTCGTCGAATTCGGCTGAGGAAGCCGGGTGTCCAATGCCACCACAAAATAATCGACCCGGTCACCAACCTTGAGACCAAGCGTTTGCGGAACGATTTCTCCCGAAAGTGTCACGGTTCCCGATTGCGGCTTTTCCAGCAATTCCACCACGGGAAACGACTGCTTTTCCGGCCCTGTCCCGTTTGTCGCAAGCTCGATTTTTCCAGCATGGAGGCGAACATGTCGCAACGCAAAATCGGGGTCTTCCGTCTTAACCTGGAATTCCAGCCGCGAATTGAGCGGAATTTCGGTCGGAATTGCCTCTTCATTCACCCATGCAATCGACGGGCTTTGATCCCGGATGATTTCGACGGCATATTGAATCGGTTGTTGATTGATATTCTTTTCCTCATCGCGACAACGTAACGTATAAAACGTGTAGGGCTGTTTTTCCGGGTGATCGGGATCAAGGTGCAACGTGAATCGGACGGTTGCTTTTTTCGGGTTGTCGGGAGAAATGTCCATCACGACGCTTTGTTCCGGTTTGCCGTCGAAAAGAAGTTCGGCACGACTCATGGCGACGTTCGACTCGGCCTGAAGCGAGACCTCCGTTCCTTCCAGGGCACGAACATCACCGCTGTTTTCCACGCGAACAGGAGCCATCGCCGTGTATTCGGGAAACCTGTATTCGAGGACTTTGGTTTCCAGGTAAATGGCCGGTCTCACGGTCACGTCCCACGATTTCGAGCGGCTCGTCCCCACTTCGACCCGATACGTGAGGCTTTCTTCAAATCCTTTCTTCCCGGGCGGAAAACGTGTTTCAAAATGATAACCGTCCCCTTTGGAATTCATGGGTACCAGTTGATCGACAAGTCGTCCGTCATTGGTCGTGTAAACGAGATAAACCGGGAGATGAGTCGCCCGATCAAATCGTGCCGTGACCGGAATGGTTTCCCCTTGAAACACGGTGACGTCTCCCGGCGTCACTTCCTTGATGACCAAACTCTGCGGGGCGTCAAGCCGGCTGAATGGGTTGGCCGCCCGAAAAATGGAGTCGATCAAGCTTTTCGGTGAAAAAATCGTATAAAGGAGGAAAAACACGAGGAGCACGATCAAGCCGGTCCCCCAACGTATTGACTGTTTGATGTCGACGACCAGTTCCGATTGAATCCGGGTGAGGTTGGCGGCGGTCTCATGACCGATTCCCTCCAAAATGTGCCGTTCCCAGGAAGGGCCGGTCTCACTTTTTCCACGCTTTTCACGTTTCAAGAAAATCCAATTGAGGAGTCGGTTTTTCAACTCCGGATGGCATTTTTCCATAAGGTCCGCCGCATAAGCAGGATTCACGGGAAAACGAACAATTGGAATAACCCGCGCAATCAGAAAAATCGCTCCAAAAAAGAGAAAAGTAATACTCAGCAACACCCGAAGCAACGCTGGTGTTCCGGTTTTGAAGATCCAATGATCGAGAATGATGGAAAAAAGAAAAAAAGCAAGCAGACAAGTAAACAAAATCACCACAGTCGTGATCAATTCCACCCGTTTCACCTGACGGCGTATCTGATTGATCCGGTTCAAAATCGTTTGATTGGTACGATCATCGGGAAACTTCGGTTTTTGCAACGCCATGCCTTTGTTCTTGAAAAAATTGCCACAGGAACACCATTACAATATTTTACAACGTTTTCAAGAAATTTCAAGGAAAAATTATTGATCGTTGCATAAGAGTTTGAACTCTCAAAGACAAGTGGGGTCCAGCGGCCATCCGCTGGTCGCCGAAGGCATTTTTTAAACGTCCTTTGTTATGTGTGTTCATAGTTGGTCGATTTGGAAAGTTGTGAAACATTGCACCATAGGACGTTGATGTCTCCGACGGGCAACTCACAGTTGCATCGCCTAGCGTGCCGCTGGACCGCAATATTCCTCAACATTCCTCACAAGTTTTATATCGGAGCCGGTCAAGTCTCATGTCCAAGTCACAGCCTACTTTTTTCCTTTGAAAATCGCGTGGCCGAGGATGTTTTTCTTGGACGTGATTTCGCCGGCGGTTTCGTCAAGCTCCATCACGTGACAATGGGTCCCGATCAGCGCGTCGCAGGAATCGGCGTGATGGACAATCAACGCTTCCAGCGACATCGGCGGCTTGGCGGCCCCCCAATCGGGAAAACGCTGATGGGAGATGACAATATGTTCAAGGTGCATCTGCAATTCCGGATCAAGTTGCACCTCTTTGGCATAGTCGCGGACGAAATCCCGACCAAGAATGGCATGACCGATCATGTCCCCTTCGGTGGTGTGGTGGGCCGTCACGACGTCAAAACGCAATTCCCGGATTTTGCCGATGTCGTGCAGAATTGCCCCGGCCACGACGAGCGGTTTGGAAAGACGCGGTTTCAGTTCGGGATACTGTGCCAGATACTGATCGGCCAGAAAAACGGCGGTTTTCGCAACCATCAGGGTATGTTCCAAAAGTCCGCCGAAAAACGTATGATGGTGGTTTCGCGCCGCCGAAGTATCGAGAATCGCCTGCCGATGATCCTTGAAAATTCGGGTGATCATCTGAAAAAGAGGCCCTTTGCCACAGTGAACCTTGGCGATGGCAAGGAGTTCGTCATACATTGTTTCCGGGGCAAACCGTGAACTGGGACGACACTGGTTCACGTCGAATCCGTCTTCCTTGTCGGCTTCCACGACCTCGCGAATTTTCCGGATTTCCAGTTGCGGACCATAATTCGTCATTCGGAACAAAGCCCGAAGTTTGTAAAATTGACCGACTTCCCAATGGGACTTGCATTCCTCGTAAATCGGGACATCACTCCAGATCGGAAACCTGATTTCACGGACGGCGTCGCGAAAATTCACCCGTAAATAGGGCTTGCCATCCTTGGTGGTGAGAAATTCCTTCTCGGCCAGCAGGGCAAAAACATCGGCTTCCTGACCGTTGGCCATTTTCGAAAGCGGCACAATCACAGGCGGCGATTTTGACATGACTTTTTTTCAGGAATGGTTGGTTTTGCACGATTTACATGGGGTTACTGTTGACCGTAATAAGCGTCGCGGCCGTGTTTTCGTGCAAAATGTTTATCGATGAGCGCCGGGTTCATCGGGAGTTCCGGATTCAACAAATGCGTGAAAAACGCCATTTTCGCGACTTCCTCAAGCACCACGGCGTTGTGCACGGCATCGGCGGCGTCCTTTCCCCAGGCAAACGGTCCGTGATTGCTCACCAACACACCCGGCACATGCACCGGGTTGATGTTTTGCTTGCGGAAACATTCGACGATCACGTTTCCGGTCTCGGTTTCGTAGTCGCCGCGAATTTCGGCCTCGGTCATTGCGCGGGTACAGGGGATTTCCTGCGAAAAGTAGTCGGCGTGAGTCGTGCCGATGTTCGGAATCGCCCGTTGGGCTTGTGCCCAAGCGGTGGCATACGTCGAATGCGTATGCACGATACTGCCGACCTCCGGAAAACAACGGTACAGCGCCAAATGCGTCGCCGTGTCCGATGACGGCTTGCATTTCCCGTCGATGACCTTCCCGTCAAGATCAACGACAACCATATGGTCCGTCGTCATCCCGTGATAGGCAACCCCCGACGGCTTGATGACGACCAAACCTTGCCCGCGATCAATCGCACTGGCATTCCCCCAGGTAAACAGCACAAGTTTGTGCCGCACCAGATCAAGGTTTGCTTCGTAAACGAGTTGCTTGAGTCGGTTCATCGTATTCCATCATTCCCCGAAAATGATTTTAGTTTTCATCATGCGTTCGCGGGTTTCGATTTTCATTCGCAGGTATTCCATCGGTCGGTCGCCTTTGATTCGGTTGCAGGAAGCACATAATAACTGGTAATTCTCATAATAATCACCGCCGCCTTTGGCTTTGGGAATAATGTGGTCGATTTCCAAATTCCAAAGATCAAATTTGGTTCCGCATGCATTGCATAAACCGTTTTGCTCCTTATATAAACGTTCTTTCACCGATGCGGAAGGCAATACGATTTTTATATCCGTTCTTTGCGGAACAATCGTTGTGTTGACAAAATCCTTAAACAAACCTGCGTCATTGCTTAACCGTTCAACCAAAATATCAACGGCCTGTTTTTCTATATCGATACCGATCCATTTTCTGTCCAACTGTTGTGCCGCCACGCATGTTGTCGCACAACCGCAGAACGGGTCGAGTACAATATCGTCAACTTTACTTGACGCTTCGATAATACGGCGCAATAATGCCAACGGTTTTTGCGTGGGGTAGCCTGTGCGTTCTTTGGATTGTGAATTGATTGGGTTAATGTCAGTCCAAATTGTTTGGCAAGGAAGTCCCTGCAATTCATCCAAATATCTTTTTAATCGAACCCCACCTGTATTTGTGAAATATAATTTATCCTCTTTTTCATATTGTTGCATTGTTTCTTTTGGACAGCGCCATAAATTGAAAACTCCCTTGAATTCATATCGATAGCCGCCACCGCTTAAACCTTTTGCCGACAAATTATCATCAATAAACATCCTGCCGTTTTTGTCTTTTCTGAAACGTTTTTTGTACTCAGCACTATATTCCTGAAACTGTGGATTAAATGTGCATTTATTGGATTTCGTATAATATAATACGCAGTCGGCATTCATGCCAAATTTACCACTGTCACTATGAGCCGTTGTTCTTTTCCATATAATTTCATTGCGAAAGCATTGTTTGCCAAAAATGCCGTCAAGCAAGTGTTTCAAATAATGACTTGCCGTCTGGTCACAGTGCAGGTAGAGCGAGCCAGTCTCTTTCAAAATCCGATGCATTTCGATAATCCGCTGTGACATATAGGTCAAATACGCCATCATTGGTTTGCTGTGAACCTCGCCGACACAGGCGATATACTTTGCCAATGCGGGAAATTGATCGGCAAGCGAATCAAGATAATATTCATCAACGTCTTTCCACGTCCACATATCCTTGAAACTCGCACCGGCGGCTTTGCTCCCTATCGGCGCGGAATACATCCTTTTTGTGTTAAATGGCGGGTCAAGATAAATAAGATCGACCAACCCGCTGTTGAGGCCGCACAAAACGTACAAATTATCGTTCGTGTAAAGCGTACTACGGAAAATTCGTTTTGTCATGTTTCTGTCTTCTTTGATCGAACGGGGTATATTCTACATCAGTTTGCCTATAAAATCACCCTGTAAAGTAAGCGTAAATCGCAACAATGATCGCAACCAGCCCCACGGTCAATGCGACGTCGAGCGCGTTCCAGCTTTCACGGGTTTCGCGGCGCTGTTCCGGCGTCGAGGAGCCGTAGGTGACGTCCTTCAACTGTTCCGGCTTCGGTTTCGGTGTCAGCAGGCTCACACCGACGATCAACAGCGTGGAAATCAACGCCAGATAGATCGCGATGAACGTGAAACTCGTCGTTGCAAATTGATACACGAGGCCGCCGGGTTCGCCGAGCCATGCCGGCCAATGGTCCGTCTTGGCCACAAGTTCCAGCACAAGCCTCGCCATGCCGAGGAAAAAGCCGCCGATCAAGCCCGTCATGCAGCCGTAAGCGTTGACGCGTTTCCAGAAAATGCCGAGGAAAAACACCATCGCAATCGGCGGCGCGATATACGCTTGCACGCTCTGCAAATACCCGTACAGCGTTCCCGGGATGTAACGAATCACCGGAATCCACGCCATGCCAAGCAGCACGATCACGGCGGTGGCAATGCGACCGATCCAAACCAGTTGTTTTTCCGAAGCGTTCGGGCGAATTTTCGTGTAAATGTCCATCGTGAAGAGCGTCGAACAGGAGTTGAACACCGAGGCCAGCGAACTCATCAGCGCCGCCATCAGGGCGCCGATGACAAGTCCCTTGAGACCGATGGGCAACACTTCCTTGACCAACAGCGGGAACGCCTGGTCTTTGTCGTACAACACTTCCGGCGACATTTTCCCTTGCACGGCCAATGCGTAGGCGATCATACCCGGCACGATGAACAGGAACACCGGCGTCAGCTTCAAATAAGCCCCGAAAATCGTGCCGCGACGTGCCTGGCGCTGGTCTTTCGCCGCAAGGGTCCGCTGCACGATGTACTGGTCGGTACACCAGTACCAGAACCCGACGATCGGTGCCCCGAACAACAGGCCGAACCATGGAAATTCCGGATGCGAGTTCGGCTTCCAGAGGTTGAAGTGGTCGTTCTTGACGCGGATTTCGGCGGGAGGATTTGCCATAGGAGCCGAAAAAGGACCGCTATTTGGACTGTCGGCATGATCTTGGAGCCAAGCGAAAACTTCCGGCGTGCAGTAGTTATCCAGTTTTTGCTGTTCGATTTCTTCCTTGGTCAGGTTTTCCGCGACGACATAATCCCAATTGTTATCGACCATCTTGGGCCGTTTGACGAGCAAATCTTTTCCGTCTTTATCTTTCAGGAATGCAGAGGCATTGCCCATTTTGATGTCGGATGCGGCGATGATCTTATACGACACAATTTTATCCGTTCCCTGCACGGTTTCTTTGAGCTTGCTCCAACCGCCGACCTGATGCAATCCTATGAAAAGGACACATGCCGTTCCGATCAGGAGAACGCCGGTTTGCATCAGCTCGGTGTAGAGCACGGCACGGAGGCCGCCGAGAATTGTGTAAAGCCCCGTCACCGCAACCATGCCGATGGCTCCGACCCAGAAATTGTCGATGCCCGCAAAAATTGAGACCGGAAAAAGTGCCTGGAAAACAACGCCTCCGGCAAAAAGCGTCACCGAGATTTTCGTGAACACGTAAGCAATCAAACTGACGACCGACAGAAACCAGCGTGCCGCCGGAGTGTAACGCCGTTCGAGAAATTCGGGCATCGTGTAAACACCGCTCCGCATGTAAAACGGCACGAAAACCCAGCCGAGGACGAGCAGAAGCCAGGCGTGCAACTCGAAGTGGGCCATCGCCATACCGTCGCTCGCCCCCGTGCCGGCCAGGCCGACGAGGTGCTCCGAGCCGATGTTCGACGCATAGAGCGACGAACCGATCACGAGCCAGCCGGCGTGTCTTCCGGCAAGGAAGTATTCTTTCGAGGAGTCGGTTCGCTGCAAAATCACCCACCAGGCGATTCCCAAAAGCACGACAAAATACAAAATGAGCGAGCCCCAGTCAAATACTCCCAAGGCATTGCCTGCCTGGGCAAAAAGCAGTCCGTCGAATAATGTCATATTGTTTTTCCTTGTGTTTTTCCTTGAGGGCGATGGTGATAACGGAAACCGTGACGATTGTCCATACAAAACACCCCTAATATATAAGAAACGGATGAAAAACACAAGAACGTCATTGTGTAAAAAGAGCCGGAATGAAAAAACCGGACAAAAAGAGCATTTTCACAATTCACTGATGCAAGCGGACCATGAAAAGTTGACGAATCATGAAAAAATCAACGCGGCGGTTTGTTATTCTTCCGTTCCGTAATCCGCGATGAATAGGTTCAGCAGTTCCAAAGCGTCAATACTTCGGCGGGGATGCTTGGGATAGTCAGGGTCTTGAGGTTGAGTCAGCACCGACTGGATCAGATGGACATACGATTCGCTGATACGTCCCCGTTCACTGGGCGTCAGTCGCGGTGAAAGTTTTTTCCATTGTTTTTCCAACGTCTCAAGAGCGACAGAATCTCCGAAAAGAGCCCGGGCCAGCAAGGAATCCATTTTTCTTAACTCCGGCGCCCAATTCGGAAACGCCTTGAGCAGTCCTGCCGACGACAAGGGAGAAGAAAGAGGGGGACGGGAACCGGGATCGTTTTCCGTCTCTTCTTTTCGCGCGAAAACATGATGGACCACGTCGCTGCGAAATGTTTCCTCTCCGATTTGCATGATCGGCCCATGCGCGGAAGAAGGGGGCGTTCCTCCTGTCGGTGTTCCTGTCGTGAAAGAAGATTTGAGACTGTCTTTCTCGATCGCCATTGATATCTGCAACTCTTCCAACAAGGTTTTCCCGTATTGCTGAAGTTGCTTCCAATCGGAAATCGGTCCGTCATGAGACGCACCAAACTCCATCGACTCCGCCGTCACGAAACGGTCACGGAGAAATTCAAACTGACGTGCCTGGAGAATTTCATAGATGAGTTGGGCCCAGTATTTGTTTCCCCCGATTTTCTCGAAACTCTGGGGAGTCAGTCGCATAAAATTGAAAAACGGAATGACATACTTGCCACAAATGGAACGTGTCGTTGCACTTTGACTCTCCACGCACATGATTCGCAAAGGACGAGAAGGGGAAAAATGCAACGCCGTGGCAAAAGAAATCTCCGGTCTTAAAGAAACCGGAAAGCATTGGAGGAGTCCGCTGAGCAACTTGAGCGTGGGAGGTCCCTCGGTAAAAAAGGTACAAACGGAATCAATGCACGACCGGACCAGCGTGGCCATCCCTACAGGGCCCGGAAAATCACAAAGCGCTTCAAAAAGTTCCGGCTCCAATACCGGGGCGGCTCCCTCGGCGACAAGGGGACGAAGATCGGTTCGACCTTCATCAGGATGGAACAAATAAAACCCTTCTGTGCGCAAAATCTCGTGATAAAGGAGGATGACGTTATTATGAAACCGGGATAATGTTTCCGGAGGAATGACCAGACAGTGGATATGGTAGGACATGCAGGCGTCGTGCATGCAGGCGTTGTGGCAGGAAGTGCCGGCTTCCCGGGAATCGAAAATGACTCGTCCCAATACGAAAGACCCGCTCGGCAAAGGATGAAAATAGAGATGAGGCGTTTCCGGTGTCGGTTTTTGCGCCGGGTCGTACAAGAAATCAGCACCCCATTCCTGTATTTCGACAATATCACTCTGATGAATCCCCGAGGTAATGTTCAGAATTTGGCATTCCCGATCACCTGACCGTCGACCCACAAAAAGAATCGCTTGTTCGATAAGCCCCATTTTTTTGATTTTTGTTTATGTTTGGCTTTTCAGAAGGAGAATTTTGACGTTTCATGGAGAATATACAATATTTTTTTCCCGAAAATTGACAAGGAACCGGAAATTGACAAGGAAAACGTGTTGGACACGAAAATCAGAGAAGATCAGGAGTTTTCTTTCCGTAATTTTTCTTGCAAACGTTCATTTTTCTCTTTAACTTTATCGACAAGCTGTGCTTTAAATCGGGTCAACTTTTCCTGTAATCCGGGGTCCGCAAGGGCCAATATCTGGACCGCCAGAAGTCCGGCGTTTCGGGCGCCACCGGAACCGGTTCCGACGGTCGCCACGGGAACATCCCCCGGCATCTGCACCGTGGAAAGGAGCGAGTCGAGACCTCCGGCAAGTTCGGTCGCGACCGGAATTCCAATCACCGGGAGAATCGTGTGGGCGGCACAAACTCCGGCCAAATGAGCGGCTCCCCCCGCGGCAGCAATAATCACCCGAATTCCCCGGGACGATGAATTTTGCGCGTAATTCATGACCAAATCAGGGGTCCTGTGGGCACTCATCACCTGAACTTCATGCCCCACGTCGAATTCCTCCAGCGTCTCGGCCACGCCGCGAATTTTCGGCCAATCGCTGTCACTTCCCATGAGAATTCCAACTCGTAATGCTTTGTCACGTGTTTCTGACATCAAACTCTCCCCCTTTGGTTTGACAAATCTTGATTTTTTATCGGGAAAATGATACCGGCTATGGATAAACCGTTCTTCTCAAGTATAATGGCAGGTGGTTTTTTGACAAGTGAACGAATTCAAGTAAACAAACATACATAACAAAAGACAGGAGATGAACGTGTCCGGCAATTCCGCTCTTTATGATGCTGTTGTTTTTGGCGATTTGGCCACCGCGGTTTCCGCAACGCAGTCTGCCCTGGATCAGGGGATTTCGCCGCAAACGCTTTTGGACGAATCACTGGTTCCTGCGATGGACGAGGTGGGACGGCGATTCGAATGCAACGATTTCTTTGTTCCCGAGCTTCTTCTTGCGGCACGGGCAATGCAGGGGTGTATGGACCTCTTGAATCCGAAGCTCAAAGAGATGGGCGTCGAAAAGGTCGGACGGGTTGTCCTTGGAACCGTCCAGGGGGATTTGCACGATATTGGCAAAAATCTTGTCGGGTCGATGCTGACCGGCGGCGGATTTGAGGTGATTGATTTGGGCGTTGATGTTCCTCCGGAAAAATTCGTCGAAAAAGCCCGGGAAAAAGAAGGGACCATCATCGCGCTTTCGGCACTCCTGACGACAACGATGCCGCAAATGAAGCGGATCATCGACCTGCTCAACTCCGAAGGAATCCGGCATCAGTTCAAGGTCATCATCGGCGGGGCCCCGGTCACCCATGATTATGCCCGAGAAATCGGAGCCGACGGTTACAGTGAAAATGCCAGCGCCGCGGTCACCCTTGCAAGACAAATCGCCGCCTGAATCTCTTGATCTTTGCGACCTCCGACCCCTTCGTTCACCATTGCCCCACCCGATCAAACAATAATTTTGTCATGAGGCAGGTCCGTTGTCTAAAGAATCTTTCATTTTTCAACACAACCTCAATCGGGTTGTCAAGTATTTCATCATAACATTTTTGATAAGCTGGCCTATTTGGGGGATACTGATCATGCTTATCAATAATGGCATTACCACAGATCCATATTCAAGTCCTCTTGGTCTTATCATTCTTCTTATCGGCAGCCTCGGGCCGCCGATAGCGGCTATAGCCTTGCAGGAAAAAGTTACGTTAAAATCCATTGCCGGATTTGTATTTAACGGCAATTATAGGGCTTCTTCGTATTTGTTGTTATTTTGCCTTCTCTTAACCGCTGCATTTTGGCTGCCCGCAAGAACACTTCAACCGGATATTTCCTTATCTCTTTTACCGGTTTACCTGCTCCTTATGACAACTCTCGGTGGCGGTCTTGAAGAATTGGGGTGGCGGGGCACAATGCAGCCGACTTTGGAAAAAATCATACCATTTCCCCTTGCTGTTTTGCTGACCAGCGTTACCTGGTCTGTCTGGCATGTGCCGCTGTGGTTCGTTCATGGAAGCAATCAACAGGCGATCCCTTTTATCGCGTTTATTACGTTTGAGTTGGCCCTCAGTTTTGCCCTGGCGGTTATATACAGAAAAACCAAGAGTGTGTTTTATTGTTGTTTATATCACGGTTTTTCCAATACTCTGGGAGTTTATTTTGTTATCGGCATCAATTGGATATTAGCAGCAGGAGGCGTTGTGATCATCATCGTTTCACTCTTGATATGGTATTATGATGGCGAGAAAAATTGACAAAAACAAAACCATTCCACCAATGGCCCCCCGACCCATTAGCGAGTGGGTTTGTCTTCTGTTGAATCGACGGATTCATCAGGTGTGCTTGATATTTTCAAGCACACCTGGCTTTCCAAAGCCAAACGATTAGCGGGCTCTGTATCTGTAAACAGGAACCGTCCTTACCCGCCGTTCCTTCTGAACACTCCCGGTTCGCACTTGAGCATCGTTTCCGTCGATTCTTTCCACACGATCCAACGGCTCAACGAAAGCCGCTCCGGTTGCACATTTCGGATTGTAATGCGGGTTACCTTCGAGAGAAGGTGCTCTTTCCCACTCGGACATCGGGGCTTCTGCAACTCCTTCGACCGTTACGGCACCGGCTTCATTGCCAACAATGTTTATCGCGCCTGTCGAATCGACGCGGACGACTGCACCACGCCAAATTTCAATGTCGGCAAATACGGGATACTCTTTCTCATAGCGCTCAATCTGACCGGGGGTGTTAGGACCGAATTCATAAGCGAGTGATTGAATATCTCTATGCGGCCGCGGCGGATCTTTAAAGGTAATTTGTCTGGGTTCTTTGCCGATCAGTATTCTGCCTTTTGCCGAGATGTACAGTTGATACAGCCCCGTATCAACAAAGTTATGGCGATAGAGCCAGCAGTAAAGTTTAATGTCTTCTTGGAAACTTTCGCCATTACCTTCATTAAGATTCTCATTCATAACGAAGGCATTGTTGCAACTTGCGGCCTTATTAACGGCTGCGGCGATTGCAGGTTCGGCAATCGTGAACGCACCGACTTCAATAATACCGTCTTCGAGTTGCTTCTGCATCTGGTTGAGAACGGATGTGGAAAAAGCGTCAACATCCAACCACCCCTGCCAACGGACAAGCCGGTTGGCATCCTCTGTCAATGTCGCCAGTGGCGTACCGGTTATAGGTTGAGGGTCGGCAAAATTGGGGCTGTACCCGGCAACGGGTGCCGGTTCAGGAACCATTCTTTGTTGTGCCGAGACACTTTCCGGCCATGAGATGCATACGAAAACCAATGCAATAATCAGAAGTGTGTGTGTGTGTGTTCATACTTCGTTGCTCCTTATAGGCTAAAAGTAAAGGAATGTGGGGGCTGCGGGAGTACACATCACGCAGCTTGCCCTCTCTTAATGTTTAAGAGTCTTTTTTGAAAAATGATTATGCGACTGTATTTTTCTCAAGCCAGTGCTTTGGCATTTTTAGTTTTTGGGGTCGAGGTAGGGGCGGTCATGCCGTGACGACGCCGAATTGCTTGAGGGCTTTCCAATTTTTAATGCGGACAAGGCACTAAAACTTAAAACGAGATAAAATTATAATCGATATAATCAATACAATCAGTATAAATTAACTATAAATATAATTAATGTCAATCATCATATAACGATTTATTGCGAAATTTTTATAAAAATCCGACTGCACGTTAAAACAGGTCGTCTGTGCGTTAAAAAATCGCGGAATTCGCAAAAAAAAGATGACCAAATATGAAAAGGGTTAGAATAAAGTTCACAGGCATTACGTCTTTGTTTCCGCAAGGTTTTCTGCAAGAAAGGATATTTTTCCTTGATGACTTTCGTTTCTAAATCCAATAGACACTTTCTTCGTTCATCAATGGCCCCCCGGCCAAAAACTTCTCTTGATTGAAAATTTGGGCCGGTTACGATACGGAAACTGACTGAAGACAATTGTGTTTTTTTGTGGAGTTTCCGTATGAACTTTCTGAAGAATTTCTTTGCCCGTTTCGGCACACTGATCACTGTTTTCCGGATTTACTCCCGGATCAATGCGGCCATCCAAGATTTTCCCGGACTTTCCAGCGAGGTCAAACTGAGGGCGTGGTTGCTCGAAAATCTCGGTGTTCTGAGTCGTCTCGCGCTTCAAACGACAACCACGATCGACGACATGATCGTTCTTTCCATGACCCGTTTGATAGAAAACGACACCGCCTGGAAAATTCTGACACGGATGATCTATGTCGCGGAACCTCTGATCAAAAATGACGCCGAACAGACTCAGGAGCTTCATTTTTACAGTCATTCGCTGGATGAAATCAACGCTTCTCTGGTCGAGGAAGAGCCGGTCGAGAATCCCCTGTTGATTCTTTCCGCAGTCGGTCTTCTCCTTCAAATCCTCCAGTTCCTTCGTCTTCGAAAAGTATAAAGCGTGTTAAAAACAGGTTTGGAAACATAAGCCCATACCGGCTCCGGAATAAAACTCGCGAGGAATATTGTGGTCCAGCGGCACGCTGGGCGATGCAACGGCACGTTTTGCCCGTCGGAGACACTTTTCAACGTCCTGGGGTGTAAAGTTTCACAACTTTCCAAATTGACCAACGATGAACGCACAGAACACAGGCAATAAACATGAAACATTCCCTTTATTTGCTCCTTCTCCTTTTCCTCTTTGCGTTTCCGACGTCATTGATTCACGCCGGAGAGCCGTCCTCGCAAATTGACGGCCCCACGGAATCACTGACGGGGAATCTCGTGATTCTCCGTGCTCCGGAAGACGCCGGGAAGTCATTCCTCTGGACCGTGATTCCGAACGATACTGCCGGGGGAATGCACTACGTCGGCGACGGTGGCCGGACACTTGTTTTTGCGTCCCGGATCGGCGGAACCTATCATTTTATTCTCTCGACGGCCGATGGGGACAATGTTCACGTTTTTTCTCATCACTTGGAGTATCGCGACCAACTCAAACCGCTTCCGCCGGTGATCGACGAGGAGGACGACATCGGCGATTGGGTGAAAAACCATACCCGGGAACTGGTTCAGGGGGAAAATTTTTCCCGGGAATCAAAAGCCCTTGCCGATGCTTTCCTGCAAACCTCGCGGTTGATCGAACAGGGAAAAATTCAAACGTCGGAACAGGCCCGGACAACTCAGCGGAGTCTCGCCCGGAAGTCGCTCACCGCGGTCACTCCCGACGCATTGAGTCGCTGGAATGCCTGGGAATCGGAACTCGCTCGAAAACTGATTTTCCTGGAACAACTTGGCGAACTTTCCACACTTCCTCAAATCGCATTGACATTCCGCCGAATCGCCGGCGGCTTGAACGGGGAATAGGAAATGAATTAGGAATGAGGAATGGGGAATGCGGAATTATTCCCCAATTCCTCATTTTCACCACGAAGCACAAAGGACTACGAAGATCATGCCGCACTATCAGCCTTTCATGTTTGCACTCTCAAAGACAACTGCGATCCAACGGCACGTTGGGCGATGCAACTGCAAGTTGCCCCGCCGGGAGGCACCTTTAAAGTCCTTTGCGTTGTGCGCTGTCGGGTTGGTAAATTCACTAACCATGAACGCACAAAACAAAGGACTTTAAAGAATGTCTCCGATGGCAAACGTGCCGTTTGATCGCAGCTGCTCATGCTCACTTCGTTCGATTCGCCTCACAAAAGCCCCAATTCCCAACTCCCAAAGGAATCACCATGCACAATGAATTCATCAACGGCTGGCTCGCTGAACAGGAGCGGCATGATTTTGCAAGCGTTTTTGCGGCGTCGGAGTCGTCGTCGGTCCCTTTCATCATCACGACGGATGACGCCGTTGCCCGGATCACGGAGGCGGCTCAAAAACCGATCAAAACGCATCCGTGGGAGATGGCACGGCGGTTGTTTGAGCGTGAAGCGGCCCCTTACGAAAAACTGACCACCTGGAATCAGGACGCCAACAATTGTGCCGGACATGCGACGGGCAAAGCGGTGGACGCCTTTATGCTGATTCAGGCCTGGCTCGGGGACCGTTACGAGATGGAATTGTTTGAAAATTTCATTCCGTGGGTCTGGGGAGTCGGAAAAAACGAAGCGGGGCAACCCGGCACCGGCGGCGCCACCATGAGTGCCATGCTCGACATGATCGCCAAGAACGGCGTCTTGCCGTCTGACACGCCGGGTCTACCCTCCTATCAGGGGACCTCCGACCGTTGGGCGAAAAATTACGGCAAACAGGCCAAAAACGCCCCTTATTCCGCGTTTTGGGAATCCGCCAGGAAATACCGGGTGACCGTCGCCAATCTTCCCAAAAATGATGATCTTTTTCATCTTGCCTGCAAAGCGGGGTATGCCGTGGCTTTTGGCACCTCGCAACGGATCGTGATGAACAAAACCACCCGAGTTTGGAGCGCGTCCGGCAGTTGGATGCACGCCATGGCCGCCTACGGTTACGACCCAGTGTCCGATTCCATCGGCATCGACAACTCCCACGGTGACGGGTTCGCCTGGGCGAACCGGGCGGTTCTGAAATTCATCGTGACACAAGCCAGATACTTTGACGCCTTTGTCATCCTCGACATCACCCCGCGTCCGGGGACAGCCGACTGGAATTTGATCGGGCGGGAATGAAAAAACCGGAAAAAACGTTGACTCTTCTATCGGGGTGTCTTTTCTGCTATAATGTCGGTTTTCCTGTTACGAGACGGAATTTTTTCCTGTTACGGGACGGGGTTATTGCACCAAAAACCGCTTTGAAAGGACAAAACTAATGATGAATCGACGAAATATGTTGAAAACGGCAGCAGCATTGGCCGGGGCAACCGTCGTCACGGGAATCGGCTCGAAGATGTTTGCTCAAGATGACGTGCAAGGACAGGGATTTTACTCCGGCGGAACGCCGTGGGCCGACCTGCTCGGCTGGAAGGTCGGTTGCCAGGCCTATTCGTTCCGGATTTTCACCGCCGAGGAAGCCATCAAGAAAAACGCCGCCATGGGACTTCGTTACATCGAACTTTTCCCCGGACAAACACTGTCGGAAAAATCCGATGCCAAGATCGGTCCCGACATGAACAAGGAAGAGCGTTATCTCCTCAAATCAATCCTGGCCGAACATGGAGTCACTCCAATGAGCATCGGCGTGATTGGTGCCAACAGAGCGGTGTTCGATTTTGCTGCGGATATGGGAATCGAAAATGTCAATTCCGAGCCGGAATTCAAAGACCTCCAGGAACTCGACGCGATAGCCCAGGAATACAAAATCAACCTCGTCCTGCACAATCACCCGAAACCTTCAAAATATTGGGATTACAACGTCGTTCTGGAGCAGATCAAGGATTTAAGCCCTTGGGTCGGAACATGCACCGACACCGGACACTATGTCCGGAGCGGAATTGATCCGCTCGAAGCCGTCAAAGCCCTCAAAGGACGGATCAAAACGTTCCATTTCAAGGACCTCAACGAAAAAGACCGTCGTGGTCATGATGTTGTTTGGGGAACCGGCGTCTGCCAAATCGCGGAAATCCTCAAGGAACTCAAAGAACAAAAATTCCGGGGACCATTCTTCGCGGAATACGAACACAATTGGGAAAATTCTCTTCCGGAAATTGCCGCCAGCATGGATTTCTTCAACCAGCAAGCCCAAAAACTGGCAAAAGAAGGTTGAAAGTAAAAGATTAGAGGCAAAAGGTAAAAGTAAGAAGTAAAAAGGTTAAGAGGTGGAAGGTATTTTTACCTCTTACCTCTAAACCTCTTGCCATCTTTGATTTTATCCCTTTTTAAGCGGCTTCGTGTTGACCGTGGAGGGAAATTTCGCAGTTTTCACCAACGTCGACGAATCGGACGGAGATCGGGATCGAAACACCGGAGTCCTGCATCGTGACGCCGAAGATCGTGTCGGCGGCGGCCATTGTTTTTTTGGAGTGCGTGACGATCAAAAACTGCGTCATCGTGTCGAATTCCTTGATAACGCGGGCGAAACGGTCGATGTTTGCCTCGTCCAGCGCGGCGTCGACCTCGTCCAAGATACAGATCGGACTCGGACGAAACCGAAACAATGCCAGCAAAAGCGCGACACAAGTGAGAGTCTTTTCCCCCCCGCTGAGGAGGGAAACGCTTTTGAGGTCCTTCCCCGGCGGACGGGCCACGATCTCGACGCCGCTTTCCAGGGGATTGTTTTCGTCCTCCAGAAGAAGGTCTGCATGTCCGCCGCCAAAAAGTTTCTGAAAAATCTCGTGGAAATGCTGTTTGACGCCGTTAAAAGTTTCCTCGAACAGTCGCTGACTGTCGATATTGATCCGGTCGATGATTTTCTCGATGGATTTTTTGGCGTTGAGCAGGTCCTGGTATTGATTTGAGAGCGTCGTGAACCGCGTCTCCAGACTTTCCAGCGTTTCAATCGCTTCGAGGTTGACGCTTCCGAGTTTTTGGATTTTCTCGCGGAGTTCCTCGATTTCCTGTTGATAATTTTGCGGCACGGTCTCCGATCCGTCTGATCCGTCCTCTTCATTCTCGGCGTGATGGACGGCGAGGACCGACGTGGTCGGCGTCCAATCGGCAAGATCAATTCCATAATCGTCGAGGATTCGCTGCATCAGGGTCCGAGTCTCCTGTTGCAGACGTTCGACTTCGATCTGCCTGGCATGACGCTGACTTTGGAGTCCGTGGAGTTCCTGTTGTGTTCGCTTCAATTCCGCGAACATCGCGGTTCTCTTCGCGACGGCTCCGCTTCGTGTTTTTTCCTCCTGTTTGGCAATTCGGACAAATTCCTCTTTGTGGCAATAGAGCATCGCGAGGTTGGCCCCCATGTTCAGGATCGACAACAGGGCCAAATCCCGTCGTCGTTTCAGGGCGTCAAGCCGCTTTCGATTCTCGGTAAGATGGTTGAGACGCTCTTTTTGGTTTTCACGGAACTGTTTTTTTCTGTCGTTGAGGAAATCGAGACGTCCCTCGCTTTTGGCAAGCTCAATCTTGATGTTTGTCAGCTTCCGGACCTGTTCGCTTCGCAACTTTTCATGGTTGTCGTATTCCGTCTTGATCAGGTCGAACTCCGATTCGTTCCCCTGAATCTTTTCGTCGATTTCCTCTTTGTCGCTTTTCGCTTTTTCAAGGTCGTTGCTGAACTTTTCATACTTGCAATCCACCGAGGAAAACTCTTCCCGAAACGTCTCCGACTGGTTTTCCATCTGTTGCAATCGTTCGGTGGTTGCCGTCAGTCTGATTCGAAGCGTTTCAAGCTCCGACACAACCCGCTGGTGTTCCCGGGCCGACTGTTCAAGCGATTGTTCGTCTTCGACAAGCCGCACTTGCAGCACTTCCTGATCCAGCTCCATTTCACGGACTTTGCCGTCGATTTGCTGAAGCTGTTCGACAAGGGTTCGCAACTCGCTTCGTCGCGCGATCACCCCGGAGATTCCATGAAGCGGCCCAACGACAAGCGTTCCATCGGCGGCAAGATATTCCCCGGCAACGGTCAGAAAACCGGTTCGCCCGTCACTTTCCTGGTAAAGTGATTTGGCAAGTGTCAGGGATTCGACAATCCACGTTCGCGCAAGGAGTTTCTGCACCAAACTGACAAACATCGGATCGGTTTCAACGAACTGATCGGCACGTCCATGCACGCCGGGACGCCCTTCAAAGCCGGAACCACGGTTCCGTCCCAATTCTTTATGTCGCGGTTCCAACCAGAGAAAACCGACACGTCCGGGCAACTGACTGGCCGTCCGTTCGATGACGCGAATGATGTCGGCTTCCGGCGAAACGACGACATATTGCGCCGCGGGCCCCAGGGCAATTTCAATCAGCGACGCCGCCTCGACATGAACCCGAAACAGGTCGGCGACAAGTCCGTGGACGTGGCGATAAGGAGAATCCGGCGTTCGCGGCTGACGCAAAAACTCCCGGACTCCGGGACTGATCCCCTCATGACGTTTCAGCAATTCCTCAAGCACGGCGGTTCGTTCGGCAAGTCCGCTTTGCCTCTGTTTTTGGGTGAGCAACTCCGCCCGAAGCGTTTCAAGCTCTTCCTGTCGCGTCAGTTTTCTGGCTTTCACCGATTCAAGCTGTTCCTTCCGCTGGACAACCTTTTGGGCAAGGTCGTCGCTCTGTTTTCGGAGGTCGGCACAAAGCCCGGTCAATTCCTCGACTTGTTGCGAGGTGGAGGCCATTTTTTTCTCGTTTTGGGCCTTCGTTTTGAGCAGTTCACTCTGTCGCGACTCATATCCGCTGATTTCGCCGGACAACCGACTGCTGAGCCGATGATTTGCGTCAAGTTCCTCGCGAAGGACGTCCCGTTTTTTTTCGATTTCCGCGCATTTTCGGGCGATTTCCTCCGCTTCGTTGACGTGGACCTGGAAATTTTGCGAAACCGACTCGAAATAAGCCCCGGCCTGCCGCAATTCCTCGTCGGTCTGCCGCATCATTTCTTCCGTGTCGGTGTTTCTGAGATTCAGATCGATCAACTGTCGGCCATGTCGTACAATTTCGGCCTCCATTTCCTCGACCTGGACGAGCTGCAACTCAATATTGGACTCTTCTCCACCGATCCGTTCCCGAACGGCGGCGATTTCCCCTCCGGTTTGTCTTGATTTCCTGGTTGTTTCCTCGACCAGATGTTCCTGCTCTCCGAGAGATTTTTCAAGTTCGTCCACAACGGTCTGAAGTTGTGATTCGGATTTGAGAATTCCGTCAATTTCCTCCTGAATCTCTCCCCGTTTTGTATTCCACTTCCGCCAGTCGATGAAACTTCCATGAACCCGAAGTTCCTGGAGCCGGGTCGTGTATTGCCGATAAAGCTGGGCCTTTCCCGCCTGAGATTTCGTGTTCCGGAGTTGCGTTTCAAGTTCATTGACGATGTCGGAAAGCCGGAGGATGTTCTGCTCGACACGTTCCAGCCGTCTTTGCACTTCCTGTTTCTTCATGTTGAAACGACTGATGCCGGCGGCTTCTTCGAAGATACTGCGTCTTTGGACCGAGGAGCTTTGCAGCAATATTTCGACGCGACCCTGTTCAATGATCCCGTAGGCCTGAGTGCCAAGTCCGGTTCCGCTCAACAGGTCTTTGATGGTCTTCAGTCGCGATGCTTGCCGGTTGATCAGGTACTCCCCTTCACCGCTCCGGTAGACCCGTCTGGTGATGTGCATTTCCTTCGACTCAATGTCGAAAACACCGCTTGAATTGTCGAACGTGAGCGTCACTTCCGCCGTCTGGACCGGTTGTCGCGTGCCGGAACCGTTGAAAATGACATCGGTCATTTCGCTTCCGCGGAGCTTTTTGATGCTTTGCTCCCCCAGGACCCACTTGATCGCGTCAACCACATTGGACTTTCCGGAACCGTTCGGCCCGACCAAAGCGGAAATCCCGGACGCAAATTCCATCCGAGTCTTGTCGGCGAAACTTTTGAAACCGGAAAGTTCAATGGCTTTTAACATGACGAAGAAAAATGACGAAATGAAACAAGAATCATCAGCCTGCTTGTTTGATTTTTTGGCTTTGTAATCTGATGATTGTTCGACGCACGAATTTTACGAAAATTGAAAATTCCGAACAAGAGGAGTATCCATCAGAGTGACTTTAAGAAAAGTTTGACAATTAAAACTCAATAAGTTTGATGGTAAAAACTTATATTTTCTTGATGAATCTGTCCCTGAGAAAAAAACAGGTTATAATTCCTTTGAAATGAAACGAACAGAGAATCTTTTCGAGTTTCTCTGAAATTTTCCTCAAAATTTAATGTTTTTCCAAGGAGTTTTTCAAATGACAGTTATTGTTGATACCAAGACATGCACCGGCTGTGGTGATTGTGTTCCGACTTGCCCCGTGGAGGCTCTTTCGCTGGTCGATGAGAAGTGTGTTTGTGATGAAAGCACTTGCGCCGACTGTGGTGCCTGCATTGATGTCTGCCCGGTCAACGCGCTCAGCATGTAAACCCTTGTCAATGAACCGATCTCCGAGTGGTTACGTGCAGTACACTACATCGGAGACCGACAACCTCCCTTTGGTTTAATCCTCTTTTCAAAACGAATTTTTTGATAATTTTTTTGTTGAGTTGATCCAACAAAATGAAGATGACACTTTAATCACGAGTATCATCTCGTGGCGTTTTGTCTTGGAATCTTTAAGAGTCTCAACTTTTTTCCAGGATTGAGACTCTTTTTCTATGATTAAGGCTCGCTTTATTTCTTATCTTCCTGTTGTTTGACGGCACAGTATTCCTCAAAGAGTTTCGGCAAGTCGAGTGATGCGGCATCACCGTCGTGGAACAGAACCCGATATTTGAGCGTGATGGACTCCCCATGTTTGAGGGTCAGTTCCCCCGACTTGGCTTTGTCCCCCTCAAAATCTCTGACTCCGAACGGATTGGCTGCAAAGAGACCGTAAGTTCTGACGTGCCAATATGTTGGGTATCGAAAGCTGTCGGAATGGTTCATGACGGTGATCCCAACGGTTTTCCCTTCGACCGGGCCTGAGTAATCAACCCAACCTGAGCGTTTTGCCCAGGCTTCGCCGTCTTTCTTTCCTTCGGCATTGATGATTGTCCCGCCTTTTCTCATGTCCACATCCATGGAAGTCGGCACCCGAATCCCAAATGACCCTTCTTTGGTGTCGGCAAAAACCACGGTTTCCTGTTCGGCAATGATTTCGATGTTGAAATCAATGTAACGAACATCGCCGATGGTTCCGAACACGAGTGTACGAATATCCTTACAAACCGGGTCGCCCGATTTGTCATCGAGCCAATCGTTTTTTGTAACAATTGTGGCGGTTTTACCGTCAGATTCCGCCTTGACGAATTCCTGGTGAGCAATGATGGAACGCATCCAGTGACGGTTTCCATTGACGCCATCATGGGTAAACCAGAGGGAACGGTGATGCGGATGATCAAATTTTTCACCATCAGCATCAGTAGACATTGGATAAGCCCGTGTCATCGCGACTCCTGAAGGACCGATAATCGGCCAGACAATGGGCGTTCCATGATAATCGGTCCAATAATTGGCGAAAAGTTTCCCGTCCAGGTCAATTTCATACCCTTCGTCAATTTCTTTCAGAGAAACCTCCGCGGCGTTCGTGAACCCGAAGAAAATCAAACAAAATCCAAACATCAAACAGAGCATCAGCAATTTTTTCATCGTTTTCTCCAAGAGTGCTTTCAAATGGGGGGAAGTATCGGTATCTTCCCCTTGATGTTACCACGAAATCGGTTAAAATTCAATGCCTTGGTGTCGTGCCGGAGCTTACCGGTGTCTGTCGTGCTTTCGCGTCAGGTTGGCAATTCGTCAGTATATTTCTGAATTTTCAGTCTATTTATTATTTATGAAAATGAGGGTGAATCCATGCCCAAAATGAAGACTCACAAAGGATCCAAAAAGCGGTTTCGTGTTTCGGCAACCGGAAAGGTGAAACACAAACATTGTGGAACCGGTCACTTGGCCTGGCGCAAAACGACCAAACAGCGTCGCCAGCTCCGTGGCAGTACAATCGTCTCAAGCGAGGAAGCGAAGAAAGTGATTGTTGCCCTCGGACACTACCACGGTTGAAAAAACTGTGAAAAGAAATGTGACAAACCAAAAATGGTGACAAAACGGGCAAGCGTAAACGCCGGTCAAAGTCCTTACATGCCGGGGCCTTGATTTTGTCGTAATACATCGTGATATTGATGAGAAAGGTGAAATTATGAGGACGACTTATGGCGCAGCACGTCGCCGAAGCAAAAATCGGTTATTCAAGCGGGCCAAAGGGTTTCGCGGCGGACGGGGAAAACTCCTCCGCACCGTCAAAGAGACGATCGTTCGGGCGGATGCTTATGCCACCCGGGACCGTCGGGTCAGAAAACGTGATTTTCGGAGACTCTGGATCACGCGAATCAACGCTGCCGCCCGAATGAGGGGACTCCGTTACAGCGAGTTCATTTTCGGACTGGAAAAAGCAAACATCATCCTTGACCGCAAATCTCTCGCCGAAATGGCCGTCAAAGACTCCGTTGCGTTCGACGCTGTTTGCGATCTCGTGAAAAAGGCGATAAATTAGAATGGAAAGTTTCGCCAAAATCCCAATTCCACGCACGTTGAAAAATGCAAATTGCTGATTATGGCAAAACAGGAGTTTTATTTTCAGTGGCATATTTTAGACCGTTGTAATTTACGGTGTAGGCATTGCTATCAAGAGGGATACCAGTCAACCGACTTGCCTTTTGATAAATTGCTTCTCATCGCGAGAATAATTCCTCAGACAAACTGCCATTTGATTTGTATAACAGCACAAGTCGTTTTATCAAAGCGATGGATGAGGCGGGTGTTGAGCGTGCGGTAGTATCTCCGATTCCCCATTGGGATTTCTCCAGCGAACGCAGCAATAACTATGTTTTTGATGCTTTTCAGAAGCACCCAAAACGATTCATTCCTTTTTGCCGCATTGATGAGCAATTAGAAAAAAATCTCGAACGTGGTTTCAAAGGAGCGAAATTACATCTTATTTATGAATCCGACCGTACCGTCCCCGCTTTGAAATTTTTGGATGGTATCGTTCCCGCTTTGAAACTTTTAGAAGATTGGAATGTGCCGCTACTGCTACACGCAAAATTCGAGAAGGAAGGGAAAGCTGAACAAGCCATTGAACAAGTCGAAAAAATCCTAGAGCGTCCTAAAATCTGGTCTGGTGCAAATTGGGTTATTTTGGTAAACTTTGTGAAATTGAATTTTCCAAGGAAACATTTTTCACGGAGGAATGGATGCCTGCCCCTTATTCACTGGAT
>Ga0123353_10000311_pt1 | contig 60116 bp, 38 predicted proteins | sample TergutLab28metaG_3_FD_92763 | JGI IMG/M metagenome (GOLD analysis project Ga0123353, IMG submission 92763) | Labiotermes labralis P3 segment gut microbial communities from Petit-Saut dam, French Guiana - Lab288 P3 | ecosystem: Host-associated > Arthropoda: Insects > Digestive system > Gut ... | reverse complement strand
TCGGCTACCTGACAGGGGGGCTGTCTTCGGAAGATAAAAAAGTCGGCGAAGCCAACTCCAACGCCCTGCGATTTGCGGACTCCCTTGCCGATTTGACACAAAATACTTGTTAGCGGACTGATTCCAATACTTGCCTGCTGGTGCCGGTCGCTTGCTTTTTTGAAAAGTTTGGGTAGCATGGGGATCTCACTCGATTGGGTTGGTTTTTGCCATGTCAGAAAAGCAGTCAGGAAAACAAACCGATCACTCAGAAAACGTACAACTGCCGCAGGGAAAGAGCAAGCCTACTTTACGGGCTTCCCACTCTCCCACCGTGGGGGTGCGCGAAAAGTTGATCATCATTTTCCTGTTCGTTAAAATACTCCCTCTGATTCTGTTGACATTCATTGCATGGAAAGCATTGATCTCACTCGGCACCATTTTGCGTGAAACTGCCGTCGTTGACTCACGGGAAGCCCTGACCGCAATGGCTGTAGAAAACATCGAACGGATCACCACCGATACAGCGCAAAAAGTTGCGGAGTTCCTCTATCAACGTGATACCGACATCGCCATCCTTGCAAGGCATTGCCGATTCCTTGATACGGATGCAGAGGATGTGCGACAACATGCCGAAGCATTTTTCGCCGATTTCGACGCGAGCAAAACCAGTCAGATACGGGATAGTGGAAATTGGATTGTGGGCAAAGACGGGATGTCATGGGTTCAAGCCAACCCCTATACCCTACCGGAGGAAACACAACAACGATCTGTCAATCAAGAAAACGAAGAACTGCTCGATGGTGCCACTTTTCGCTATCGTCCTCCCTTCGGCTTCGGCGACGATCCGAATCGGTTCGTTCGCGTACCGCTCTATGATGAGATCGCTTTGCTCGATAAAAACGGCATGCAGATTGCCAAGCATGTTTCTCCCCTTTCAACAAAAAAACGGTTTCCCTTCCCCAAAGAGTTACAGAATGTGTCCGATCCGAAAAACACATTCGTCAGAGCGGAACGTTATTTCGCAGAGTTATCCAAACTGCCCAAGGACGGCATTTACGTTTCTGATGTCATCGGTGCTTACGTTCCTTCGCGATTCATTGGAATGTACACGCCGGATTTCATGGCTTCGAGGATGATCAATGCCCAAATTGCCGAACTGGAAACCGAAGCAAACCCCAGGAATGCTGAAACTATCTGGAAACTGCGGGTTCTCTGTGCCGAATTGAAAAACGAGGAAGAAAAATTCAACAGCCGGGCTGAAATCAACAAAAAAATCCGTGATGAAATTGACCGGCGGTTGGGGCATGATAACATCTGGAAAATCGAACTCAAATCCCTTGTGCAGGCTTCCGATGAGTTGAGAACACTGGGGTTTGTTGCACTGGCAGACAAAATCTTGAGCATTGAGTTTCAGCCGGAGGAAGAGGCATTTGCCGGAGCAGAGAATCCCTTGGGCATCCGTTTTGAGGGAATCATCCGCTGGGTAAAACCGGTGCTCGACGACAATGCTGAAATTGTCGGCTATGTAACGTTTGCGTTGAATCATGATCATCTCGCGGAGATGATTGACCACGTGACCCCGATGCCGGAACGTTATTCCGAGTTGTCCGATGCCTTTAACGGAAATTATGCGTTCATCTGGGATTATAAGTGCCGAAGTATTGTGCATCCGCGGCATCATTCGATCTGCGGGTATAATCCTGAAACGGGGTTGCCAGAGACACCGTGGCTGGAAAAAACACTCTACGACAGCATGATTGCGGCGGGTTATGACCGGGCAGACTGGCAGAATTACATTGCGACACTTGAAAATTACATCCCTTGGACAGGAAACAAGGATTCTCTTGCCTATCAGTCGAGATCAAAGAGCCCCGCCCTCGAATTGACAAAACTGGGACTGGTGGGGTTGGACGGACGCTACCTCAATAACGCCCCCCAGTGTACCGGCTGGATGGACTTGACCCGAGACGGTGGTTCCGGTTCTTTCTATATTTTGTGGAGCGGTCTGTACAAACTGACCACCGCGGCGGCAATTCCTTACTACACCGGACAGTACAGCCCGGAAGTCCAAGGCAACCGACGCGGTTTCGGTTTTGTAACCATTGGAGCAGGCATTGATGATTTCAGCCGTCCTGCCAACGAAATGGATGCCATCCTGGAGAATATGGTTCACGAAAACATCCAGCGGACAACATTTCATTTGGTCTGGACGACGATTGTCCTGTCGATTGTCGTGATTTTCATTGCGATTTGGATGGCATCGTATTTGTCTCGCAAACTTCAGTGGCTCATTGACGGCATCACCCAATTCCATAGTGGCAAACGCAATTTCCGGTTTGCTACGGAAATCCGGGACGAGTTCGGACTGTTGGCTCAATCGTTCGATGCAATGGCGGAGAACATCGTCCAAAGTGTTCACACCCCCCTCGTCATCACCGACATGGATTTGAACATCATCTATGCCAACAACCAATGTTTAGAACTGCTGAAACATAAAACATTAGCGAGTATTGTCGGTCAATCCTATAAAGAAGAAAGTATCTATCGTTACGGTTCCGAGTATTGTCCCATCACGGCATTGTTGTGCGGAACGGAACCATCTAAGGTACTTTACCTGAAACAAACGGGTAAATTTTTACAGGGGACAGCGAATTACTTCATGGATGAACATGACATGAAGAGAGGCTATGTGATCACGAGCAACGATGTTACGGAAATTGCGCTCAAACAAGCCGAGTTGGAACGTGCCAAAGAAGAAGCGGAGCGGGCAAACAGCCACAAGAGTATTTTTCTTTCGAGAATGAGTCACGAATTGCGCACACCCATGAACGCAATGATCGGACTCAACGAAATTACACTGTCGCAACTCAGTAAGATGCCGGGGTTGGAGCATCACCAGGAACTGAGTGATTTTCTCGAACAGTTGAAAACTGCCTCTCTGCATCTGCTCAACTTATTGAATGACATTCTTGAGGCTTCCAATTTGGAAAGCGGCACGGTAACACTGGTCAAAAAACCGATGAATTTGCGGAACATGCTCGAAGAAATCTCGACGAGAACGAAATCAAAATGTCTTGCCAAAAAATTAGAGTTGACAGTCGATTTTGAGGAGTTGCCTCTGCCCTACGTCGTTACGGATGGATTGCGGTTGCGGCAAGTGCTTATCAACCTGCTTGACAACGCCGTCAAATATACACCGGAACGCGGGCAAATTGAATTTATTGTTCGGCAAAAAGCCTATCATGACGGCAGAACGTTCCTTTCGTTTGTGGTGCGGGATACGGGAATCGGTATCGCACAAGAGGGAATAAAAAAGATTTTTCATCCCTTTGAGCAGATGGTAACGGAGGGAACTGCCTACACAAGCGGCAGTGGTTTGGGTTTGGCGATTGTCCGAAAAATTCTGGAACTGTTCAACTCACACATCGTTGTTCGCAGCGAAGTGGGAAAGGGCAGCGAGTTCTCCTTTGAAATCTGGCTGCGGAATGACAACGTTGTCGATAAAGCCGACTTTGAAAGTCTCAATGCACGTTTTGTCGGTCAAAAGGCTTTGGTCGTCGATGATGTGCGTCTCAATCGGCTTGTCTTGGTCAACTTGCTTCAAGATGCAGGTTTCATTGTTGATGAAGCAAGTGACGGCAAGGAAGGTTTTGAGATGTTCCAGAAATCTCATGAAAATGAGTACGATATTATCTTTATGGATATTCAGATGCCGGTGATGAACGGTTATGAGTCGGCAGTCTTGATTCGCAAGTTGCCCCGACAAGATTCGGAGAACATTCCCATCATCACGATCAGTGCCAATGCTTTCACAAAGGACGTGGACAAATCTTTTGCGAGCGGCATGAACGCTCATTACGCCAAGCCGATCCAGAAGGATATTTTATCGGAAATCCTGCTGACGTATTGCACTCCCACAGCCGCCGGGAGCGCATCGGGTGCGGGTCCGAAATCCAATGGTGAGAATTGACCACTCCGGTGTCGGTGCAAAAAAGATACCAGTCGGCTATCGCCGACACCGTTGCCCGGAGGTCGACGGCGACCCAATGCTGAAACTTACAGATCGCGTGAGAATTGAGGTTGTTTTGTCGGGAAAAATAAGGTAAAAATGGGGCTGGATTCGTCTAACACCAAGCAGGAAACACTTCGAGCCTAAAAATCATGTCCTTGGAACTCACGCATCCGCTCTGTTTATTGGGGCTGTTATTGATCCCCCTGCTTGTCGGGGCGTACCGAGGTTCCCTTGTTGATTTTTCCCGACGGCAACGGCTCCTTTCCCTTGCCGTTCGGATCAGTATTCTATCCCTCATCGTTTTTGCTCTTGCCGGTCTTACACTTCTCCTGCCGACGCATCAAACGATGATCGTACTACTTGCCGACCAGAGCCGAAGCATTGATGCCGCCGCTGCCGAACAGCGGGGTCAATTCGTCGAACAGTGCCGACAAGGCATTCCGCCGGATCGATTCGGCGGGGTTTTCCCCTTCGGAACAGCCGAGTCCACCGACATTGCCGCTGCTCTTAATCCTGCGTTGGCAATGATTCCGCCGAGGTACGTTCCACACTTGGTCGTCATCAGTGACGGCAACGAAACTCACGGCGATGTGCTGACCGCCGCCGTTCGGAGCAGTGCAATTATTTCCGCCGTTCCGCTGCCGAGTGCCAGCGAACCCGAAGTGCAAGTTGCCGATCTCAAAATGCCCCATCACGTTCGGCAAGGCGAACCGTTTTATCTTGACGTTGTCATTCAAAGCAACGTCGAAACCGAGGGAACCATCGCCATTTACAAGGGTCCCTTCAAATTGCTCGAAGAAAGAAAGGCACTGCAAACCGGAGAAAACGTCTTCCGATTCCGCCAAACGATAGACAATCAGCGGCAACAGGAATTTACCGTTACTGTCAATGCACAGCAAGATACGATTCTCGACAACAATCGGCTTTCCGGTCTGGTTTTTGCCGATGGAAAGCCGAGAGTCCTGATTATCGACAGTGAACCGCGAACGATCCGTGATTTGACTTCGGCACTTCGTGAACAGGAGATCACAGCGGAAGTCCGACCGCCGGAAGGAGTTCCCAAAACGCTCGAAGACATCAACAATTTTGAAGCCGTTTTGCTTTCCAATGTACCGGCAACGGTCATGTCGATCAGCCAGATGAATCTTTTGCGGACTTACGTCAGCGAACTCGGCGGCGGTTTGATCATGCTCGGCGGCGAACAATCTTTTGGACTGGGAGGATATTACAAAACGCCGATTGAAGAGGTGTTGCCCGTACAGTGTGATTTCAAAAAGGAACAGGAAAAACCATCGCTGGCAATGTGTCTTGTGATTGACCGTTCCGGTTCGATGGGGGGACAAAAGATGGAACTTGCCAAAGATGCCGCCAAAGCCGCCGTCGAACTGCTGACACCGAAAGATTTTGCGGCAGTCATTGCGTTCGACAACGAAACTTATGTCATCTGTCCGATGCAAAGTACCGCCTCTACTTCGGCAATCTTGTCGGCAATTTCAACGATTGAGGCGGCAGGCGGAACAAACATTTACCCTGCTCTTGCCGAAGCATACGAGCAACTGCGGCGGATACCGGCTCGGTTGAAGCACGTCATTCTGTTGACGGATGGATACAGTGCGCCGGGAGATTTTGAAGGCATCACCCGGCAGTTTGCCCGCGATCAAATGACCGTTTCGACGGTGGGGGTCGGTGAATCGGACAATGATCTGCTCAAAATGATTTCCGACATCGGCAGAGGTCGGCACTATTCCTGTGATGATCCGCAGTCGATTCCGCAGATTTTTGCTAAAGAAACGATGACCGCCAGCAAGTCGGCAATTCGGGAAATCCCTTTTATGCCGGTGCAAATTAGGGCAACGACCGTTTTACAGCAAATTGACATGAACACGGCTCCGCCGCTACTCGGCTATGTTGCAACGAAACCGAAACCGACGGCGCAATTCATTTTGGCAACGGAGACCGGCGATCCGCTGTTGATGTGGTGGAGGTTCGGACTGGGACAAACGGCGGCATTTACTTCCGATGCAAAAAGCCGATGGGGAGCGGAGTGGATCGGCTGGGAATCTTTTGGCAAATTCTGGGCGCAGGTCCTCCGGCATACCATGCGGCAGTCCTCCCATCAAGGTTCGGCACTGGAAATCGAAACCCAGTCCGAAGGGATTCGAATCACATTGGATTCGAGGGACGAGATCAATCGGTACATCAACGAGGCGACGGGAACGGCAACGTTGATCCGTCCTGATTGGTCAAAAGAAGAGTGGACTCTGCACCAAACGGCACCGGGAAGATATGAAGCCGAGATTCCTCTTGAAGAATTCCGGCACTCGGTCTATCATTTGCAGACGGAGTTGAAACTCGGTGATCGAATTTGGGAGAATCTGTCCCGAAGTATGACGACACGCTATTCGGACGAGTTACGGATTCGACCGACGAACGAAGGACTGCTGCGTCAGTTGGCGGAGTTGACCGGCGGTGGATACAATACAACGGCAAGCGAGATTGCCGGTTGGCAAACAACTCGAACAGCACGTCAAACGTTGCCGCTTGGGTCGTGGTTGTTGACGCTGGCAGCAGTCCTTTTCGTGTTCGACGTGCTTTTGCGGCGAGTCGAAATCTTCTAACAGAGTCCCAAAATGTCCGCTCGGCGAGCGGACGCAGTACCATTTCGTCATTCCCGCGAAAGCGGGAATCCAGAGGGGGTTGGGTTAGACGGGTCTATGATTCGTTGCCATTTCAACGCGGTGTGCCCGTTCCACTGCTGCCGGTGCTGCCTCTTCCAATCTTTTTCGCCACTCTTTCTAACACCGTCTCAATCATACTCAGTTTTTCATCCTCTACCTTCCGTAATGCGGCGAGTCTTCGTTCTCTCATTGCCTCGTTTTTATCTTCATTTCTGCTTTCCAGTGCGAAATGAGTATTGAGTTCATCCACTCGTCTTTTTGCCAAGTCCGATGTCGCCGCTTTGTTCAACCACTCTTGGGCTTCATGTTCGGCATCCCCCTTGTCCATGCCCAGAAACTCCCCCAAGTACCTTAAAAAGAGAGCCAGATGGTATTGCGCAATAGGGTCTCCTTGTTTTGCAGTGGTTAGATAATAGCGATAGACTTTGCGCAATGTGTCCAAGTGATAGTCGGTACTTTGATAGACTCCAACGATGTACTTAAATGCCGTGTGCCGAGCCTCGACCGCTTTCAGCATTTCCTCCGCGATGATCCGAGGCATCTCTTCCTTTATCCTTTGAATATCTTCTTCGGTTAACCCCCCCTCTGGCGCAGAAGACATACCAAAGAGGGAAGGATCAATCATCCCACCCTCTTCGAAACCACCACCATCGCCGGTACCAAATGGGTCACCGTAGGGGTCGCCGCCTGCCGCGGTGGCTCTTAAATGTCTTGTCCGTTCTTCTGCCAAACGTTGCACACGAGGACTCTCGATCAGTTTGCCTAGTTCTGCTTCTCGCCTCTCTTCATCCCAGTTGAAAGCAAAAGAATCAGCAAGACCATCCAGGATTCGCAACTTTTCTCCCATAGAGTAGTACGTATCTGCCCAGCGGTCCCGGACATCTTGGTAGAACAAATTTTGGACACCTCGTATCTCCGCTTCCTGACGACGGGTAATGCCGCGACCGGAAACCATTCTTTCACGGGCGATCACATCAATATCACGCCCCAACCGTTGCATGTTATTGATCTCGTCAGACGAGTAGAAGTCCATTCCTTCCCCTGTCCTCGTTGAAGTTGAAGAAGAATCGGAAGCGTTTGACGAGATGTCCCTGTCCTGCATATATTTACCGATCTTGTCCAGGGCAATGTTTTCCGCAAGGGCGTTGCTGAAGTGTGCCGCGTGCAAAACAATACCGTCTATCTGATACGTCAACTCGTGATCGACGAAAGAAGTCAGATAGATTCCCATCAAGACCTGTGCTGCGAGCAGAGGTTCTCTGTGCTCCGTCTCCTCGGCGTAGCCCTTCCAGTTATGATCCCGATACAGTTTTCGCCACGAGGCAGAGCCGTCTTTGGGATGGTGAGACAAGTTCGGTTCCTTTTTCACCTTGAAAAGTTGAGTATATCGGTCATAATCGTTCTGAACAAGTCCAAAGCCTTGTGCCGAAGCAGACGCGGCGGAAAGGAACGAAATGCCAACAAGGGCAAGCAGGGAAAATGTGAGACGTGTCATGGTTGGGTGCAAAATCGGTTAGGAGTTGGAAAACCAAGTCGAGAGCGGCACGCAATCAGAAAACGGAACCATCGGGTCGCCAAAGCAACCTTTCCGTTCCTTACGGTCGTCCTCGAAATCAATCCATCCGGCACACACCGGAGCGGTGTTTCAAATTGCCGCCTGCATTATAGCATGTTTTTCGGATACGTGCAAGTTTTTTCCAAATTTTAACGAACAGTCTCGGAAGAGGACTTGAGTCCCGCAAAAACGCCAACTTTTGGCTTCCAATCGAGTTCCTTCTCCGCTTTGGAACAATCGAAATCCCGCGGTCCAATCGCACTGTCCAGGCGGTAAGGAGTTAGCGGCGAGTTCTTGCCCAAGAACCCCAGTACCTTCTCTAAAAACCACGAGGCAATCTTAACGAACCACATCGGCACATGCAACCGTCGGACTTTTTGCCCCGTCGTTTCGCAATAGGTACGCACCACGTCATCTTGTTTCATTTTGATCGGTTCGACTAAATTGTAAATTGAACCGTCCGTAATCCTTTTGTCCGCTACTGACATTGTTGCGTCGATCAAATCCGACATCCAAACTACCGGTATGTCCGCTTTGCCATTGCCAAACACAACGAAAAGCCCCCCCGCATTGATCGCCGCCGCTCCCGAAAGGAATGGTCGATCCGGTCCGACCACTTCGCCCGGTCGCAACAGTACTGCCGGTAAGTTTCGGTTCTTGACGGCATCCAGCACCATTTTTTCGGCTTCCAACTTGGAAAGCGTATAACCGCCCCGACGATCCGGGAAAGGTTCGTATTGCCAATCTTCCCGAATTGGCATCCCCGACTTTGCTGCTGCCGTTTGCAACACGCTCAACGAACTCATATAGACGAACTGCTCAACGTTGTTTTCGAGGGCAGCGTCAATCATATTTTGCGTGCCGTGAATTGTGCCGCACAGAAACTCTTCTTTCCAACCGCTGATGATCGCCCCCAGATGAAATACCTCTTTGATGCCTTTCATTGCCTCGAAGACCGATTCCCGATTTCCGATGTCGCCGAGAAAGACTTCGACTTTCGGATTCTCCATGATTTCCTTCGGCGGTTCTTTGCGGACAAGAATCCGCACCCGATCCCGCTCTTGAAGGAGCCGATCCAAAAGATGCCGTCCAATAAAACCGGTCGCTCCTGTTACCAATGTTGTTGCCGAATCTGCCCCCTGATGGGCATTGTGCGGAAAACGTTGACAGAATTCATCGTTTGCCTGATCTCCTTGTTTGGCGATGATTTCCGTCCACTGAATCACATTTTTTGCATCGGCAATGCTCACGGGAAGCGCATGAGCGGGGGGCATAAGCCCCCCGGTGAGTTTACATTCAATGGCACGGTAGAAATCGCCGATCAGCACTTGGATGCCATGATTTTGCAGCAACCTTTTCGTGGCGATTCGGAAAGCATTGCAGAAAATCTGGCATACCGTCCCGCAGCCTTCGAGCATTGCATTGAGAAGTCGTTCGGCAATGCCGGGCATCCGGTTGCGTTTCGGTCGGCTCGTTACCGACATCCCGAATATGTCCGCACGAATGGTGCCGTGTGTACCGTGAATGTACAACACATTTTGCAACGACTTGGCATTCCAAGTCAAATAGACGTGGGCAACGCCCCGCTCGCATTGGAGCAACGAATACCAATCTTTGATGCGAGGATTGTTGTTTTCGCCGGGCGGTCCGAGGATTGTCTTCTCGCCTTGTATTTCACCGAGCAACGCAACGATGAGGTAAAGTGAGTGAACGCCAATGTCCCAAAAGGGAAAGCCGCCGGATCGGCAACGTTCAGGCAGCGGTCCCCCTTCGTAGGGAGGAAATTCCTGACTTCGAAAGTGATCGACGGCGAGCACTTTGCCAATTTTGCCGGATGCGACTTTTTTCAACGCTTTTTCTACAAAGGGATCACGGAGCATGGAATGACCGGCACAGACCAGTTTTCCCGCCTTGTGAGCGGCGGCTTCGATTGTATCGCAGTCGGCGTATGCAATGGAGAGTGGTTTTTCGACGTAAACGTGGCAACCTGCTTCGAGGGCTTCGAGCACATTGGCAATATGGACGCTAGGCGGAGTACAAATATGGATGATGTCCGGCTTTTCCTTTTCCAACAGTTCGGTGAGACTGCCGAAAACTTGATTTTCGGCAATTTTATGTCGCTGGGCAAGGGCTTTTGCCCCTTCGACATTGATGTCTGCAATTCCCACGACGGTTGAATTGGTGAACCGCTTGATACCACGTATGTGAAACTCGGAAATGTGTCCTGCTCCGACAATTCCCACCCTGAATGGCTTGACCGATGCTTTACCCACTGTATTTTTCCTGATTGCAAAAGTTTTACCAACCCCCCCCAAACATTCTGAATGGTAACGTCGGTTTTGTCAAGATATTTTCGACAGGATTGACAGGATTATCGGGATAAGGACAATAGCACGGGCATCCGGTCTTGTAAATCCTATCAAAAAATACAATGTTCCAGCCAGCACACGACTACATTTTTTTTGCGGATGATCGTTCGAGCATTCCGACCTCGACGATGCACGTCGCCGACCAGATAGCCACTGGTAAAATTGTGGAGGCGAACCACAGTTCTTAGATGGCAAGACATAGATACAAAACAACCAAAAACCACACAATGATACGGCTCCTATTCGTTTTCGGTACGCGTCCCGAAGCCATTAAAATGGCACCGGTCGTGTTGGAAGCCCAAAAAAGGGCAGATATTTTTGAAACAATCGTTTGCGTTACCGGTCAACATCGGGAAATGCTCGATCAAGTCAACCAGTATTTTCAGATAGTTCCCGATATTGATCTGCAACTCATGCAACCGAATCAAACGCTGGCTTCTCTCACAAGCCAATGTTTGACCGAAGTGGATCGTATCCTTGCCGACAAGAGTCCGACATTCGTGTTGGCACAAGGAGACACAACGACCGTTTTGGCAACGTCATTAGCGGCGTTTTATCGCAAAATCCCTTTCGTTCATGTCGAAGCCGGTTTGCGAAGCGGCAATCTCTTTTCTCCCTATCCCGAAGAGATGAATCGGCGTGTTTCCAGTATCGTTGCCGCCCGGCATTGTGCGCCTACCAGTCGGGCTGTCGATGCCCTAGCCGCCGAAGGTGTTCCACCGGAAATGATCCGACTCACCGGCAATACCGTCATCGACGCATTGATGTCTTCTGTCGAACGAGAACGGCAAAATGCAACCCAATGGGAAACCCAATATCCTTTTCTTGGTAACCGTCCGATGGTGCTCATTACGGCTCACCGTCGTGAAAGTTTTGGACACGGCTTTGAATCGCTCTGTACGGCGTTTCGTCGGTTGTCATTGGCATTTACCGATCACGCATTTGTCTATCCGGTACATTTGAATCCGAATGTTCGAGAACCGGTTTTCCGGTTGCTGGGGGATTTGCCAAACTTCCATCTGATCGAACCGGCAGCGTACCCTGAATTTGTTTGGCTTATGGATCGTTCGACCATTATTTTGAGTGATTCCGGTGGTGTTCAGGAGGAGGCTCCATCATTGGGCAAACCGGTGTTGGTGCTTCGGGACACAACGGAACGTCCCGAAGCAACGGAAATCGGCGCGACCAAATTAGTGGGCACAGATGAAACACTGATTGTCGCGACGGCAAGTAAACTTTTGACAGACCAATCCTACTATGATTCCTTCCGCGGCAAGCCGAATCCGTATGGCGACGGAACGGCGGCAAAGCAGATTCTTGACTGGCTTGAGGGAGGTTAACGGAAGGGATCAATTTTTCGACAGGATTGACAGGATTATCAAGATAAGGACAATAGCACGGGCATCTGGTCTTGAAAGTCCTGTCGAAAAAAAACATGTCCACCCCTGCCCACGACTACATTTTCTTTGCGGATGATCGTTCGAGCATTCCGACTTCGACGATGCACATTGCCGACCAAATAGCGAAAACTAATCGTGTTTTCTGGGTCAATATCTACACACGGTTTCCCAAGTTTTCGGTCGGCGAATTCAAAAAAACATTTCGCATTTTGACTCGACGCGGAGCAAAACCCGCCGTCAATCAGCAGGACACCGGTTCGACGATCATTTCCGCTACGCCGATTCAGTTTCCGTGGTTTGGAATCCCTGCCAGAAAGTTCAATGGCTATTTTGCTGGTCGCTTTTTCCAAAAACTGGTCAAGCAGTACGACATTCAGCGTCCCGTCTTGGCAACTAATTTCCCCTGCGTGATCGATGCGTTTCGAACCATTCGGAAATTAGCCCCCAGTGCACCGCAGATTTACTACTGCTTCGATGATTTCATTGAGTATCCCGGTTTCAATCCGCTGCATTGGCAAGCAATGGAACAGGATTTTTTTGCGACCGTGGACGGAGTCATTTTTACCAGCCGGGATTTGCTGGAAAACAAGAAACGCTGTGAAACACTACCAAGCCTTTATTTGCCACACGGAGTCGATTACGAACATTTTGCTTGCGAAAAAACAAAAAAAACACCGATTGAGACATTGGAAAAAATTAAAAAGCCACTCGTTGGTTTTTTCGGTACGATAGACACTTGGGTTGACATTTCAGCGATTGCTTATTTGGCAAAACGTTTTCCTCAGTGTTCTTTCGTGGTCATTGGACGCTCTGTTGTACCGCTAACCGTTCTGGAAGGACTCGACAATGTCCACTGTTTGGGACAGATTCCTTATTCGGAACTGCCGCAGTATGCTCGCTATTTTGATGTCGGCTTGATTCCGTTTGTGATGAATGATTTGACCAAGGCGGTCAATCCGCTCAAATTGATGGAGTATTATGCCATTGGACTTCCGGTGATTTCAACGCGGCTGCCGGATATTGGTGATGCACCGGGTCCCCTTTATTTTGCCGATACTCACGAAGAATTTGGGAATCGTCTGGATGAAATTTTGCGTTCCGACCTATCGGAACTTCGCCGTCAGGCGCAGGAGGTTGCCCGACAAAATTCATGGTCGGTACGTGCCGAAAATTTCGTACAATTTGTCGAACAGTGCAATCCGAGCCGCAATCATTAGATTGCGGCTCTTGAATGTTCGGTTTTCTCCTCTATAATAGGGGACGAATTCATACTTTGTGTCGAACAATGCCCTTAGTCCCATACGTTATAGAAAAGACTGGTCGAGAAGAGCGGGCGATGGATATTTATAGCCGCTTGCTAAAAGACCGCATCATCTTTCTCGGAACCGGAATCAACGACGAGGTTGCCAATGCCATCGTCGCCCAGTTATTGTTTCTTAATACCGACGATCCGCGTGCCGATGTGCATCTGTACATCAATTCGCCGGGCGGAAGTGTAACCGCCGGTTTGGCAATCTATGACACGATGCAGTACATCAACTGCGATGTCGCGACGTACTGTATTGGTCAGGCGGCTTCCATGGGTGCAGTGTTGCTCACTGCGGGAGCGAATGGCAAGCGGTTTGCGCTGCCGAACGCCCGAATTATGATCCATCAACCGCACGGAGGAATGGAAGGAACCGCTGAAGAAATCATGATTCATGCCAAAGAATTTCTCAATATCAAAGCAAAGTTAAATCAGATATTGCTTCGTCATACCGGTCATGACATTTCCCGGATCGAAAAGGACACCGACCGCGACCGATTTATGTCCGCAATCGAAGCAAAAGACTACGGTCTCATCGACGGTGTCATCGAAACGATGACCCAATGAACGCCCAACAGAGCCTCTGCTTCACCGGAAGGGAACAATAATTCCCCTCCTTTGGAGGGGCAGGGGTGGTCTTTGGATGTGTAGAGGTGGTCAATTCCAAATACGCTCCAATAAAACTATCGCACAATATCGCCGTATTCGGCAATCCACTTCTTTGAGTATTCCACTGCCTCCAAACCAAGGTCAACAAGGGGAGTGCAGTGAAAAATCATTCCGTCGATCTGACCTTGTTTGAATTTTTCCAGAGCAAATGCTAATTGATGTTTCATCAACTCCATCGTAATGGGTTTGGAGTTGCCGAAGTCCCACATATAGATTCCCAACAGCGTTTGCTTGTCCGGCATGATTTCCCGATACCTCTTGAAATTGTCTTCCAAAGCGACCAGGTCCGTTGCGTGCCAGGTCCAGTACAAGACAACGTCACAGTAGTCGAGATGAAGTTTGATCGACGGATGAAGTTGCGATTGTTGTTGTCCGGTATAGAGGACGACGGACAGATTAGGCTTTCGTTCCACCGTAGCCATTTCCGTTTTCAACTCTTCAAGTTGCTTCAGAGACAAGCCGGCGGGAAAAACATTTTCTCCGTCTTGGGGAGCGACGCCATGGAAAAAGTCGTCAAGGTTCAAATCGATAAGGTTTGGCATCTTATCGAACAATTCAAAAGCCCAGCGTTTCTTTTGTTCGTAACTCTGCGGGGCACCGTCGATAATGCTCCATCCCACCCGTTTCGTTTTGCGAAACTGTTTGATGTATTCGTCAAACGGCGGTTCCGGCTTTCCCATCCAACGGATCGCATAGACATTCGGGATGCCCATATAATCAATGGCATCTGCCATATCGATGTTTTTTCCCACAGGAATATTGCACACTCCGTTGGTCGTTCCGGGACCGTGCCCCCACATCCAGAGTCTGTCCCGGAGATTCGGTTCATAACGGCGTAAATCGGTTGCGGCATGGGTGGTCGTCGGACTGGTCAGTGTCAAAGCCGTTGCTCCCAGTACGGCTGTCCCTAAAAAGTCGCGTCGGGTGAGATTTGTTCTTTTTTCGTTCATAATACTTTTCCGTTTTCGCGAGGGTCATCATTCAAATTCGCAAATTCACTGATGGCATTGTACGGGGTGGGTTTTGAGCAGTCAAGAGGACAGTCGAAACAATTTTTTTGGAAAAGGATTGCTTCATGTCCATCAACCGTCGGTAAACATCTTGACGGTTTCTTACATGCGCTAAGGGCGCATTGCCCGATTACAAATCGTTACCGTGCCATCTTGCAATTTGCTTCCGAATTCATAGAATCACGCAAAGCCCTGTCGCATTTTGCCACGTTTTCCCATAAACCATATAGAGTGGAACGTTTCCGCTAACATTTCACCCCTAACACAAGAATTACGATGAGAACACCTTTTTGTCTTTTCCTTTCGTGCCTTGCTCTTTTGAGCGGTTGTAGCAAGGGCAACACACAAGCAGATGCTGACTGGAAGGCGGGCGCACGCCTGACGTTGAAAATCAACGATGTTGAGTATGCTTTTCGTTTTTGTCCATCGGGCAATTTTATGATGGGCAATGAGCCAGGTGAAGTATCGGTAACATTTTCTCACGGTTTTTGGATGCTTGAAACGCAGGTAACACAGGCGATGTGGGAAAGTGTGAAGGGGAATAATCCGAGCCATTTCAAGGGGGCGAAACTTCCGGTAGAAACGGTCTCTTGGAATGACGCTCAAGAGTACATCAAGCAGTTGAACGACATGAAAGTTGTTCCTGCCGGTTTTAAGTTTTCGTTGCCAACGGAGGCGCAATGGGAATACGCTTGCCGAGCAGGTACTACGACTGTGTATCATTTTGGGAACACGCTGACGAGAGAGCAGGCTAATTTCGATGGCAACGTGGGTCAAACGACTGAAGTCGGCAAATGTCCTGCGAATGCTTGGGGTTTGCGTGATATGCATGGCAATGTCTGGGAATGGTGTCAAGATTGGTATGGAGATTATCCTAGCGGTGCTGTAACCGATCCTACGGGTGCAACTAGGGGCTCGAACCGTGTGATTCGGGGCGGGGGTTGGGCCGACAGTGCCCAGTACTGCCGGTCTGCGTATCGGGACCACGACGATCCGTCGCGCCGGAACTACGGCATTGGCATCCGCCTTTCCCTTGTTTCGCAATGAACAAAAGCCGGAATGGAGCGCAGCGCAATGACGGAATACTTTGAGATCGGGCTGTGGGACGAATGAATTATGCCGCTACGAGGCGGGACAATTTGCCGATAGGCAGTGGGGTGGTTGAGAGTACCATTCGCCGGGTGGTCAATTTGCGATTGAAGGGAGCGAGTGTGTATTGGAAGGAAAGCACGGCGGAAGACATGTTGCTCCTGAGATGTTTGTACAAGGCAAATCGATGGCAAAGCATTGAAAAAAAAGGACTTGAAATATTAAAACAAGCCGCGTGAAAACGCCACAAAAGAGAAAACGCTCCCGGGGCTGGAGAAACCGGGCTGCGTATGCTCCGTTGTACGACATAAATCATGTCAACGCAACCCGTTGATGATAGTGCGTATGCAGCAATTCATGGGCTTTGTGCGAATTGGGTTCGCCAAGAAATTCATTGTAAATTTGCACAATTTCAGGGTTTGCATGACTTACCCGAAGCGTTTCCATATCGTCGATGTGGTACAATTCATATGACCGCCTTTTGATTTTGCCGATGTCTGTGCCGTATGGCTGACCGCCTCCGCCGACACAGCCTCCGGGACATGTCATCACCTCGACGAAGTGAATGTTTTTTCTCGTTCCGGCATTGATCTGATTCAGCAGTCTCCGCGCATTGCCGAGACCGTTGACAACAGCCACACCGATTTCTTTGCCGGCAATGTTAATGTGGGCTTCCTTGATTCCCGCCAGTCCGCGCACTGCCTCGACTTTCAGATCACCGAGTTCGTTGCCGGTCAAGAAATGGTACGCCGACCGTATCGCCGCCTCCATCACACCGCCAGTAACTCCGAAAATTTTGCCTGCCGAACTGCGGATACCGAACGGTGAATCTGCCGCTTCCGGTTGCAAACTGAGGTCCAGATTAAATCGGCGAATCATTTGGGCGAGTTCCCGCGTGGTCAGAACGGCATCGACATCTTGGTAGCCATTGCGTCCCAGTTCTGGTCGGCTTGCCTCAAATTTCTTGGCGGTACAGGGCATGACCGACACACTGTAAATGTTTCGGGGATCAAGGTTTTTCTTTTCGGCATAGTACGTTTTGATGACTGCTCCGAGCATTCCTTGTGGACTCTTGCACGTCGAAAGATTCGGAATGTTCTGCGGATAAAAGGTTTCGATGAATTTGATCCAGCCGGGTGAACAACTTGTGAACATCGGTAGAACACCACCGCTTTTGACACGATGGACAAGTTCAGCGGCTTCTTCCATAACTGTCAGGTCGGCACTGAAACTCGTATCAAATACGGCATTGAATCCCATTTGCCGGAGAACGGCGTGCATGGTTCCCATTACGTCGGTGCCGGCAGGGAAACCGAATTCTTCGCCGAGAGCAATCGACACCGCAGGAGCATGTTGAACGACTACGTGCAGGTCCGGGTCACGCAGAGCCGCCATCACTCGTCCGATGTGCGACTTGGCAACCAGTGCACCGGTCGGACATGTGGTAACGCATTGACCGCAGTTGATACAACTTGATACATTCATGCCTTCATCGAACGCGGTTCCGATAGTCGTTTTGGAGCCGCGGTTGATGAAATCAATACAGGCAACGCCTTGAATTTCGTCGCAGACGTGGACACATTTTCCGCATTTGATACATTTTTCGGCATCCCGGACAATAGATTCGCCGGAGGAATCGACGGGATGAATGCTTCGTTGCCCGACAAACCGTCGACGGCGGATGCCAAACGATTCGGCAAGTTCTCGAAGTTGACAGTTCTTGTTCCGTTCGCAAAAGAGGCAATCGTCGGGATGGTCAGCAAGGAGTAATTCGACAATTGTTCTTCGGGCATCGACAACGCGGTCGGTCTGGGTCTTGACCTTCATACCGGCGGAAATGGGAAACGCACAGGATGGCACGAGGCTACGTTGTCCTTCGACTTCGACGACGCAGATGCGACAGGCTCCTGCTGGTGCGAGACCTTCGTAGTTACAGAGGGTTGGTACAGCAACTCCGGCGCGGCGGAGAGCGTGGAGCAACATTTCGCCTTGAGCGGCATCGACTGGACGACCATTGACTTCAATTTGAACGGTATTAGGATTAGGCATGTATTGAGAACAGAAGAAGGGATGAACAACCCAAGGCGGGCATTATACGGTATGTTCTGGGAAATTGCAACTCGACAGACGACTGCGAAAAAAACAAGCGGCAAAGCAGACCGATTTGGCGGCGGTCTCTTGACGAAAGGGGAAATCGGACTAGAATCGGGGGCATTACCTGGTGGTGTAATTGGCAACACAAGGGATTTTGGTTCCCTCGTTCAAGGTTCGAGTCCTTGCCGGGTAACTGAATTAAAGATTTCAGAAAGTTCGGCAACGGAGTCCGCCGCATCGTTCCCCACCCGACACAAATATTTTTTCAATCTTTTCTCGACTTGACGTTCGTTAATTTTTCCGTTGCTGAAGTCTTTGCACGCTGTAAAAACAACATCCAAACCGCTCATGGCTTGCTGGTATTCTGGGCTGGTAAGAAACCCATCTAGCAGTTCTTTGCCACTCATTTTGAGTCCGAATTCATCGGCTATCAGCCCCCAGCCATATTCGTCACGCACTTCTTCGACCATCCGCTGTCCCGAATAACCATCGTCGGCAAGAATCTTTTCCACCCTCGGCAAGCCACGACCCGATGCCTTCTCCAAGACTAACTTCCCGCCGGCTCGCTCTTGTATATTCGCCGCATGAACCACTATGCAAAGAAACAAGCCCAGCACATCAACGAGAAAATGACGCCTGATCCCTTTGATTTTTTTTTCCCGCATCGTAACCGACTTCACCGCTGTTTCGAGTGCCTTTCACAGACTGGCTGTCGATGATTGCTAAACTCGGTTCAGGATCACGACCGGCTTGCACACGGACTTCACGACGCAGGGCATCGTTGATGGTTTCCCATTGTTTCGACCACTTGAAGTAGTGAAAGTAGCGTCGCACGGTGCCTTCGGGAGGAAAATCGTGGGGAAGCAGTCGCCATTGACGGCCGGTGCGGTTTTGGTAGAAGATGCCGTTGAGGACTTCTCGCAGGTTGGTGGTTTTTGGTCGTCCGCCAAGCGACACTCAACACATACTAAAAACTTGCAATCGGACTGAAAAAATTGACGACCGCCTTGACATGGTTGTCGTTTTGTGTTTTCATGGTTACCCTCCCTTCTGTTCCCATGTTTTCATTACTCCATGACGAAATTTTGAAGACCAGCGACGTTATCGTCGTTAAGGTGGGAACCAACGTCCTCTCCTGCGAAAATGGTCTTTTGAATGAACCGCGAATCGTTCAACTTTGCAACGATTTGTGTCAAATGATTACGAAAAAACAACAGGTCGTGCTCGTTACATCCGGTGCCGTCGGAGCAGGAATGGGGCAACTTGGGCTCACCGAACGCCCTACGGAAATCGCAGAACTGCAAGCCGTAGCAGCCATTGGGCAGGGAAAACTCATCGAAACTTACGCACAAATCCTGCGATTGTACGGTGTCCAATGTGCTCAAATTTTGTTGACCGCCAATGATCTTTCCAATCGGGAAAGTTACCTCAATGCCAGAAATACCATTTTGACGCTGCTCAATTTGGGTGTATTGCCGATCATCAATGAAAACGACACAGTCAGCGTGGCGGGATTGCACTCAACATTCGGCGACAATGATCGCCTTGCCGCCCTTGTTGCCAATCTATTTGAGTGTCCGTTCCTCATTTTGCTGACTGACGTGGACGGACTGTTCGACCGCGATCCGAAAGATCCCGATGCCAAATTAATACCTGTTGTCGAACAATGGTCGCCCGACCTCTTGAAAATGGTTGCGGAAAAACGCTCCGGGCGAAGCAAAGGTGGCATGTTGAGTAAACTGAAAGCGGCAAAGATGATCACCGCATCCGGCGGCAACGTGGTCATTGCCAATGGAGATCACGAAGACTCGTTGCGCCGACTTTTCTCCGCCCAAGAGACTGGCACAATTTTTTTGACACAGAGTTACTTGACCGCTCGCAAACGTTGGCTCGGTTTTGCTGTCCGTACAAAGGGGCGTTTAATACTGGACGACGGCGCAGTCAATGCGGTTGTCAAAAAAGGAAGGAGTTTGCTGCCCGTTGGAATTGTGGATGCGGATGGTTCTTTTGAGCGGGGAGAGATTGTGTCCCTTGTCGATTCGCACCACACCGAAATCGGACGCGGATTAACAAACTACGGCTTACGGGATGTTCTGCGTATCTGCGGTAAAAAGACGGCGGAATTATGCGACATCATCGGTCAAAATGTCTATGCCGAAGTTGTTCACCGCGACAATATGCAACTCTTTTAGGCACTTCTAAAAAACCTTGTTTTCGGCATGTTTTTGTGCGGTGGCGGGATTTTGCCCCTTTTTGGTGTCCGCACTCCCCGCATTGTACCACGTCAACGCTACCAGCGCACATGATTAGAAAAATTTCACATTCAAAACAGTCTGTTTTTATCGACAGCAGGGAAAATTCTCATCGACGTTTACACAGAACGTTCCGTTCGTATTCCCTAACACTGTCGATCCATGCCGTACCGACGGGAACATTGTTCATTTCGCAGTACCGGTCCCAAATCGGACCGAAGGGCAACGTCTTGAGTTCTTCCAGCATCGCCAGGCGGCGAGTGTAATCGCCGTCCAGTTCAAAACGTCGAAGTTGCGTGATCGGCTCAAGCAAAGCAACCAGCAAACTCTTGAGCATCGCACGGGTTCCGATGGTCCACGCTGCAATCCGATTGACCGTCGCATCGAAGAAATCGAGACCAATGTGGACCCGATCCAAGAGATTATTACGGACAAGTTCCTCCGCAATGCTTCGGAGTTCATCGTTCCAGATCACGACGTGGTCGCTGTCCCAACGGACACCCCGGCTGACGTGCAACAGCATTTCGTCGAAGAATATCGAACAAGCCGATAGTTTATCGGCAATTCCTTCGGTCGGATGAAAATGTCCGGCATCGAGACAGATCAATTTCTTTCGCGCAGTAGCATAACCCATAAAAAACTCGTGAGAGCCGACGACGTAGGACTCGCTGCCAATACCAAAGAGTTTACTTTCCACAGCATCGCGTTCGAATTTGGGACTGATTTCTTCGGCGAAAATTTTGTCAAGCGACTCTGTCATCCTTTGTCGAGGCGCAAGGCGGTCGATTGGCATGTCCTTAAATCCGTCCGGCATCCAGAAGTTAACGATGGCAGGTGTTTTTAGTTTTTTGCCCATCTCGGCGGCAATGCGACGGCAGGCGATTCCGTGCCGAATCCAAAATTGGCGGATTTTTTTGTCGGTATGCGAAAGCGTAAAACCGTCGGCAGCCTTCGGATGCGAAAAATACGTCGGATTAAAATCGAGTCCGATGCCGTGTTCCTTCGCCCAGTCGATCCAGCCCTTGAAATGTTCCGGCTCAATTTCATCCCGGTCGATTGACTTGCCCCCATGTTCGAGGTAAATCGCATGGAGACTAAACCGATGCTTGCCGGGAATCAATTTGAACGCTTCTTCGGCATCTCGGCGCAGTTCCTGTGGTGTTCGAGCCTTGCCGGGGTAGTTGCCTGTCGCCAAGATTCCGCCGCCGGTCAGTCCGTCTTGCGACTCAAAACCGCTGACATCGTCCCCCTGCCAGCAATGGAGTGAAATTTTGATCGTTGCGAGTTTCGCAAGGGCTTTGTCAACATCGACACCGATTGCTGCATAACGTTCTTTGGCTAAATTGTACATATTGGGATTCTGGGTTAGGGGACTGTTGGTGCTTATAGGTAGCCAGCCAACCGCTGGGCGGCTGGGTGCGGTACTCTGCACGAGACCCCACCTAATATGACACGCAATCAAAGGGACGACAAAACCTCATTGTCGTCTCATTTTTCTCAACACAACAACCTCAGCAGCACTCAGAGGACATCTGACACCATTTTTACCTCATTTCCAACAAAACAAGGGTGGTAGGGATCTGCCGCCCCCAGTTTACCGGGGGCTATGGGCATGTCGTTCTTGCAGGACGACCACATCCTGCCGGGACCATTGTACAGAAATATGCCCAACAGTACAATCGGGAACGCGTGGATGTTGTTTTCATGGTAACAACAAGCCGATTTCTTTGCCCGTCTCAATGTCGCGAATGCTAAAACCATTTTCACTACCCACGACCAGATTTTTGTCGTCAGGTGCCAAGAGAACCGGAAGACTGTAATCCCGGATCGGTTTCTTCATTCGTTGCATTTTTCCGTCCATCACCATGTAATACGAGTAGGTTTTCCGTGGCATTTCCATCGCCTTAAAATAATGGAAGAGCGTCAACGATTCGTCACGAGTCATTTGTATCGGGCTATGATGTGACGGCAGATTATATTTGCTCAGCACGGCATAAGTATCAATATCACACTTGCGGAGAAAACTTTGACTACTGAAAACGTTCTGTCTTTTTTGATCTGGAACAGGAATGGTGATTTCTATGACGACCTGCTTTTTGTCGCTGGAAAGATGGATGACATTGACAGAGCCGGGAGAATCAAATCTGTGGACAGGTTGTGCTGTGCGACTACTGTTTAATGGTTTTTCCAGATCAATTTTATAGACGTTATAACCGATCAAAATGCGGGCATTGTCAGGAAAAATGAAAACATTGGACGGGCTACCCCTGTCCATCTTCCAAACCTCTTCCATCCTCCATATCTCTGCACCGATTTCTGAATCAAGAACAAGGACAACTGTTTCGTTATTGATCTGTCGTATTAAAGCGACGAGAGAGCCATCCGGTGAAAACGTTTGATGCGCATAATGGCTGCCCAAAGCATTCGGGTCGGGCGGATGCAACTCGCATATCTGCTGCTTCGTTTCCAAGTCCCAAATAAATGCCGAATCGTCCTCATGGGATGTCAGGATTCTCCTGCCGTCCGGATGTAAAACAAACGTGTTATATGTATAGAGGCTACTGGGCGGCGGTCCGAACTGGTGTTCGCCGAGTTTACTTTTTGCTGCGTAATCCCACCAGACCAATAGTCCGTCGTTTCTCAAGGCATACAAGGTTTTGCCGTCCGAGGAAAATTCGGCTTTTAGAAATACACCTCGCTTCAGATTTTCCGGTCCCTGTCCACAGCCCAAGATCACGAGTGGAAAAACGAATACACAAAACGTTTTGGCGAGTTGGGAAAAGTTCATGGTTGGGTGTATGGTTGGTGTTTCTCTGTCATTTGTCCGAGTATTGCGTGTATTCCCGCAATAACGAGACAAAAATGCGGTATTGGTCCAGGGAGACATCCGGTGGAGTCTGATGATCGACGCTCGGAATGAAACCGCCCTGCCGCATCAAGGGAACAAGGCGTTCAAATTCCTGACGCATCGCCTTTTCCCCTTTCGACATGACCATTTTATTATAGTGTCCGATCAATCGAAAATCAGGATACTGCTCGCGCAATTTCAGACCGTCCACGCCCGCTTGGCGTTCCAGTGGCAGTACTCCCTGAACTCCTTCCCGTTGAAGCCATGGAACCATCATGGTTACATCGCCGTCCGTATCGACAAAAGTGTAGGAATTCATTTCCTGTAAACGGGGGATAATCTGTCGGTAGTACGGAGCAATGAATTCGTTAAAGGTCTTTTCCGAAATCATGGGACCGTGATTATAGGACATATCTTCGGCGATGGTAACAAATGTTGGAACACAGGTTTTCGAGACCTTGTCGATGATTTTCAGGTTGAAGTCCGTCAAATCCTGATTGATTCGATGGAGCAACTCCGGCTGATCGTAAAACGCCAGACTGATCTTCGTGAATCCCATCAGGGTGCGTGGGAACCAGAAATATCCCTCGAGAGTTATCCAGACCACCGCGTTGCCATTCGCCTGTTTCTGAGCCCAAGGGGTCATCGACTCAATCGCTGCCGAATGGTCAGGAAAAAGGGAATCTCGAATACGCAGATAATCGTCCATGTTCGACACGATTCCTTCGACGTGATGTTGTACCGCCTCAATCGTCGGGTCGGTCGTCGAAAACCAGAACTGTTGGTAAGGATCAAGGTCGAAATACCGGTGAATATCAAAGACTGTATCGAGCGAAAGCGGCAAACCTTCGTTTTTCCAGCGTTTGATCGTTTCGTCCCACCACATCGCCCATTCCCAGCGAGGAAGCCGATCAACCGCCCGGAAGTCCATTAAGGCACGGAACCGCTCGACGTGACTCATCGACTCGACTTTCTCTTTCGAGGACGTTGACATGGGGGATTCTCCAAATTGAATGTCAGCAAACACGAATGACGGGCAGCCCCATGATTCCGTATTAACCAATTTGCATTATTGTATTATTGTGTCCTTGTAATGTTTGAATGATTTCGTGTCGGGATGTCAGGGCATCACAACGGAGATGCCAGTCAGACACCGGAGTTCTTCATCCAAACGACGAAGGGTTTCTCTATCGACATTTTGCGGATCAATCGTTTCCAAAATTTGCTTTACTTTTTCAAATTGTTCAGGAGTAGAGTCTGCGAGTCCGACCTCCTTGGCAAGGGCAAGAGCACGGCTACTCCGCTCCACACAGATTCCTGGCATCGAATCTCCGTTGGCGGTCGAAACCAACAGGTTTACCTGAACGGCAAGTTCCCGCATCTCGTTCTCCTTGGCGACCTTGCCGATATGAGTTCCAAAACCCATCACGATTGTTGAGAAGATGAGCGTCGTCAGCGTCAGACCGAGCACCGCCTTGGTATAGGCACTGGAACCCTTCCATTCGAGTAGCACGATTCCCCAGAGCGAGGAGAAAATCATAATGCTTGCCATGTGGAGCGGCCAACTGGCGAATTGATACACGCCCATCTTGGTTTCCCCCATCGAATAGAAGAAGAACTGCAAATACCACGTCGTCCCCGCAATGGCACAGAAAAGGTAGTTGGAAATCATCGGCACTCGCTGCACTTTTTTGGAAGCATTGGTTTCTTTGGTATTCGCTTCGATGAACTGTCTGCCGGTGCCGTTTTTCCAAAAGAGAAATGCACACCAAAGGAAATTCGTCACAAACCCGCCGGCGAGGATGACACAAAGTCGGGGGAGTTCCGACCAGATTTTGTCGGTTCCGTGCGCCAATGAGATTTCGCCAATCGGCATTGCCGCTGCCATCCCGTAAGCCATTGCTGCGCTAAAAATCCCGGAGAATGTTGCGACGAGTAGCCCCTTGATGAAACTGAACTCTTTAATCGCCGCTTTCTTGGCATCTTCGGACATTTCACGTTCCTTGGACATTCCGGCAAATGCAGCGGAAACAATGCCGAGAATACAAACGCCGACCCCGAAAAGAATCACAATACCGGAAGTCGTACCGAGAACTTTTGAGCCGAATTCCCCTTTGAAAATCGGCGGCATAATCGTTCCGAAAACGGTGCAGTATCCCAAGGCGACCGCCATCCCGAGGGACATGCCGAGATACCGCATTGTCAGACCAAAGGTCAAACCGCCAAGCCCCCACATCATCCCGAAGAGAAACGCCCAGCCGACCGCCGAAGGATGTTGCGACACCGCTTCTGCAAGGACGGGAAACAGGTTTTTCGTCAAAAGGAGAGCCGCGATCCATGGAGCGATGATCCAACTAAAAAAGCCGCCGCAAAGCCAATAGACTTCCCAGGACCAATTCTTGACGAAGCGATACGGAACGTAAAAACTCCCGGAAGCAAAGCCCCCAAGCCAATGGTAAAAGACACCTAAAAACGGATTCATTGCGGTTCTCTGTGAAACGTTATTGTCAATTTCGTATAGATTTTCCTATACTCTTTCCATGGTACACAGATTATAGGGTTTTGTCAAGGAATGTGGTATTCGGATTTGCCTGTTCTCCGTCCTGTTTGACTCTACCACTTCCCAATGAAACCGACGAAGCCGATGCTGTGAAACGCACCGTTGGCACTGTCAATCGCATATTCCCCTTGATAACCGAAGAAAAGCAAGAAATTCGCAGATATTTCACCTTCGACACCAAGATTGAACATCAACAATGAATGACCCAATTTCGTGCCGACAAGCGGAGCATGAATCTCTGCATCATTCACACTTGTTACACGTGTCGCCAACTCCGCTTTGTTCACATCATGAGCATAGTAAATGCCGCTGTTGAATGTGTAATCCTTCGTCCGATGCCGCAAGTCCGTGCCAGTACGGATGAATAGTTGAGTCAAACTGGTCTTGCCGTAAATAACTCCTTCACCGCCATTGCCGGTTTCCTGTGCCGCTTTGAGATTGTTGTTATACACATCCACCGCCAAAACCGGTCGCAAACTCCAACCACCCCATGCCACCCGCCTTCCAAATTCAAAGTTCGCTTCCGAAGTCCCGCCTTTGAAAGACGATGTGTAGAGAACGTCGCCATTCCCCGTCCGGTTCAGGTCGTAATTCTGCCACCCTTGAGCAAAGACGATTCGGGCATCGACACCGTTTCGGAAAAGGTATGCTCCATAGAGACCAAAATAGAAGTCATTCGCTTTGAGGCGATCTCCTTCATTTCGGCTTTTGCTGTCTTCGTAACCGAAGAGCAAACCAGATTGGAAACGTGAGGCTTTGAACAGATCGAATCCGACTTGACCTCCGCCCGTCGAAGTTTTCCAGTTCTGATCGTTGAATGAACTGCGGTAAGTATTGTAGCGTCCGGTGGCATTGAGCCATGCACTTTTAGCAGTGCAATCGCAGAGACTCGGCTGCTCGCAGAAGAGACAAGCGGAGGCTTGTCCGCGATAACCTCGACCGTGGGAGCCGTTGCCGGAGATCAATCGGTCACGCACCATATTCCAGGCGGTGTAACGATGGTGCATCGTGAATGCGGCAAGATAGCCATCGCTCATACAGGCTTGATCACGCATGCCGAATGACTTAATTTCACCAGTTCCGTTATCGATCCCCCAGTCGGTGAATAGAGCCATGTTTCTGAAAGCACGAAGATCACCACCAATCCATTCACCGATTGCATCGGTTTTAGTAGTGTCTCCATAGACCTCAAGTATGCCGTTAGAACTGACTGTAACTTGACCCAGTGTAGCACCAGCATCAATCATTCCCGCACCGTCAACAGCAACCGTGGTGGTTCCGGTACCGCCATTGCCGATGGTGGTATCACCGGTTATATCTACGATTCCCAAATCGGCACGTCCATTGCCGGAAAAGGTTGCATTAACACCGACTTTGAGTTCCCCTGTGATGATTAAGTTTCCCGTAAGATTCGCGGTAAAATTACCAATGGTTTCGATGTTACCTCCAAACAAGCCTTGTCTGACTGTCAGATCATCGGCGATGATGTTCCCACTGAAGCCGCCCGACGCAGTGTTGTTAATCATGAGATTATCAGCACTCTCAATGTCTCCGTTGCCGCCGAGAATTCCCACCGTACCGCTTTCGGTTGTCAACTTTCCGTTATTGGTCAATGTTCCGACATCAATTGCATCAGTGGTTTCCAGCGTTCCGTCATTTGTCAGTGTTACGGCATCAATCGTGCTGGCGGTAAGTTTTTGATCTTTGTCAATGGTCAATGTCCCGGCAAAGACATTGCCGACTTCAAGGCTACTGCCGCTGCGCCGAACACGTACCGTTGAGACTCTCCTGTCGTCAGCACCGATACTGCCGACTTTCAACTGTGTACTACTGTTTTGCAAGTCGAAAATCAACGTACCACCGCCGCCGCTGGGAAGCACTGTAATACTACCAAGAATCGTTACGCCACCTGACACAGTATTTGCCTTGCCATCATCGGTAATTGTCAGAGTATGTCCGGCAGCACGAAATGCAAGGCTATCGTTGTTAACGACTTTTGCTGAACTGCCACTGGTTGGTTCTAAATCCGTGGGGGCACCATCGGAAACGTCAACGATAGCGAAAACATCATCGGCATTAACGGTTCTCCATGTGGTGAGTTGTCCGAATGCGTGATGCGGACAGACAAAGAGCAACACCGTCCCCGCAAGGAAAGCAACGATTGCTTTGTTGGCAAAATTACCCATCTTGCCCCACTTGTCCATTATTGTCTCCACGTGATAGAGTAACACCCGCTCTCGGAACAATCGGACATCCGATTGTAGAGACTTTACGGAAAATAGGCTTTTTGCGGAAAGCAAGGAAAAGACCACCCGTTCACAGGGTGACCAATTTTCGGAAAAGTACCGCTTTTCTAAACTTGCGGTCAAGATTTCGCCGATGAAGTGAAGGCATGGCGGAGTCTTATTTTGAATTGCTCATCGGGCAAGAGGGGATTCCGGCGAAACCGTTTGATCCTGTCAGGGAACTCAAGCGTCTTCGCCGAAGGCTGGCTCTGCGTATGCAGCAACAGACATACGCACCACCGGAAATTGAACCAGCAGACACTATTCCGCTCTCGTTGCCCGTTGAAATGACCGTTAAGGCTTCTGAACCCGCTTCGCTGGAAATGGTGGCGAAAAAGGTGGACAGTATCAAAAAAACATTGACTTTCTGGCAACGTTCCCGATTCCGCCGCAAGTCGCCACGTACCGCCCTTTTTCGAGGAAATCGGCAGTTTTGGTGTAAAAAACGCATTCCCTCGGTCGTTACGCAATATCTGACCGCTCCGCAAGAGGGAATGTTGGAAACAATTAACGCTGGTCTGACCGCACTGGGAGTCGTCGGAGTTATTTTCGGTGTTTTGAACTTTTTTAGAGGTTGGGAGGGCGACCTATCGCTCGGTTTTCTGGTGAGTGTTTCCGGTCTGGCGGTCATTGGCATCGGTCTCAGCGGTCGTTTTCTTGCGTCGCGTTTTGACCTGTCGCCGGATTATTCACGATTTCGGACTTGACACCGCAATCCCCACTTTGGACGAAAGGAACACTATAGGGTCCCTGTTTTCGGGTTTTTTCAATGATTTCGGTAACAAATTTTTGAAACTTTGCCCCTTCGGCAGCAGAAATCCATGAAAAATGGATTCGCTCTGTATCGAGTCCGAGTGATTGCAGAAGTTCCCGAAAGAGAATCCATCGTCTTCTGGCGTGAAAATTACCGCTCGTGTAGTGGCAATCGCCGGGATGACAACCGCTGACCAAAATAGCATCGGCACCGTTTTCGAGGGCTTTGATGATCAAATTGAAGTCAATTCGTCCTGTGCAGGGGAGACGAATAATTCGCAGATTCGGTGGATATTCCAATCGGCTTGTCCCGGCGAGGTCGGCACCGAGATAGGTACACCAGTTACAAACGAAGGCAATGACTTTCGGTTCAAAAACAGCCGTGGTGCTCATACCGACCATTCTTGCACATGTGCCAAAAAATGTCAAGAGAATACAGTCCTTATGGCAAAGGAGAATTATCATGCCCAGGGTAAATATTCAGAGATTCAGGATGGACAAGGCAAGTCTGTTCAATTCGGCACTGGAAATCATCAGTAATCCCTCGACGAAAACTGATATAGACACATATTCTAAAAAGGAATACACTTCACGCTGTTCTCTCAATCACGCATTCAGCAGGCATGGCACGTAAATCGAAAATATCGCGTAAAACGAAACTACCTTGGAAAAAATTCCTGTTATCTCGCCGCGGCATGGGAATCATCGTCGCTGTCATTCTGCTTCTGCTTGGAGCAATCAGTCCCGATGTGCGGGATCGAGTTGCCGAGGTATTACCGTTGGTCGGCTTGTCCGATCCCCACAAGCCGCTCTCGTCCAGAACAAAGGGACCGCTCACAGAAGGCGTTTGGACGGTGGTTTATGTTGTTGATGGCGATACCATTGATGTCGGCGATAGTGTGGGGAACAAATACCGGGTTCGCCTAATCGGGGCGGACACTCCCGAAGTCGTAAAACCGAACACTCCGGTAGAGCCTTTTGGTCCCGAAGCATCGGAGTTTACCAAACGCGTCATTGCCATGGCGAATAATCGTGTCCGACTCGCCTTTGATGGCGATCAAGTGGACAGATACAACAGAAGTTTAGCGATGGTCTATCTGCAAATGCCGGACGGAAGTGAGGTTTGGCTCAACGAACTTTTAATCCGCGAAGGACTGGCTCGTGCCCAAACACAGTATCGTTTTTCCAAAGGGGCAAAGGCGACTTTCCAACAGGCGGAGGAAGAAGCCAAGAGAGCCAGAAAGAATTTGTGGAGTCTGCCTCACTGAGGGTGTGTCAAAGTGTCCGCCCATTCACGTCCTCGTGTATGTCAATTTGGGCAATGTTGCGGGTAAAATTGGTCGGGAAAAGGTAGGCAAAGAGAATCATTTACACTACAATGATCGTTTCTTGGATTGTCCCTATAACCCTTTCCTATGCGTACCGCTCTACTTCCTTTGCTTTTGTTGTGTACTTTGTTGGTTCATAACACCGTTTGTGTTGCAGACAACGCATCGTCAAAACCAAATATAATCGTCGTATTGATCGATGACCTGGGCTGGTCTGACCTTTCCTGCTTCGGAAACAAGGCAATTCAAACGCCGCACATTGACCGACTTGCCGCCGAAGGAACTGCTTTCACGAATTTTCACGTGACCGCTCCGATCTGTTCGCCGTCTCGATGTGCATTGACGACAGGACAATATCCTTATCGCTGGCGAATCACGTCGTATCTTGACAACCGGCGGATGAACGAACGGCGCGGGATGGCACAATGGCTTGATCCGAAGGCTCCAATACTGGCTCGATTTTTGAAAAACGCCGGTTACGCCACCGGACACTTCGGAAAGTGGCATCTCGGTGGACAACGTGATGTGGGAGATGCACCGCTGATTACCGAATATGGATTCGACGAATCACTGACGAATTTTGAAGGACTCGGTCCTCGTGTACTGCCGCTTTTGAATGCGTTCGATGGTTCGGAACCAAAAAAATACTCTCTTGGTTCTGATAATCTTGGTCGCGGTGAAATCACTTGGGTTGATCGCAACACAGTAACGACGTGCTTTGTCGATAAAGCGTTGGAATTCATCCAGAGAGCCGAGAAGAACGGCACGCCATTTTACGTCAACCTCTGGCCGGACGATGTTCATTCTCCATTTTTCCCCGCCAAGGAACTGCGCGGTGATGGGAGCAAACAAGCCCTTTATCATGGTGTTCTCGTCGAAATGGACCAACAACTTGCACCGCTCTTCGATTATATTCGGGAAAGTAAAACACTTCGGGAAAACACGTTGATCGTTTTTTTGAGCGACAATGGTCCTGAACCGGGAGCCGGTTCTTCAGAACCACTCCGGGGAAGTAAAGGGATGCTCTACGAAGGCGGCACCCGATCCTCGCTGATCGTTTGGGGAGACGGTCTGCTCCAGAAAGATGCCAAGGGTCGCCGCAACGAGACCGCCGTGTTTTACTCTCTTGATTTAGTGCCGTCGTTACTCAGAATTGCCGGGGTTGAAGTTCCCGCTGACACGGTCTTCGACGGTGAAGATTTTTCTGCCGTCATACTAGGAAAAACGATGTCGCAGGAGCGTAAGGCACCTATGTTCTGGCGACGACCGCCTGACCGCCCCGGATCAGAGGATGACCGCTTGCCCGACTTGGGGTTGCGTGATGAACATTGGACTTTTCTCATGCAGTTTGATGGCGGCAGTCCACAGTTGTATGACCTGTGCGAAGATGTTTCCGAGGCGAAAAATCTTTCCGATCAACATCCCGAACTTGTCGAAAAATACAAAAAAATGCTCCTCGGCTGGAATCAAACGCTTCCCAAAGATGCCGGAGAACCACCCCAATAAGGAGCAGGGTTTGCAGAGTTCAAGATGGAGAAAAGAGGCATCGTCATTCCTGCGTCGGTAGGAATCCAGACAATCGGGAGTGACGTACATTTGTTGTCTGCCTGAAATGACACCCCATTTTGACACGGGCAATCGGACTGTGTTGCAACGTTGCTTTTTTCCCTCTTTGTGGTACACTACTCCCACGTATGAATGTCGGGTATTGATCCCTGTCGGTAAGACAACGGACGTGCTTGATTCCCAGTAGTTACCGGATATGATTGCTTGGCTCCTCGTTGGCTTCATGTGGCTCTATGTGCACCGTCCCTTCGAAATATGGACGTTTTTAGCAACATACCGCTTGTTACTAGTATACACAATATGCCTCATCATCGTGTGGCTGTTCAGTGTACTGTCTAATCCGAATTCAAAACGGCAATTGGGAAATATCTTTACACCGGCAATCTTGTTGTACACATTGGCAATCACCGCAGCAACGTTGTTCAGCCCTTTTACGAGTGTTTTTGAAAATGGTGCTTTGACAGATTGGTTCAAGCACATTGTTTTCTTTGTGATCCTGATGACATCCGTTAAAACAGAAAAGGACTTGAAAATCGTTGTTACCGGTTTTTCTGTTGCTTTTTTCCTCTGGATGGCGCATTCTTATCGGGGATATTTGTCGGGAAACGCCTTCTTTGAGGCGGGTGCTTACCGGATCAAACCTTACGGTATTACGTTCGCTAATGCCAACGACTATGGCACGTTGATCGTTTGTGTGTTGCCGCTGATTTTGCCACTGATAGCATTGTGTAAAAGATACTGGCACTATCTGTTCATTTTAGGGTACGTTCTTCTGTCGTTGCGAAGTATGATGCTGACCGGTTCACGCGGTGCCTTGGTTATGTTGGTTGTACTGATGGTTTTGCCGGTATTATTTTCGCGGCATCGTTTCAAATTACTTGTCGTTATGGCTATTGCCGCTCCCGTCGGTTGGCAGTCCATTTCGGAAGAAATGCAAAACCGCTATCGAACGATCTGGGATCGATCCGTCAGCCGGGAAGCAAACGCAAACTTGGAAGGGCGAATGGAAGGGTTTTATGGGGGTTTACAGAACTGGGAAAACTACCCGATTTTTGGTGCGGGACCGGGGCAGCACGGACAGGCTCTCGGCAATACATTTCGAGCCCATAACCTCGCTGGTGAATTGTTGGGGGAGTTGGGAACGTTTGGAGTCGTTGCATTCCTGTTAATGCTGTCCTGCTTCGGAATCAACCACTACAACATTTGGAAAAACTACAAGTATCTCCGGGAGAAAAACCTTGGCAAAGAGGGATTGTACTGTTGGTGGGTGTCCCTGGCGATTGTGTATGCAATCGTTATGTTGCAGATTCAGGGGTTCGGATTGCACATTGCCTACTGGTTCCACTGGATTTGGTTTGGTGCATTTCAGGCACTTGCGGTGATGATCATGCAGGAAAAGGTTGACGCTGCTATACAGGGGAAACTACTGCCCAGTCTGCCGGACACGCAGTCCGGTTACAAGGTTCAGACCAGGTAGGTTGCTGACCCGTTAACAAGTTTCCCGGTTTTGCTTATTTTTTTCTTCAACACACACCATCAATTCATTTGCAATTTCCCAAGCGACGACGTTTTCCACAACGACACTTGCCGCCGGTACAGCGCAGACATCGCTCCGCTCATACACCGCAGGCATCGGCTGTTTCGTTGTCAAATCAATCGATTCCAGCGGCTTCAACAACGTTGGGATCGGTTTCATGGCAGCCCGAAGGATGATCGGTTGACCATTCGACATTCCCCCCTCAATGCCGCCGGCATTATTCGTTTTTCGCACAAATCCCCGATTGGAATTCTCTTCCTGCTTCGGATCAAAACCAATGGGATCATGCATTGTCGATCCCAAGACCAGTGCCGATTCAAAACCGAGTCCGATCTCTACGCCCTTGATTGCTTGAATCGACATCACCGCTTGCGCCAGTTTGCCGTCCAGTTTGTCGCACCATTGAGCATGCGAACCAAGCCCTATCGGAACGCCGAACGCCCGGACTTCAATGACTCCGCCGACGGAATCTCCCGACTCGGCAATGCCGTCGATCATTTTTTTCAACTCGGCATCTTTTTCGGGAAAAACGGTATAAAGTTCGCTCTGGTTGCGACGTTTCCGCAATTCTTCCGGCGAGAAATCGTCTTTGTCCGGTAGTGCGAATGTTCCGATACTCTTCACAAACCCCACAACAGTAATGTGATGCTGTTGTAAAATCTGCTTTGCCAGCGCACCGGCAGCAACACGTCCTGCTGTTTCTCTGGCACTTGCCCGCTCCAAGATGGGACGTATCGGCAAACCGTACTTGATTGTTCCCGCAAGGTCGGCGTGTCCCGGTCTCGGTCCGGCAATGTCGGGAGCGGTGTCAATCCGATGGTCGCGGTTCCCGACCCAAAGGGTGATCGGTGCGCCGGTGGAGATTCCCCGCCATAGACCCGTCAGAATTTCGACGGTATCGGACTCGATTTGTTGACGATTGCCGCGACCATATCCCCCTTGCCGACGTTTCAGTTCGACATTGATAAGATCGGTATCAATCGTGAGACCGGCAGGAAAATACTCGACGAGAGCCAAGATTCCCCGACCGTGTGATTCGCCAGCGGTTCTGTAATTCATGGATAAATGCTTTACGAGAATTATCCCCGACAGGAGGCTGGGCTGCAAGTGGGGCTTCGGCTGGGACTTTTGATTGAATCGGCTTTCTCCCTCGTTTTCAGCCGTTATAACCGGCGCATGCCGCAAATTGGGAAAAATTGCCAAAATCATCAAAATCGTCAAAAATCCCCAAAGTTGACATCGTTTCAATCCCGATAAAACGACCAGATGTCACAATCGTTTTAGATGACGCAATCGTTACAGAACCTCCAAACGGAACACTTTACTATGAAACAAAACAAAATCCCTCCCCTTTTGGGAAAATCTCTGCGAGGCTCCCTTGCGTGCCTACTCGCTGTCCTAGTTTGCACCGCGAATGTCAATGCGCAAACCATTACTGGTTCCGGCAATCAGGAGTTGCTACGCACTCCAATCACCGGGGTCGGTATTCCTCCCGCCCATTCCGACGATAAGGTTATCCAGCTCGGCGACACTGGTAAGATAACAATCACTTTTTCGAATAGCGCCAATGCCATTGACTATACGAACCAGGAGACCCTCACCATTCAAGCCTGGAATACCGGAGTCGATGCTACTGTTCCAATGAAATGGGCGTCCGACCAATTTGCCGGACTGATTACATCACAAAAGGATGACCCAACCTACGACATATTGAGCAATTACCAAGGGTTGTTCACCGGTATTGATGCTGACACTGGTCCAAATAAAATTGCTGGCGCGTTGCTATACAAAGACGATCTTTCCCAAATCACGGGCGGCGGTAATCCAAGAAACTTGTCGGGCCTGGGTGTAGTAGCAGGAACAAATTTAGGATTAGGAGATGACAACAAGTGGTTTAGCACCGAAAACGGTATTTATAGCACCAAATATGCAACTGCCGCTTCCGGCAAAGGATTCAGTGTGAGTCACATCCACTTCGACAATGTTACTGTTAATTACCAACATTGGAGCCAAAATAGCAGGTATGTCAATGGCTTGATTGGAACCAACCACAACGCCAGGGAATCGGTAAGCATGGGAGACATCACCGGCAATGCGTTCACGCGAATCAACGTGGCGCTCAGGAGTAATGTTGACACAGACTACCTTGCCGGCGGTGGAGTCATTGGTATTCGGGCAACGGGTGAATATCCCGTGGTTGGCGACCTGGGTTACAGAGCACATGCTGATATGGGAGCCGTTTCCGGCAACATTTTCGATAGCATCTCTATCATCGCAACACATACAGGCGCTGATACGCTTGACCTGCGACGCACTGACAGCGCTGTAACAAGTGCTTATCTCGAAGGGGGCGGATTGGTCGGTGTGAATGCAGCGACTTCGCCTTATATGGGTAAAAAAGATATTTATACTGGGGATGGGGCTGTTTACGGTCATGCGTATATGGAAGAATTGACCCATAACTATTTCACCAATATTCATATCCTTTCCAACGACGTTTTCCTGGGCGGCGGTCTGGTAGGACTCAATAACAACAGCAAAACTCCTAGCGGGTCAGATACTGATGAGGCGGTGTATGCGTGGCTTCCAACCGCAGAGGGCAATATCTTTGGAAATGGAAATGGAAATCGTGGTCCTGATGGTGCTAACGACACATTCGACATCAATGTCGAGGTCGCTTTTTCACTTCGTGGCGGCGGTGTCCTCGGTTTGAATGGCCTTTCTGCTGCAGAACTGAACTTGGATGACCTGAAAGACAACGCATTTGCAGGTATTTCCGTGCAAACCGGTAGTTATCTCCGAGGCGGTGGTATCGTCGGACTTCAAACAAACGACGGTGAACACAAACGGCTGTTTTACAGTGCGGCAGGTTCCCCTGACGATCCAGAAAACACCAGCACTCTGGTATCAGCAAGCGACACCTCTCAGGCTCGTTGGTACTATGACTACGACGAAGATGTTGCAGATTGGGTCGAGATTGCGAGCGGCGAGCCCACTCCCCAAGAACTATTACAAGTTACCGGTTCCTCAACGGCGACTCTTCAAAACGCAGAGAGAAACCTTTTCCTGAACCAACGAATCCAAGTCGGTAGTTACCTTCATGGCGGCGGTGTGGTTGGGGTGCGAGGCAATATGGGCAAAGCAGCGCTCGATAATCTCACCGGCAACGTGTTCAAAGGAATCGACGTTGAGGTCGGCAATAACACGCACATGGATGATACGATTGGTACTGGTCCCGACGAAGTCATCAACAAGTACCTGTACGGCGGTGGTATCGTCGGTGTCTCTGGATACAAGGAATCAGAACTGACCATGGTGGATGGCAACTATTTTGACGAATTGACCGTTAAAGTCAGACCGGATTACAATCCGGCAACCGATACGAAAGAAGGCATCGGCGAGTTGTTCGGCGGCGGTTTCGTCGGCGTGGACGCGTATGATAAAGAGAATGGAAATTCCTCGGCAACCATAGGTACTGTCCGGAACAACTGGTTTTTGAACACGACGGACAGGCGCAACGTGGATGCCAACTTCATTCGCGGCGGCGGCATCGTCGGTGTCACCAACGACAGTGGTACCGCGACAATTTCCAATGTTATCGGTAACAGGTTCGGCGCACTCGATCTTAATGCTCCAGATGGTACGCGGCATGGTCTGTCGATTTATGCGGATCACTCTCTGCAAGGCGGCGGTGTACTGGGAGCCTGGGCAGATAAAGATGCAGAGGAAAAGCCGGGGGTTACTGAGAATGCCACTGCACATATAGGGCTTGTTCAGGGCAATACGTTCATGGGCATGAGTGTGGAGACCGGTGCTTATCTCGAAGGGGGCGGCATCATCGGTGCCCGATCCGACAACAATGCTCATATTGATATGATTTTCCGCAATGAGTTCCATAGGAACACCATCACAGTGGGATCCTATCTGGACGGCGGCGGCATCATCGGTGTAACCGGTAATAAGGTGGGTACAACCTGGATCGAACTGATTAAGGAGAGCCGATTCACTGAAAATAACATTACAGCTAATGGCGACCTCTCCGGGGGACTTGTTTACACTTACGGTATTGATCATGTAGATGGCATGACCATTGCGAACAGCATGTTTCTCGACAATACTTTCACATCCACCGCTGGCATCGTTTTCGGAGCCGTTACTGTGGATACAGGTGGGACAGCAGTCGGTATAGCAAAAGCACTTTACACCGACACGCACCTCTTGACGTTGGAAGGTCCACTTACGATTTATAACGACAATAAGATTATCGGCATGAATCCCTTCGGTGAAACCGGTACTACTGGCAATCCGCTTTACAATTCGCTCTATTTCGGCGTGATCCCCGATTGGTCCGTCGAATATGGCGAGACCCCTTTAACTCAGGGGGTGGCTGATTACGCCGCAGGACATGGACAGTTGGACATCGACACGACGGGCAATGCCATCATCGCTCTGTACGATCCGATTTGGGTCAATCAGGTCAGCCAACTGGGAGGTGCTATGAGCAATGGCACTCTTGTGGACACGGACCCCGTTTACACGTTCAATATGGAAGTTTCCGGAAACGGTAATTTCATTTGGGGTGGAACGAACATCTTCCAATTGACCGTTGTCGATAGTGACGTTGATAGTCATTCCAACCCTGACCCGCAGGAAGTAGATGCTTCGATTATGGCAAGAGGCGGTACGGTCAACTTCCTAGCGGGAAGCACCACGACGCTGCTCGATGGGAACACTCGTGGTCCAAACGACCATAACAGTGGAACTCCTCCTTATTTCACTGGCATTGATCTAAATCCCAGTACGTATGGGTCAACTGGCGGTCTGGACCCGAGACACACGATGCACCTGATTGCTCCGAATTTCACGGTCAACCTGGAAACCGGTGCCACGCTCAATGTCGAAGGGCACAACTACTGGGATCTGTCCGGTTCCAAGGCAAATCCAGAAGACCTGGCTGCCAACTTGAACGGAACCCTTCACTTCAACCTGAATAATACCACGGTATATGCACGGGGAAAACTGCCGACATACGGCATTACTATCGATGATCCTGCCGATCCCGACGATCTCGATTATTACGGTAGGGCACTGTTGACCATTAAGGTAGGGAACGGTGACTATGGGCTAAACATGATTGACCTTACGGGTAGCACGGTTACATTGAGCGACAGAATCAGTGTCGAAGAAGCCAGAACACTGAAAGATGGCGACCGATACTTCTTGATCGAAGTTGTCAACGATACCATTGCTGGTCCGGATATGGATGATGAGACCTTCGAAGCCTTCACGCCTTCCACCCAAGAAACCACCCAGTATGGTTTCGTGGATAACGCGACCTCCGAAGCCAGTGCCAAAAAGTTTCGTACTAGAATCAATGAGGCAATGGTTATGAGTGGAGTTACCAAAGTTCACCGATTCATTATCGACTTGAATGGCGATAGTTGGATCGACGAAGATGGCGATGTGAGAAGGATCGAAGAAAACACTCGGTATCTCGTTGCCCGATTGATCGAGACGCAGCCCGGCATCTTTGTGCCGCCGCCCAATGTTGTTACTTTCATCCACAACAAGCCGCCCAGGTTCCCGCTGTTCGATGATCCACGAGATGGTCAGTGCAATCCGTGTGAACCATGCGACCCCTGCGGACCGTGCGATCCGTGTGGACCTTGCGATCCTTGCGGCGTTGCGCGTCATCCTTCGAACTGGGTTCGGGCACCCTTTGCCGACATCCAAGGGACTTGGTATCGCGACAATACCGGCAACGATTCATATGCCGATATTCGGGGTGTGAAATTCATGGGTGGTGTGGCTGCTCAAAGGCGGGCACACAACGGCGACGGCAGAGTCATTCTCGGTGCGTTTGTCGATGCTGGCGACGGCAGTTACAGCACTTACAATCCCGTTGCGGTACTGGATAATTCGTACCGTGGACGTGGCGAACTTGACTACGTCGGCGGCGGTATTCTCCTTCACAGAGAGTGGAAGAATGGTTTCCGATTGGATACGATGATCCGCGGCGGCAGCGTGCAAGACGAGTTCTGGTCGTACGAATTGGCAGAACTCATCGGCACCGACTCGTTCCGCTACAAAAAACGGAACGGCTATTTGGGCACCGACATGGGTTTGAACTACACGCAGAGACTCAACAAGCGGTGTGCGTTTGATGTGTACAGTCGATACAGTTTTGTAACAGTCGGCGGCGGTAAAGTCGAACTTCCCACGGGTGAAGTGTTGGATTTCAAGTCGATCAATTCGCATCGGCTTATCTCCGGCGGACGTTGGACGGCGAAGTATAGTTCAAAACTGTCGGCTTACATCGGAGCGGCTTACGAGCATGAGTTTGACGGTCGCGCCCGGGCGGTTGAGCAGGATTTGGGGCTAGTCCTTGATGGTTCGACTCTCCGCGGCGGCACCAGTGTCGGCGAAGTCGGCTTGACTATGCGTCCGAGTAATCGGTTCCAGTTGACGACGGGTCTCGAAGGTTACACCGGCAAACGCGACGGTGGTAGCGCATTCGCCTCCGCTGTGTGGAGATGGTAGAACGAAAATAGATGGAGTTTTTCTTTGTTTTCCTTTGCTTTTTGTGTCCTTTATGGTCAATGAAACGATCATAAAGGACACAAAGGTTTCTCAAAAATGGAAATCGCACTTGATTACCAACTGCTGATTCCCGCAAATTCTCCATACCCTCGCGTATCGTCCTGCTGCCGACCTCCAGACGGAAGATTCGTCAAAACTGTTGCCATTGGATTTTTTTCGTAATTCGGAAAGTTCGCCAAAATACTCTATTTTTTGCAACAGTTAAAAAAGTCAATCAAAACTGCCGACTGGGAGGTAACTGTCCCCCCGTTTCCCCCTGGAAGAGGTGCAGCAATGCCCCGAAAATCAAAAATGAAATCGTCTTTGTTAGACGTAACGACTCCGCCAACCAGACGAGGCAGACCACGAAAAATCGTTGCGCCGGAGGCGTTAAGCCCCCTTGGAAAGCACGAAAGTAAAACGGTCAAAAAAGTCGAGAGTCTGGAGCAAAAACCGAAGCCGACAGCAAAAAATCCGAAGGGTCGGCGTATGAATCCAGCAACGAGTGAGCGGTATTATTCACCGGACGAGGTTGAATTTATGAACGCTTTGGCTGAATTCAAGCAGGCAAGCGGACGTTTGTTTCCGACATGCTCCGAAATCCTCGGCGTGTTGCACAAACTCGGCTACGAAAAAGTTAACAAGGAATAAGGCAACAGAAACACTTCATTTTTTCCGGTTATGCCGGTTGGTGTGGTCTCCTTCAATTTTTTCCCACCGCAACGCCGAAAGTCCGAACGGTGGGGTGTTTTTGACCGATGTGTGGTCGACATAAATCGCCCACTTTGCCCATTTTCTGTGATTACTACGTTGGCAAGTGAACCTTCCGACGCTACAATAGCCCCTGAGTCGACAGATGTTTTTCCTACCTGCACGTTCATTCGGCAGTGTTCGGTATTCGGACCGCCAAAATTTTAAGCCTCGTAAAAAAACCCTCTTCGAGCAATCACACATGATCATTCCTTCGCCCGTTATGCGATTTACCTATCCGTTGCCTTGTGGTGCAATTCTGCACGACAACGGAGTCCAGTTCGTCGTCATCAGCCGGCTGGCAAAGTCCATGAAACTGTTGCTGTACAACAAAGTAACCGACATGGAACCTTCGGAGATTATCCAGTTTAATCGTGAAGAAAACCGATGGGGACACGTTTGGTCCCTCTTCGTCAAAGGTCTTAGAGCCAAACAACTCTACCACTTTCAAGCCGATGGTCCGTTTGAACCCGAAAAAGGTCTCCGCTTTGACGGTCGTGCCCGACTGATTGACCCCTACGCCAAAGCCCTTGCCGGTACCTATCTGCCTGCGACGGACGGCGTTATTCGTCCACCGAAATGTGTCGTGATTGACGACGACGACTTCGATTGGCGCGGCGATCAACACATCCGGCAGGACTTTTCCAAATCCATTATCTACGAGTTGCATGTCAAAGGATTCACGAATTCCCCCACTAGCGAAACCAAATATCCCGGCACTTATTTGGGACTGATCGAAAAAATTCCTTATCTGCACTCGCTTGGCGTAACGGCGGTCGAGTTGATGCCGATTCATGAGTTTCCTATTCTCGGTACGGATGGCAAAGAGCCTCGAATCAAAAATTACTGGGGATATGACACCATGGCTTTTTTTGCTCCGCACCGGGGATATGCCTACGGCAAAGAGCCGGGAGCGCAGGTACGGGAATTTAAGGAAATGGTCAGAGCGTTCCATCAAGCGGGAATTGAAGTCATTCTGGACGTGGTCTTCAACCACACATGCGAAGGAAACGAACAGGGACCCACGCTTTCCTTTAAGGGACTCGACAATCAAATCTACTACATGTTGGAGGGGGGAAGGTATTACAAAAATTACAGTGGTTGTGGAAACACGGTCAACGGCAATCATCCGATTGTCCGGGAAATGATCTTTAACTGTCTCCGACACTGGGTTCACAATTATCATATTGACGGTTTTCGGTTCGACTTGGCATCCATTTTGAGCAGGGATCAGTCGGGTAACTTGCAGGCGAATCCGCCACTTATCGAACAGATTTCGGAAGACCCCCTGCTTGCCGACACGAAAATTATTGCTGAAGCATGGGATGCGGCAGGTGCCTATCAAGTCGGTTCGTTCGGTTCATTCGGAACCGGCATCCATCGCTGGGCGGAATGGAATGGAAAATATCGAGACGACATTCGCCGGTTTTGGCGGGGAGATCAAAACATGACCGGTGCATTTGCAACACGACTTTCCGGTTCCAGCGATCTTTATTCTCAAAGTGGTCGGGTGCCGCAGAGCAGTATCAATTTCATTACCGCTCATGATGGCTTCACCATGAACGATCTCGTGTCGTACAATAACAAACACAACGAAGAGAACGGCGAGGGTAATCGGGATGGAGAAAACAATAATTACAGTTGCAATTACGGTGTGGAAGGACCAACGATGGACAAGGGAATCTCGCTTGCGCGGAACCGGCAGGTCAAAAATATGCTGGCAACATTGCTGCTGAGTCAGGGGGTTCCGATGATTACGGCAGGGGATGAAGTTCGCCGGACGCAGCAAGGAAACAATAACGCCTACTGTCAGGATAATGCAATTTCGTGGTTCGATTGGCGGTTTGTGAAGCGGCATGAAGATGTGTATCGTTTTGTGAGAGAATTGATCCGATTCCGTCGGAAAGAGGTTACGGTGCGCCAACCCTATTTTTTGACGGGACAACCGCGTATGCCGGGAGGATTACCGGACATCAGTTGGTACGGAGCGATGGGAGGAAGCGTTCCGTGGAATCATGGATTGGAGCGGAGTTTGACGTGCCTCATCTCGGCGGTTCCTCCGACGGTGGAATATGAGGGATCGTTGTATCATATACTGATGATGTTTCACGGCGGCTGGGAATCGAAAGAATTTTATTTTCCGGCGGTATGCCAAAATTTTTCATGGCGACTGTTCATTGACACGGCAGCGGATGCGCCGAACGACATTTATCCCGATAGGACGGGACCGAAGCCCAATTTGAACGCTTCGCTCCGTTTCCTACCGCATGCACTTCGGGTCTATCTCGCCGAAGCATCATAATGGAGTCCGACTTGCAACCCCACACATTGCTCTTGCCTTGAATTGCCAAAATCTGTACTATCCGGCGTGCGCTTTTTGTCTTTCGATCAAGAATGCAGAACATCGTTTTTATCATTGCCGTATTGTTCGTTTGCCTTTTCGGTTGCCAATCGACCAACAATACCCGATGGCTCACACCGCCAAAAGGGAACAAACCAAAAGTTTTAGGACAAGTTCCGTCTAATGACCCCTTTCTGAATGCGCCGGTCTTGGCACCGCCTGTATCTGATTCGGCATGGGATTCCTTTGCTCCCGTGCAGCAAAGTGCCGTTGATTCCAATCTGGCAGCGGAAGAAGCCGAAAAACAGCGAATGAAAACGTTGGCGATGGTAACACGGGAAAATACACCGGATTATTTGAAACCCCTTAATCCGTGGAACGGTCCCTTTGAAAATCGTGTTCGCAAGAAAAATCTTGAGCAGGACATCGTTCGGCAGGTCGGATACGATCAGGTTTCTGGAAAAATCTATTCCAATGAACCTATTTTCGACTGGGAAAAAGAGGAGCCACAGAAAGGTTTCGATTGGTCGATTCTTGATCCGGCAAACTCTTTTAGCAAAATGCGTGATTGGATGGGCTTCGGACCCGATGAAAACAAAGCCAATGAATCCATGGGAAAAGGCAGAGAAATTCTGCTTTCCAATCCCGATTTGAAGGATCGGAAAAAAAGTCTTGAAGCGGCAAAACATTTCGTTGAAGCCGCCAAGAAGTATCCTGACTCCGTACTGGAAGAGGATGCGCTTCACCTCGCCGGAGAATGTTACTTTTTCGCCGACGACTATTCCAATGCCTTTTCCATGTACCAAAAATTGCTGATCAAGTATCAACATTCCAAGCATGTAGACAACGATGTGCGCCGGCTGTTCAAAATTGCTCAATACTGGGAACGAGAATCTGAAAAAAGTGCCTCGAATTTTAATTTTACTGACAAATCTCTACCAGCGTATGACACGTTTGGTTTTGCAAAAAAGGCATACGAGACGATTTTTATCAATGATCCGAATGGACCGGTTTCGGATGCTGCATTGATGGCGTTGGCAACCGCTTATTTGAAACGGGGACGGTATCAAGGAGACGACAATTATAATCAGGCGGCGTACTATTATCAGCGTCTCCGTGAAGATTATCCGTTGAGCAAGCACATTGCCAAGGCTTATGAATACGAATTGTTTGCACGAACTCAAGCCTACTTGGGGGCGGAACATCCGAGCAGAACATTGGAAGAGGCGAGGAAACTCGCAGTGATAACGTTGCAGCAATTCAGCGGCGAATTAGACCACGAGGAAAAAGCCGGTGTGTTGGAATTAAAGGAAGAAATCCTGATAAAGGAGGCGGAGCGGTTATGGAGTAACGGTCAGTATTGGGACACGAAAAAACGGTATTATGGTTCGGCACGAATGTATTACGGAAGGCTGATCAACGAATATCCGCAGACGGTGTTTGCTGAAAAGGCACGACAGCGGCTGGCGCAAATCGAAGGTTTGCCGGATGTTCCATCGCTCTTTGGATTCCCAGTCAATCCGTTCAAAGCGGGAGAGTAGGTGCAGATATGTCCGTCATTTTGCTATCATTTTGTCGAAAATGTTACGATTCGTCCATGTTTCGGCTTGTCGTCCCTTGTCTTGTCGGTATGTTGCTGATTTCGGCGGTCGGTTGTTCCCTCAACCGGTCGTTTGCCACACTCTCGCCTAGCCAAATCTTTAGCAGTGGTGAACAGAGCCGACAAGGAATTGCCGCCTTGGAGCAGGGTAATCTGACTGAAGCCGAAGAACGGCTCGAAAAGGCAATCAAATTGAGCAAAAATGATGTCAATCATCGGCGGTATTACGCCGAAGCACTGTGGCAACAGGGAAAACATCAAGAGGCATTACAACAACTCAATGAAGGTATCAAACGGGGGGGACAGAACAATGTGTCTGTCCACATTTCCCTCGCAGAAAAGTATCTGGCAATTCAGAAATATACCGATGCCTATCACCATGCCGATGAAGCGGTGCGTTTGGATTCGCAGGATTTTCGAAGTTGGGCACTGCGGGGCAGAACAAAGCGTTTACAGGCGGCTCATCAGGCAGGCTATGCCGAACACACGGCGGCAATGCTCAATCAGGCACGCGAAGATTACCTTCGGGCTGTTTCGCTTGCTCCCAATGATCGCGACCTCTTGGCAGAACTAGCGGCTGTTCAAATGGGTTGTGGGCAACCGGAACAGGCGTTGGCAACATGGTTGAGTGTGCAAAATCTGTATCCGCAAGGGGGAGAACCTGTGGAAGTGTTGATCGGCAAAATGGAGACATTGATGGTCTTGCGACGTTTTGATGAAGCGGAGACCAATTTGTCGGCAATCCGGCGACGAGGACTGGACAATCCCGAAGCAGAGCGGCGACTTCAGGAAATAATGACGGCGATGAGGGAAACAAGTGTCAGGAGATAGGAGTTGGAAGCAATTTTGCTGTTTTGCCGAAACCGCCATTGACAAATTTCCCCAAAGTGTGTAAATAAGGGCAGTAATTTCCGGGTAAACGCTCGAAAATTGCCCATTTTAACATTTTCCGTCGATTTTAATGTCCGCCAAGTCGAGCACCAATAAAGGTTTTTCCCTTGTTATCGTAGAGTCTCCCGCTAAAGCACGGACCATCAGCCGATTTCTCGGCAGTGGTTATGTCGTCGAAGCAAGCATCGGACATGTCCGCGACCTTCCCCGGGTCGCCGCAGAAATTCCCGAAAAATTCAAAAAAGAAAAATGGGCAAGACTCGGTGTCAATGTCGATGCCGACTTCGAACCACTCTACATCGTTCCCGACGACAAACGCCGGCAAATCAAAAAATTAAGCGATCTCGTCAAAGAAGCCCAAGAAATCTATCTCGCCACTGACGAAGACCGCGAAGGCGAGGCAATCAGTTGGCACCTCGTCGAAACCCTGAAACCGAAAATACCGGTCAAGCGGCTCGTCTTTCACGAAATTACGAAAACGGCGATCCAAGAGGCACTCACCTCTCCCCGAAACATCGACAGCAACCTCGTTCAAGCACAGGAAACCCGCCGAATCGTCGACCGACTTTACGGTTACGAGGTGTCGCCGCTCCTCTGGTATAAGATTCGACCAAAGCTTTCAGCGGGACGTGTCCAAAGCGTTGCCGTCCGGCTTATTGTCGAAAGGGAGCGGGAACGAATTGCCTTCCACAATGCAACCTACTGGGATTTGCTCGGTTCATTCATCGCCCCCAGAACAGCACGACCGTTTCAAGCCGGTTTGATAAACGTTGGCAACCGAAAAATTCCCAGCGGAAAGGATTTTAACCCGGCGACCGGAAAACTGTTTGATCCCGATGCCTGTTTATTACTCGATGAAAGCGCCGCTCTCGCATTGGCAGCACGCCTCAAACAATGTCCGGCAACGGTCAAGTCGGTCGAGGAAAAACCTTATACCGAAAGACCTTACGCACCCTTCACGACCAGCACGTTGCAACAGGAAGCCAACCGGAAGTTGGGCTACACCGCCCGAACAACGATGAGTCTGGCGCAAAATTTGTATGAAAACGGGTACATTACCTATATGCGAACCGACTCGACGAATCTTTCCGGCGAGGCGATCAAGGCGGCACGAAATCATATTCAGCGTGAGTACGGTAAGGAATTTTTGCCGGATTCTCCCCGCTTTTATAAAACGAACGTCAAAAATGCCCAAGAAGCCCACGAAGCGATTCGACCAGCAGGTAGCACCTTTGAACTTCCTGAGCATCTGCGAAATCAACTGACAACCGATCAGTTCCGGCTTTACGACTTGATCTGGAAACGCACCGTTGCCTCTCAAATGTCCGATGCACGGGGCAAACGTAAGCAGATCATTGTCGCCGTGGACGATTCGCTCTTTTCCGTTAGTGGAAAGACGATTGACTTTCCCGGCTATCTTCGCGCTTATGTCGAAGGAGCAGACGATCCCGATGCGGAACTGGCGGATCGGGAAACATTACTTCCCGATGTGAAACCGGGTGAAGCACTCAAAATCGCCGGTTTGGAACCGAAGTCGCATACAACGATGCCGCCGTCCCGATATTCCGAGGCGGCACTCACCAAAGTGTTGACCGATAAGGGAATCGGCAGACCGAGTACCTACGCCTCGATTATCGAAACGATCCAGACACGGAATTACGTTTTCAAAAAGGGGGGTGCGCTCGTGCCGACATGGGTTGCTTTTTCCGTGTGTCAACTGATGGAAGAGCATCTGACTGATCTCATCAATTACGATTTCACGGCGCAGATGGAGGATCAACTCGACGCAATCAGCCGGGGAGAACTCGAACATCTGGAATACCTGAAAGATTTTTACTTCGGTGCCTCCCAAAGAGCGGGGGGCATAAGCCCCCCGGTAGCAACCGGAATGGCAGGACTCAAACCGCTTTTGGACAACAAGACGGAAAAAATTGATGCTCGAGCGGTCAATACCTTTCCTTTGGAAACGCCTTTGGAATTTGCGGATGCCGAACCACTTGTCGTGCGGGTCGGCAAGTTTGGTCCCTATGTCCAACAAGGAGAGCGCACCGGTACATTGCCGGAAGACTTGCCGCCGGATGAATTGTCTTATGAAAAGGCATTGGAATTCCTGAACAGTGCCAAGAAAGGAGACGAATCATTAGGAAACGACCCTGAAACCGGTAAGCCGGTCTATCTCAAAAATGGACGTTTTGGACCGTACATTCAACTCGGCGAAGCGGACGACAAGGCGAAGAAGAATGCATCATTGCTCAAAGACATGCTGCCGGAGACGGTAACGTTGGACACGGCGTTGCAACTGTTGAGTTTGCCCGCAATTTGGGCAAACATCCCGACACGAACATAGACGTGTTTGCCCAAAACGGCAAGTATGGTCCCTATATTTCATGCGGTACGGAAACACGGTCTTTGCCAGCCGACTTGTCGCCGCTAGCGATCAATTTGGGACAGGCATTGGAGTTGTTGTCGCAACCGAAGCAACCGCGTGGTCGGCGCGGAGCGGCAACCAAAACGACGGAATCACTCAAAGCGTTTGATGTCTCGCCAGTAACGGGCAATCCGATAAAATTGCTTTCCGGCAGATTCGGTGATTACATTACGGACGGTGCAACGAATGTTACGTTGCCGAAAACAATGACGGTGGAAGAATTAACGTTTGAACGTGCGGTGGAACTCTTGGCGGATAAGGCGGCAAAGGGGGGGGCACCCAGACGCAAAAAAGCCGCCAAGAAAACAGTCAAAAAGGCGGTGAACAAAAAGGTAGTGAAGAAAAGTGCAAAAAAGGTCGTGAAAAAAGCGGTCAAGAAGTGAACCTCTCCTTGGAAGGCGAGTGATACGTTACGAGAGTGTCAACAAAATTTCTGCTCGTATGTTTCCCAGTCCCGCATGGAGGGGTTTACAACATCGAAACCGAGCCGCAGGTCTCCCTCGAAAACGGCATGTAAGTCATCCAATTCCGACTTGATTTCAAACTTTGCCGTTGTAGGCAGTCGGTCAACAAAACACATTCCGTTTAGGTGATCCAATTCGTGCTGGACGATTCTGGCGGGGCGGTCTTTCCACTTAAAATGCTGTTCCTCACCGGAAAGGGAAATCGATCCAAACTCAATCGTTTCGGGTCGGACTACGTCCGCATGAATATCAGGAAAACTTAAACACCCTTCGTTGTCGATCACGTTGCCGTGCTTTTTGAGAATGACTGGATTGATAAAAACGTACTCTTCCCCTTTTTCTTCTCTATTGCCTGTCGCATTCATGACGAAGAGTTGAAACGGCAGACCAACTTGGTTGGCGGCTAATCCAACTCCCGACGAAACATACATGATCTCGAACATTTCAGCAACGATGTCCCGAAGTTCCTGATTGATTTTTTGAAGAGGCTTGCACTTGCATTGCAAAAGCGGATGGGGGTATCTTAAGACTTTCACAGAACGGCGGCAGGAAATAAAAGGGGACCTCGGAAACTTCATTATCGACGGGACTCAAAAAAAAGCAAGGCATTGCGGATGATAACGTCCGCAAACACGGTACGTCTTGGGCTTGGTAGTTTTGCAATTTTACGAGTGCGGCTCTGAGGTGATTCCGTATTCCTTGATTTTTCGGTACAACGTCCGTTCGCCGATGTCGAGAATTTTTGCGGTCTCTTCGCGATTACCGCCGGTTGCCTTCAACGTTTCCGCGATGAACAGCCGCTCAATCTCCGACATCGATCTGCCGACGAGTTCATTAAGCGAACCTGGCAATGCTGCCGATTCCCGCACGTCCTGAACCATTGTTCTGTCCGCTTTTTGCGGCACCGACAGTTCGCCGCCGATCTCTTCCGGCAAGTCGTCCACGTCGATGATGCCATCATAATCTACAACGACCATACTTTCCGTTGCATTACGAAGTTGCCGGACATTGCCGAGCCAATCGAAACCGAAAAGCAGTTTTCTTGCCGGTGAAGTAATTCCCTTAATCATTTTGTTGTACTTCTTGGAAAACTGTCGGACGAAATGATCGAGCAACACCGGAATGTCTTCGGTGCGTTCCCGAAGCGGCGGAATACGCACCGTAACAACTTTGAGACGATGATACAAGTCCTGCCGGAATGCTCCCGATGAGACCGCTTCTTCCAGACTCCGATTCGTTGCCGAAAGAATCCGAACGTTGACCTTGATCGTGTTGTTTGAACCAACACGGGTAACTTCGCCGTTTTCGAGGACACGGAGCAGTTTGATTTGCGTCGGCATCGGCATATCGCCGACTTCGTCGAGAAACATTGTGCCACCGTTGGCGTACTCGAACTTGCCGATTCGGTCGACGGAAGCATCGGTAAACGCCCCTTTGACATGTCCAAAAAGTTCGCTTTCCAAAATATTTTCGCTCAATGCCCCGCAGTTCAGGGCAACAAACGGTTTGCTCTTTCGTTGACTATTTTGGTGCAACGATTGGGCGAAGAGTTCCTTTCCAGTACCGGTTTCTCCTTGAATGAGAACGGTCGCATCGGTCGGGGCAACACGGCGGAGCCGCTCCACGACGGCAAGCATTTGGGGACTGTTGCCCAGCACACCGGAGAAGCCGAATTTTTCGTCGAGCCTGCGTTCCAAATCCCTATTGATTCGGCGAAGTTTGGAACTTTCGGCTGCTCTTTCGGTAATCGTGCGAAGTTGTTTGAGATCGAGCGGCTTTTGCAGATAGTTAAACGCCCCCAGCCGCATCGCTTCGACGGCAATTTCCACGGAGTTGTTTGCGGTGATGACGACAACCTCGGTTTCCTTGGTCTCTTGCTTGACCGCTTTGAGAATTTCGATGCCGCTGTCCTGGCGTTCGAGCATCAGGTCGGTAATGATGACATCGAAGTATTGTTCTTTGATTTTTTTGAGGGCTTCGGTTTGGGAGTGCACAACTTGACAAACAACCCCCAGTTTTTCGAGACTGACGGCAATCACATCGGCGTGGTTTTCTTCATCGTCTACGACCAGGACTACAAGCGGAGATTCTGCCATGACGCTATTGTAACACAAGATGGCAGAGCCGCAATCGTGAGATGATGCCCCAGTCTGAAACCAAAACCATGCTTCCGTTGATGAATGTGTCGAGTTTTGGCAGGAAGTCGTTAAGTTTGTAGATTTGATCGAGTGAGCGTTCAATGTCGAAGAAGCGATCAAGGATACACATAGGATAGAGTAAGTTTGTGGCTTGGCGAGGCGCACCATACTACGGCGCAAAATCACGGATTTTTAGAGGTGCCTGTAAGATTACGACTCTGTTTGATTTTGCCGCCGTCTGTTATCCGTCGTCTTTTTTCCGCGTCGGACATTGCTTTGCCAATTCCTTCGACACCCGCCGATTCTTCGGAATCGGAATCGACTTCTTGCCACTCAAATAGGGACCCGTGACCGAGGCACGCTGTTTGCCGACGGCAAGCGGTGTCCCTTGGGCAACAATTTCACCGCCATGCACACCTGCTTTTGGACCGAAATCCAAAACGTGATCCGCACTCGAAATGACATCCCGGTCATGCTCAACAACGAGCAGTGTATTCCCCAAATCCCGAAGTTTATGCAATGCCGTCGTCAATCGCTTGTTGTCGCGCTGATGAAGCCCTATCGTCGGTTCATCCAACACATACAACACGCCGACCAATCCGCTGCCGATTTGGGCTGCCAATCTGATCCGCTGTGTCTCACCGCCGGAAAGACTCGGTGCAGGACGAGAAAGTGTAAGATAATCCAAACCGACATCCACTAAAAATTGCAAACGATTCTTGATTTCGTTCAACAAGTCCCCTGCGATTTTTCGTTGCGTTTCATCCGGTTTCCAAGCGTTCAGAAACGTCAGCAATTTGCTCAGCGGCATTCGACCGATTTGGTCAATCGTGTGATCCATAAATCGCACTGCCGAAGCATCGTCCCGCAGTCGGCTACCCATGCAAGCACCACATTCCACCTCACCGATCAATGCATTGTTCTGCATCCGCAACGTCGGCACAAGCCGCATTGCTTCCTCCATTGCAGGATAAAGTCCCTTGTATTGAAATGTAAAATACCCGGTGCCGGGCTCACCGGGGGGCTTATGCCCCCCACTCTTATTGTTCAAATCGTATTCTGCCCGATACCAAGTATTGCCTGTGCCATGGAAGATGAGGCGACGATGTCGGGCATCCAGTTGATCGAACGGCACATCGAGCGGAATGTCCGTCTGCATGGAAAACGCTAATAACATAGCACTACCGAGCGGACTCTTTCCCGACGGAAAAAGTTGCACTGCCCCATCCATGATCGTCAACTTCGGGTCTTCCAAAAAGAGTGCCGGATTGGTTCCCCACTGTACACCCAGTCCTTCGCAGTTCGGGCACCAACCGAGCGGCGAGTTCGCCGAAAAATTGTGCGGTGTAAGACGTTCAAAACTGCGACCGCACTTTCCGCACGACAAATGCTGACTGTGAATTGTCCGCTTCCATTGCCGCTCGATCTGCGACTCATCCGCTTCAATGACGTGAACGATTCCTCCGCCGAGCGACAGTGCCGACTCCACGCTTTCGGACAGTCGTGATCTGGTTTCGGCATCCAGCGTACCGCCGATTTGAATGCGGTCAACGATGACTTCGACATCGTGCTTCCGTCGGCGGTCGATCTCCGGCGGCGATTCCAGTGGAAACGTAAATCCATCAATGCGGACACGGTGGAAACCATCGGAGCGAAGTCGCTTCCAGAGGTCGTCGTAGTTGTGTCCGACTTCGACAACAAGCGGCGCAGCAACGAGAATGCGAGCCGACATTGATCCATAATCTGCTGTTATTTTAGCCACAATATCATCCAACGTCTGCGTACTTACAGGAATGCCGCACAACGGACAATATGGCGTACCGAGCCGAGCAAACAATACTCGCAGATAATCCTGAATTTCGGTGATTGTCCCGACGGTACTTCGCGGCGAATGCGACGCGGCTTTCTGCTCAATCGCAATGGCAGGGGACAAACCTTCGATGTGTTCGACGTGCGGTTTTTGCAACTGTCCGATGAATTGTCGGGCGTAACTCGACAGACTTTCGACATACCGCCGCTGTCCTTCGGCATAGACGGTATCCATTGCCAGCGACGACTTACCCGACCCACTCGGTCCGCTGCAAATCGTCATCTTGTCGCGTGGGATTTCAACGGAAATGTTTTTGAGATTGTGTTCCGTCGCTCCTCGGACAACGATGGCGGGTATGGTAGGTTGCCGACCGGGCGGCAACGTCGGTGATAGCCGCCCCCGGGGCTTCGGTCGGCTACCGCCGACGCAATCGTCCGGCGGTCGATTGCCTACCTTTAATACCTTTCGTAGCGATTGTCCCGTATAAGAATGAGCATTCTCGGCAATTTCTTCTGGCGTACCGACAGCAACGACGTATCCGCCTTCTTCACCTCCTTCGGGACCAAGATCAATGACCCAGTCCGCCGTCTTGATAACATCAAGATTATGCTCAACGACTAGCACCGTATTTCCCGCATCGGCAAAGTCGTGCAGAATTCCAAGCAACATTTTAATATCGGCAAAGTGTAAGCCGGTCGTTGGTTCATCGAGCAGATACAGCGTCTTGCCGGTGCTACGTTTGACGAGTTCGCGGGCAAGTTTGATCCGCTGTGCTTCACCGCCGGAAAGCGTCGGCGAGGGTTGTCCCAGTTTCATGTAACCGAGTCCCACTCGGCTCAACATCGTCAAATAGTGTCGGATTTTCGGATGATTTTCAAAGTGCGTGAGTGCCGCCTCGACATCCATATTGAGCACATCGGTAATCGACTTCCCCTTGTACCGCACGGAGAGCGTTTCGTGATTGAATCTCGCCCCCTGACACGCGGGACAAGTAATGTAAATGTCGGCGAGAAAATCCATTTCGAGCTTCTGCGTGCCGCGTCCTTCGCACGACTCGCAGCGTCCTCCTTTGACATTGAAACTGAATCGTCCCGGCAAATATCCTCTGATTTTTGCATCGGGCAGTTCGGCAAAGAGAGAGCGAATTTCGTCGAACAGTTTAATGTACGTCGCCGGATTGGAATGCGAGCCGCGTCCTATCGGCGATTGGTCGATGTCGATCATCTTGTCGAGCAGTTCGAGTCCTTCGATCTTTTGATGTTGTCCCGGATTGCCGCAACCGCGATTCAAGTCCCGATTGAGTGCTTCGACGATAATATCATTGACGAGCGAACTTTTGCCGCTTCCGCTCACACCGGTAACGCAAACGAACGTGCCGAGCGGGATTTCAACATCGACCTTTTTCAGGTTGTTGTGCTCTGCACCGTGAATGGTGATTTTTTTGGCAGGATCAATCGAGCGGCGAGTTTGGGGTAAGGGAATCGACTCTTCGCCAATTAGGTATTTTAACGTGAGGGGTATAGATTCGTCATTCCCGCCTGCGCTGGAATGACGAGAAACTACTTTTTGCGGCAATGTGCAGGATATTGGTCTCGCATGCCCCCCATGTACCCCCGGTCCGGGACCAAAATCGACGATCAAATCCGCCGCCCGCATTGTGTCTTCATCATGTTCCACCACGATGACCGTGTTGCCCAAGTCCCGCAACTTCGCAAGCGTCGAAAGCAGACGGTCATTGTCCCGAGAATGCAAACCGATGGAAGGTTCATCCAAAATATACAATACGCCGACGAGTCCGCTGCCGATCTGACTGGCAAGGCGGATTCGCTGCATTTCGCCGCCGGAAAGCGTCGGAGCGGTTCGGCTTAATGTCAGGTACTCCAAGCCGACATTGACGAGAAAGCCCAAGCGATTGCGGATTTCTTTGAGGGCTTCGGCGGCAATTTTTTGCCCCGACTCGGAAAGGTGCAAACTCTTGAAAAACTGCTGCATCTTGTTGATCGGCAATCGGCAGATTTGCGGGAGTGTTAATGCGCAAGAGCGGGAGGTGTAATCCCCCCGGTTTCCCGCGAGAAGACTCCCTTGGTGGGGCACCGGCGGGCTTACGCCCCCCGCTCCTTCGCTTTGCGTCGTTTCCCCCCACCCGCTCTCCGCCGTTTCAATCTTGAATGACCGTGCCTGTTCATTCAATCGATCGCCGTTGCAAAAGCCGCAGGGCAAGACCTTCATGAACTTTTCCATTGCCATCCGCTGCATTTTGCTCTTCGATTCCCGATACTGCGACATCATTTTGGGAATGATTCCTTCATAAGGACCGCCCCATTTGTGTCCACTTGTACCGCTACGCCATGTGAATGTGATGTGCTTATCACCGGTTCCATACAGAATTGCCTTTTGCGCCCTTGGATCGACTTCTTCCCAAGCCGTTTCGAGGACGGAATGCTGCGGCAGTTCGTACAATTTTTCGAGGGCATCGGCAACGCCCTGAAAAATATGCCGTCGCCATCGTCCCATGTCTCGCCATCTGCCGATAGGTTCGACACAGCCCTGCTGGAACGATTTCGTCGGATCAGGAATCAGTAAATCGGGATCGAAGGAATGAATTTCGCCGATTCCTTCGCAGTGGGGACACATTCCGCGTGGTGTGTTGAAACTGAACAACTGCGGACTAGGTGGTTCAAAACTGATTCCGCAGTCGGGACAGGCGTATTTTGCCGAGAACATTAGGTTGAGAGCGGGGGGCGTAAGCCCGCCGGTATCCCCGGAATCGCGTCCCTGCTTTTTCGTTGGTTTGCCGTCATTTCGCGGCGTTCCATTCCGGCTTTTGTTTTCTTCCGGTTCACTAATCACAATCAGGTTTCCATTGCCGACCACAAGCGCACGCTCCACCGCTTCCGCTAGCCGGTTAGCCTCAAAACCTTCTTCGGTCAATCGGTCGATGACGACTTCAATGTCGTGCCGCATTTGCCGGTCGAGTTTGAGATTGTCGGCAAGGCGAACGATTTGCCCGTCAACTCGTGCCCTGTTGTATCCTTTCCGCAACAGGTCGGCGAACAGGTCTTTGAATTCCCCCTTTTGACTGCGAACAACGGGAGCGAGGATCAAGACGGCGGACGGCAGGCAGCAGGCAGCAGTTTTTTTAGCGGCGGCTTTGCCACCTTTTCTGCTGCCGTCTGTCATCTGCCGTCTGCTCTCTAATATCTGCTCAACGATCTGTTGCCGTGTTTGGGCGGTGATTGGTTTTCCGCAGTGAGGACAGTATCCAGTCGCAACTCTGGCAAAGAGGATGCGAAGAAAGTCGTAAATTTCGGTGATCGTACCAACGGTGCTTCGAGGACTTTGCCCAGCAGTTTTTTGTGAAATGGAGATAGCGGGAGAAAGCCCCGCAATGTGATCGACATCGGGCTTGGGCAGTTGTCCGAGAAATTGTCGGGCATAACTGGACAGACTCTCGACGTACCGCCGCTGTCCTTCGGCATAGAGCGTGTCGAAGGCGAGGGAACTTTTCCCGGAGCCACTGACACCGGTGAAGCAGATCAATTTGTTCCTCGGCAAAACGAGATCGACGTTTTGCAGGTTATGCTCCCGTGCACCTTTAACGATGATGTCGAACATGGGAGTATTATAACAGAGCCCACCACGTAAGCAAGAGAATTAGAAGCACCCAACTCCTCATTGTCCATAGAAGTGCCATTGACGCAGAGAGCAAGGCATACTATAATGCCCACCGGTTCTGAATGTTGCGGCAAGACAAGGATGTTCAAAAAAAGTTTCGCTATTGTAGCCCTGGTTTGGGGAATTTTAACGACCGATCATGTTGCCTTTGCGCAAGGCGCAGGGGATAAGTACGTACTGGATTCCCTAAAAACGTTACTGGCGGCACGTACCATTGAAAGCGATATTCGAATCGAAACTTATGTGGACGGCAAAGCGTACGCCGCTTGGGGACGTTACGAAGAACAAGCATTGCCGAAAGCGACTCCGGGCGCATTTCTGCGGTCAATGTATCGGCTGGACATCTATTTTTCGATGACTTCGCCGACAGCAAATGACTCCGAACCGAACAGGATGACACTCGTTTGCCATCCTTCGGAAGATAAAGACACCAATCAGATTAGATGTTATACCCATGTCGAAGGAGTCAAGTCGTTCAGCACAATAGACTTGGCAAAATTAGAGGGGCGGCTCATTTCGGCAAATAAGGAAGCAGTTTTCGCACAAGTCAGTGAAGTGCGTAATTTGGGCGGTCTTGCAGGAATGATGCGGCAAATCAGTCGGTTTTATGAGTTTGTAGCACCCACACAGGAAAATTTGCAAGACGAAGAAGCCGTACCAACATGGAAGTTGACCGGCACGTTGCGGAGCATTTATCACAAGCAACTGCTTTCGCAGTTCGGCGGTTTGGACAAGAGAGGACGTTACCCAGTGGATTTTCCGAGCGATGTCGAAGTGTGGATTGGTAGGCACAACGATTTTCCCTATAAAATTCGATACTTGCGCCGAATTTCGGAAGCATCTCCACCGAAAGAACCATTATTTCAGGAGTCGTTTTACAAAGTGAATTTGAACGGCACGCCGATTTCCTCTTCTAAATTTGCGCCACTCACCCCTCCCGTGGACTTCTTCAGCATACAGGACGATACCGATAGGTTTATCAAATCGCTGGGACTATGAACGTTCCGAGTTCCAGATTTTCTGTATTCCGGGTTGCCCAATTTTACGATTACGGCTCCGATTTGTTTCGCGATCGAAGTTGACCACAAGCGGCAGAGATTCTGTCTCCTTTGCGAAATCGGACCTTCACCTGCACTCCACGCTGTACTAACTGTTCGACAAAATGTTTGACCGCTTTGCCCGAGGGAGAACGAAAATTCAACTCCGACACCGGATTCAACGGAATCACGTTCACGATTGCCGTTCGGTCTTGAAGCAAATCGGCTAACTGCACAATGTGTTCCGGTTGATCGTTTAGTCCTTCGATCAATGTGTACTCAAATGTTACCCGGCGACCGGTTTTCCGAAAGTATTCGTCCGTCGCCGATAAAATTGCCGCAATACCCGTATGCCGGTTCTGTGGAATAATTTGAGACCGCAGCGCATCATTCGGAGCATGCAACGAGACCGCCAGTTTATATCCTTTGCGTCTTTGAACGACTGCATCGGCAAGTTTCAGGATGCCGACGGGAATTCCAACGGTCGAAATCGTTACCCGTCGGACACTTACGTTGAGTCCATCCGCACATGTCGCTTCATCAAGAGCGGAAAGCAATGCATCGAGATTTAACATGGGTTCGCCGATTCCCATCACCACGATATGAGTCAAACGCTCATGATCGGGCAGAAGGGCATTGAGCCTGACCAACTGTTCGAGAATTTCGCTTCGGGTCAAATTTCGGACAAAACCATCCAGTCCACTGGCGCAGAAGGAACATTTCATCGCACAGCCGACTTGAGTACTCACACAGGCAGTTCGGTGGTGCCGATCATTTTGGAGCAGCACACATTCGATCCGTTCGCCGTCTTCCAATTCGAGGAGCAGTTTTTGCGAAGAATCGTCGGATTGCAATCGGGTCAATTCTTTGCCGCGAAGGATTGTTCCGAATTGGTCAGCAAGTACCGAGCGGATGCTTTTAGGCAGATCGGTCATCTGCTCAAAGTCCGTCGTTTTTCGGGCGAAAATCCAGCGACGTATTTGACCGATCCGATAAACGGGTATTTTCCAATCGTCAAACTGTTTCGCAAGTTCAGCAGTGTCGAGTGCGAGAAAATTTTGCATGATGAATCCCGCCGTTTATGCCACCCTGCGTCCCCGGCTCTTGTTGGGCGAATACGTCTGATTTCAATACTCCCAGCCTTTGCGAAACTCCGGCTTGAGCAACTGCTGAACCTCCGGGCAATTCTTTGCTACCAGTTTTTCTGCGTCCCAATCGAACGTTTGATGACCGGCACGAAACGCTGCGTTGCCGAGAACCGCAGACTCTGCCATCGGAGCAGAATAAGCAAAGTTACACGTTGCTGGTTCTCCACCCTTGCAGGCATTCACCCACTCCTTATGGAATCCGGGCGAATCGGGAATGAATGGCTTCGGATATTCAAAGTCGGCAAACTTTTCTTCCGGTAACAAAACATGCTGTCCGAATCCGGTAAGCAACATTCCCTTCGTTCCAACGAACAAGTTGTTTGCGTCAACATTCTTGTCGTCTTTGGTTTTGAGTCCTTGCGGAATTCCGAATTTTTCGTAACACGCAGGCTTCGTGGTGTGCGACCAGTACAACTTCAACGCCGGAAGTTTACCTCGCACCGGGTAGTCGAAAACGACGTGCATTGCCGTTGGGGTTCGTTCCGAATCAACCTCGGGACCGCTTGCCGAAACCTTGACCGGATATTTCAGATCAAGTGCCCAATAGGGAATGTCGAGAATATGACAAGCCCAGTTGCCGGTTTCACCTGTCCCGAAATCCCACCAAAACCGCCAGTTGTACGGCGCAAGTGTCGGCTCCTCTTTGCCGTTGAGAGCCTTCGAGAGAGAGAATTTCCAATCCGTCGGACAAGGACCGTGCCAAAGATCCCATTTGATCGTACTCGGCGGATCAATGAACTCCGTCGGTTTCTCCGGCATACCGCGACTGCCCCCTACCCAAGAATGAACTTCGGTTACATCGCCGATGGCACCGGACTTGATAAGTTCGACAACCCGGTGCATGTTGGCATACGTATGCCGCTGGCAGCCGAGTTGAGTCGCAACTTTCATTTTAGCGGCGGTCTCCGTAATGTTACGGACTTCCTGAACGGAATGAGCAAGCGGCTTTTCACAATAGACGTGCTTTCCTGCCCGCATTGCTTGCATCACGGGATGATAGTGAGTATGATCCGGTGTACTGACGGCAACGGCATCAATCGACTTTTCCATTTCGTCGAACATCCGTCGGAAGTCGTAATACTTTTTTGCCCCGGGATTGTTTTCATAAGCCTTGCCAGCCGTGCGGTCGTCCACATCGCAGAGGGCAACGAGGTTTACTTCGTCTTTCATCTTTCCGAGGTTGGAAACCTGATAATTTCCCTGAGTGCCGATGCCGACACAGGCGACGTTCAATTTTTCGTTAGGGGACTGTCCTCGGGTCAGTACACCGCTCGGCAGGAACAACGCTCCGGTACCGAGAAGGGTCGAAGTTTTCAATATCTCACGACGAGTCCATCTTTTCATTTGGTTCTCCTTAAATTAAATATGGGACGAATTGTTGTTTTTTGACAGGATTTACGGGATGACGAGTATTTTTGTTCTGATAATCCCATCAATTCTGCCAACAATAAAAAGGACATTTTCTAACCATCCAGATCGAGTGTTGTACCTGTTTTTCCTGAAATGTCTTGTACCTTATGCTCCTGATGGTCTTGTTGTTTCCGTTGCCGCTGGTTCCATTGCCACGCCTGTCTGCCGTCGGCATCTCTGTCCTCGGAAGTGGCTGCGCTTTCTTTGTCTTCACCGAATCCCTGGGCTTGCGCAGCCCGCTGGTTTGACTCGGTTGTCCGTTCATGGACTTTCGCATCATGTGCTGCGCTTGGCATCACAGGAGTAAAACCGCCGATACTCATTGAGTTGTCCACCGCTTCGAAAAGGAAACCTCCCCTATTCTACCCTTTGCCGAAAACAAAATCAAGTTCTTTGGATTACATCCCTGTCCGACTGTAGTTTTTTTGGGGGGAATTTTCCGAACGCGTGGCGGTTTCGGACGTAGTCGCATTATCGGCACGTTGCCCTTTTCCATTTTTACTTGCACTCAAGGAGGTTTTCCCTGTCCGCTCCCGCTACGTCCCTTTCTGC
>Ga0123353_10000310_pt1 | contig 60154 bp, 54 predicted proteins | sample TergutLab28metaG_3_FD_92763 | JGI IMG/M metagenome (GOLD analysis project Ga0123353, IMG submission 92763) | Labiotermes labralis P3 segment gut microbial communities from Petit-Saut dam, French Guiana - Lab288 P3 | ecosystem: Host-associated > Arthropoda: Insects > Digestive system > Gut ... | reverse complement strand
CTGTAAACCGCTTCGCTAACCGTGCCATCTCTATAACCAACTCCTCATTTTTCTTGGTTATATTATATCATTTTTTGATATCTTTTGCAACAATATTCTTGATTCTATTGCGAATTAGTATGACTTTCGCAAAAGTCGCCGCGGACGATATATCGTCCGCGGCGACGTGGTGCCGCTGACCGGGGTCGAACCGGTACGATGTTGCCATCGAGGGATTTTAAGTCTTATATTTTTCGCGGCATCCCAAAAAACACAATATTTTGTGGTTTTGTTCCTACAACATTCTATATGTTGTAGTTTTTGAAAAGTCCTTTTTTCAAGATATACAGGATTGTTGCATTCAGCAAATACACACAAGACTGTATTTCGCCCTTTTAACAAGGGCCTTATAATGTCCACTTTACCGAAACCTTTTCCTTTGCTTACGTTTCTTTAAATGAACCAAAAGAATTATGCTGAAAAGCAGAATCAATACACCTGCTATGATTATTAATACTAAAAGCCAATTTACAAACATCCATTTTACTAAAACTATGATTCCATATATAAGAGCCCATAAAGCGACGAAGGAAACAATTCTTACTGCCCAGTGTATTTCTGAACCCCATTTACCACCGGGGGATACCTTCCAAGCGATCCGAAATACAATTACGTTTAAAACCAGCAAAATGACGTGTTCCCAAAGTATAGGAATTGGCAAACTTAACGGATCAACAATTGATTCAAAGATAAATTTGTATATTTGCATTATATCACTTCTGCATTCTGCTTAAGCACATTGATAATGAACAATCCGAACCGTTTACCGACTGGTTCAAGGCTCGGATTGCCATTCATATGGTGCCGCTGACCGGACTTGAACCGGTACGATGTTGCCATCGAGGGATTTTCTTGCTACTCTATGTTGCCATAGCCGCCCCTATAAGGCGTTGTAGTCTGGACTTTACCTTTACCTTAGGCAGTATAGTTTGCCCTTAGGCACGCGCCGTCAAGTCTCTACACGTTCCCTTGCGGGCTTCGCTCGGTATTGTCCCCCTAGGGAGTTCCACCGAATTTGACGCGATTCACACAGATAGTTTCCTGTTCTGGTGCTCAAATCTAAGTCCCTTGTGTCTGCCGATTTCACCACAGCGGCGTAACTGCTTGCTTATTGTATCATTAACAATACAAATATGCAAGCAAAAAATAAAGCGGTTATCAGGCCGCTTTGCCATAACCGCTATGCATCATATCCTTTTATCATTATCAGCGTATTGTGCCGCAAGTTTATAAAAAGTATTTCGTTTTAACTCTAATTCTTCCATTGCTGTCTTTGCCGTTATTTGTTTCGCCTCCCACCGCTTGTATACCATGCTCCAGTTAGCCGGGTATTCCGCTTTCGGCCTGCCTAATGCCTTGCCCTCTGCTTTTGCGTTGGCTATGCCCTGTGCCTGCCGTGCCTTTATATTCTCCCGTTCCTTTTGGGCTACATAGGAAAGTATCTGCAATACTAAATCGGATATAAAGCGGCTGTCTATGCTGTCCCCGTTTACCCGTGTATCTAATAGGGGCATATCCAATACCTTTACGTCCGCTTCCAATACTTGCGTGATGTACTTCCAAGCGTCTTGTACCATCATATAGTCACGCCCTAGCCTGTCTATGGAGAGAACGACTACCAAATCCCCCTTGCGAATGACGTTTAGCAGTCTATCAAGCTCCGGCCTGCTGTTTGTGTTTCCGCTAATCCTATCAATGTAAATATCGCGTTCTGCTATGCCAAACTCCTTTAACGCGCTTACCTGTCGGCCTTCATTCTGTTCCTTTGTGCTTACCCTTACATAGCCGTGTATTCTGGTATTTGTCATATCTGCCTAACCCCTTTCTTTTGATGGATTAAGTATATCACAAATGTTTGTAAATGTCAAGTGTGTTTGCAAATATATTTATAAATTATTTTAAACATTTACAGACACACTTTTAATGTCTTTTAGGCGTGTTTTCTAGTGTTTGAAAAGAAGTCTACGCCATCGCGCAGGCTAAAGGCGCGGCGTAACAATAGCACGACAAACAGAACCGGCAAGAGAAAATGCGTTCTCTTGCCGGTTCTGTTATCTTGCGTTACCGCGCCTTTGTATCTTCTGCCTGCCGGTGCGCGGCTGTACCTTGTTCAACAAGGCAAATTCCTCCGCTTTCGGCTTGACATCCGTAGAATAGAGGTTAGCATATCTGGTTACCATTTTCAAAGACTTTTGCCCAAGCATCTTTTGAAGCATAGCAATGTCCCCGCCCTCTACTATCCAATTCTTGGCGAATGTATGCCGGAACAGGTGAATAGAGGTCTTTTGGACACCCCTTGAATGATTATAAGCGGCAATAATCTTTGAAGCGGCGTCGCGCGTTAGACGTTGTCCATATGGATTACAAAAAAGGTATTCATCATAAAGCGGCAGCCCGTTATCGTCTGAGCGCCATTCCCTTATGTATTCCTCCAGTTTCGGGACAATGCTTTTCATAAGGGTAATGCGTAGGGGGTTTCTATTCTTTACGATGTTCACATTAGCGTAGCCCTCTTCAAGGTCGATGTCCCCGACTTTTAGCGATATGGCAGAGGTTACACGAACGCCCGTTGCGAGAAAGAAGCAGACCATTACCCAACTCCTATACCTTGAAAAATCGTCTATATCCGGCTTTTCAATCAGCCGCTCTATTTCATCTTTGGTATAGGTATTCTTAATGGGTGGCTCTACGTCCTTTATGGTGATTTTACGGCGTTCTAACCAGCCGTTATCCATAGCAAAATAATGGATAGCCCGATACCCTCTAAATTCCTTGTTAATGGACTGTTCCCCTAACTCCCTTATGGTTTTCAAATACTCTCTGAATTTATAGTCTATATCATCCATTTCCAGGCAAATCATAGGGAGATTTCTTCCAAAGTCCGCTTCATCCGAATATTTATCTAATACCTTTTGATAGTCTTCCAGCGTTGCGGTTTGGTCAAAAGCCAAGAACCTATACAGGGTCTTAAAACAGGTACGGTAATATTTTATGGTTTCGTCCGTGTTGCCTTTGGCGGCTTGCGCCGTTAAAAACAGGTTTTCCAATTCCCAAAGATGGGTAGTAAACTTATCCACCATTTGTTTTCGCGTTCTTCGCAACTTTATGGCAGGTGCAACTTCGGCGGCCCTTTCTAGCGCCTCTTTCAACGCCGCCTGTTCAGCCTTTTCCCTTTCTACTTCTTCCGGCGCGATATCCACATCAATCTTAGCGAACATCTTTACGTCCTCATTAGCCATACCTTTTACCCCTTTCTTTTACTGTATTTAGCTTATCATAACCACATGGGATTGTCAAGGGTTTTCGGCAATTTTACTATACAAGACTTCCGCTTTCTGACTATACAGGATTGACACAAAAATAAAATCCAGCAAGCTACAATCTCTTGTAATTGCTGGATTTCTTCAAATTTCTTCTTTGCAATTTTTTCATGAACCACACGGGATTTTAAGTCCCTTGCGTCTGCCAGTTCCGCCACAGCGGCAAATAGCGCGAGAGTATTGTAACACATCAGTTTTCACGATGCAAGCACAAAATAAAGAGGCGCTGCCGGCGGCTCGTTTGGGATTTCCCTTTATTTTGGTTGACGGCTACCCAATCTACAGGTATACTTATTCAAGAAAGAAGCAACCGCTTCCATATATAAAATAAGGACGGTACAGCATGGACATCCTTTCAGCCGGGCTCCTGGTCTCCGACATCATTGTCAGCCCCATAGACGCCAGCGTGTTCCGCGCGGACACGGTGCCGATTCAGGCGCCGAAGTTTATCCCGGGCGGGGACGCCCTGAACGCCGCCATCCATCTGGCCGAGCTGGGGGTCAGGACCGGCATCTGCGGCATGGCCGGGCAGGACAGCAGCGGCGCGTTTTTGATCCGGGAGGCCGAGAAGGCCGGTCTGGAGTCCCACATCCGCCTCTCCGAGGAGAGCGGGACGGCCACCTCCATCGTCCTCTGTGAGCCGAACGGTGAGCGTCACTTCGCCTATTACGGGGAGAGCAACGACCGCTTCGCGCCGGAGATGATCCCAGATTCACTTCTGCAGGAGACGAAGATTCTCTACATCGGCAGCGTGATGGGCCTGAAAAACTTCCGCGGCACGGCCCTGCGCGACCTGTTCCGGCGGGCAAAGCAGTACGGCGCCCGCACCGCCATGGACGCGACCTACGCCCCGGACGGCATCACCCTCGCGAAAATTGAGGAGGCCCTGCCCTATACCGACCTGTTTTTCCCGAGCTTCTGCGAGGCCTCCGAGCTGACGGGCAAACAGGACGTCCGGGAGATGCGGGACGTCATGGCCCTCTGCGGCCTGGGGGTGTTCGGCGTGAAGCTGGGCAAAGCGGGCTGTTACGTCACGGACTTTCAGTCGGAATACGAGGTCTCGGCCTTTGCCTGCGACCCGGTTGTGGACACCACCGGCGCGGGGGACGCGTTCATGGCGGGATACCTGTATGGCTTCCTGCGCGGCTGGGGGATCCGTGACAGCGCGGTGTTCGGCGGCGCGGTATCCAATTTCTGCATCCGGGCCTACGGCGCGACCACAAACGCGCCGGACCTCACGCAGGTCACAGCATTTTTGGAGGAACAGGGGATTGTCCTTTCCGCGGATTAGACTGCGTCCCCTACAACAGCAACACAGAGGAGGCGTTTCCCCATGAAAAAGACAATAGGCATTCTTCTAATTTTCATGTTGGTTGCGGCCCTGGCAGGCTGTTCCGTAAGCGAGTTGTGGAACCGGCTGACCGAACGAAATCCGGAGTTTACCCCTCCCCCGTTCCCGGACTTCAGCGCGCTGGAATCCGTCGTTACGCGGGAGCAGGCGGAGGCGCTGGTTTTAGAGCGCCTGGAACTGGCGGGTGTCTCGGACGAAGGATATAACATCACATCGTATTCTATTTTGCTGCCCGAACACATCGACAACAACACTTGGGCGGCGGCTATCACCTGGTACACCCTGCTCTATCCCGCCGATTGGGAGAGAAAAAGCGGCAGCGAAGAGATTCAATACGTCCTCTGCTATTTCGGCGAAACGGACGCGCTGACGGGTCATCTGCGCTACGCGGGCAAAAAGCGATATCAAGACGCGCAGCTTGGGGCAGATATCAGCAAAGACGGAAAAGAGATCAACGCGCATTTGCGCGGATATGACAGCAAGGGTATGCCTGAAACGGAAATACTGGATACTGCCACAAAAGAGTATGCGGAAATGTCCGGCTGGCAAGGCCCGCTTTCCGGCCTCTGGATGGAGTATTATCTGCCGGACGGGAACATCCGCATGGTAACCTATCTTCCGGATGAAGAAAACCAGCCAGCCGACCGTGAAGAATACCACACGCTCGATCCCAAAACCGGTGAAACAAGCAGCTGCTTGGTGTATTGGCAGGAGGATTGGGGGCGGTCCTATGGCGTCAAGAATGGCTACGCGCCGCCGCGCCATGTGCTTTTTGCCGATTCCCGAGCAGAATACATCAATCCCTATGAATACGGCGACTTGTATACCCTTGCGGTTGAGAACCCACAGGACAGCGATAAAATCTATTTAGACGCGCGCACTCTGCTGAGAATAGACAGGTAGGGGACGGCGCGTCCCTAGGCCTGAAAACAACGGCTTTTCTTGGGATGTTGAGGACGCCATCCCCTACAAGAGAACGTCAATCCGTGATTACAAACAGGAGGTTAGCCATGAGCCAAGACAAAGAAATCTTCCGGGAGCTGGCAAAGGAATACGCGGAGTTCGCCTTGAGCGAGCACTGCCTCGGCATGCCGGAACGGTACCGAAAACTCAACAGCCTGGAAATCGTCCGCCCGCCGGTGCTGGTCTTCGAGGTGCCCTGGACGGAACTGTTCTTCTATGAGGAGCTGGGCCTGCGCTGTGAGGACGCGCAATACCGGAGCCTGGAATGGGACATGCGCAGCGCCCTGTTCCAAAAGAAGTACTTCCTGGGGGACTATGCCGTCCACCCCTATTTCCGCGTACCGATCTTCCTGGAGCAGTCCGGGTTCGGCCTTACCATGCAGGAGGAGACGCGGCCCTCCGGCGCGATTCAGTCCCACGCCTACATGGACGTGCTGCCGGACGAGGAATCGCTGGAGCAGATCTGCCTGCCGGAGATCGACTTCGACCCGGAGGACGCCCGGGAGGATCTGGAGTTCTGCGCCGAGGCTTTCGCGGGTATTTTGCCGGCGAAAAAGGCCGGGGCCAGCACCTACTTCCCCATGTGGGACTACATCCCCCGCTTCCACGGCGTGGAAAACAGCCTGATTGACCTCTATGACCGGCCGGAATTCATGCACAAAATGATCGATAAATTCACGCGTATCTTTGAGCACACCCTGGATCGCTACGAGGCGCTGAACGTGCTGGACACCGACCCCTACTACCTCCACTGCACGCCGGCCTGCACCTACGAGTTACCGATGAAGGACATGGACACGGAGAACATCACGACGAAGAACGTCTGGTGCCGCTCCATGGCGCAGCTGCTGGGCGCGGTGTCCCCGGAGATGCTGGACGAGTTCGACCTGCAGTACGTCCAGCGGCTGTTCGACCGCTGCGGCCTGAGTTACTACGGCTGCTGTGAGCCCCTGGACAACAAGATAGAAAAACTCCGCCGTTTCCAGAATCTGCGGCGCGTCTCCATCACAACCTGGGCGAATGTGGACAACGCCGCGGAGCAGATACAGGGGGACTATGTGCTGTCCTACAAATCCAACCCCGCTTTCGTCGCCTCCGGCAAGCTGGACACGGCCTCGGTGGAGGCGGAGACCCGCCGGGTGCTGGAGGCCTGCCGCCGCAGCGGGACGCCCTGCGAATTCGTCCTGAAGGACATCTCCACGGTGCACAACAACGCGGCCGTCCTGACCCAGTGGTGTGACACCGTGAACCGCGTGATTGACGAATATTTTATGTAGGGGCGCGTTTTACGCGTCCGCAGAGAAGGAGAAATCTATGTCCCTGGTACAAATGAAAGATTTATTACTCCGTGCGAAAAACGAGGGCTACGCCGTCGGGGCCTTCGAGTTCTGGTCGCTGGATTCCGTCCGGGCCATTCTGGAGTCGGCGGAGGAGATGGCACTGCCGGTCATCCTGCAGGCGGGCCCGATTGAGCTGAACTACATGGGCTGGAAAAACGTGGAACGTGCCGTAACCTACGCGGCGGAACAGTCCAAGGCGGAGGTGGCCCTGCACCTGGACCACAGCGACGAAGTCCAATGGGTCAAGCTGGCCATCGAGAGCGGCTTCACGTCCGTGATGATCGACGCCTCCCATCTGAGCTTCGAAGATAATATTGCCGTGACACAGGAGGTGGTTGCCCTGGCGGCGCCCCACGGCATCACGGTGGAGTCCGAACTGGGGCGGCTGCCCGGCGCGGAGGGCGCCATCAACCTGGAGGAGGCGGAGGCCTTTCAGACGGACCCGCGGGAAGCCGTGGAATTCGTCCGGCGGACCGGAATCGACTGCCTGGCCGTCGCGGTGGGAACCGTCCACGGCGTGTACCACGCGGAGCCCAAAATCAATATCGCAAGAATCAGGGAAATCCGGGCGGCCGTGACCGTCCCGCTGGTGCTGCACGGCGGCTCCGGCACGCCGGAGGACAAAATCCGCGAGGCGATCCAGGCGGGCATCTCCAAAATCAATGTGTGCACGGAATTCATGGACGCCTTCGGCAAGTCCTACAACAGCGGCTACAAGCCCTCGGTCAAGGGCCTGTTTGAGCCCGGGTATTTGGCCGGAAAAGCGGTCATAAAAGAAAAAATGCGGCTGTTTGCCGGGGGAAATTCGTAGGGGCGATTCACGAATCGCCCTTGCAGGCTGTTGTTTTCAACGGTCAGGGATGGAACCCTGACCCTACACATTGGAAATGCAGGCCTTTGTAGGGTCGGGTTTCCATGCCCGACCGATATTTTAGGGTTTGTCTACACGAAGGGCGATTCCTGAATCGCCCCTACAGAAAGGAACGATATAAACATGAGCAAATTTCACGACGATTTTCTGGCAGAAATCAACACAATCGCAGCCTTCGATGCCCACACCCATCTGGACGTCGCCCACCTCTCCGCAAGGGGGTTACACGACATCCTGCTCTACCACATGGTCATTTCGGACCTCTATTCGGCGGGCTGCCCGGACGGCGCGCGGCTTTCGGAAGAGCCCACCGAGGACGAGGCCGCCATGCGGCTGGAACGCGCCGTACCCTATGTGCCCTACATCCGCAACACCAGCTGCTATTGGCTGGCGGAGACCATCCTGCGGGAATTGTACGACTGGGACGAGCCCATCACCCCGCAGAACTGGCAGAAGCTGCACGAGCACATCCAAAAGACGGGCAACTCCCAACAGTTCGGCCGGGAGGTCATGCGAAAGGCGGGCATCACGAAGAGCAACACCGAGCTCTGGCGCGGGCGCGACGGCAGCTGCGACGACATCTTCACCTACAGCCTGGAGTGGTCCTTCTTCACCAGGGCCCAGTGGGGCATTTTCGACACGGCGCTGATTGAGCTGGAGCACGCCTGGAACCACGAGGAGCCCTGCCCGCCCCTGCCCGTCACCGCGACGGAGGCGGACCTGCGGTTCGAGAAAAAGCTCGCCACGCTGGACGATGTGGAGGCGGCTCTCAGCCACTATCTGAGCAAGATCCCCTACGACAAGATCATGACCATCGCGTCTCACTTTTCCACGCACATCCATTACCGCAAGACGAACAGGGCGGAGATGGAGAAGGCCCTCTGTAATCGGGCAAATGCCGGCGAGTGGGAGCGTGATGTCTACGCGAATTACATTTTGGAGGAATTTCTCTGCCGTTTTGAGGAGAGTCACCCGGAGATGCCCCTGCAGTTCTCCATGGCGGCGGAGCCCCTGCCCTATGAGACCATCAGCATGATGCACAGCCGCACGCCCTTTGAGCTGGCGGAAATCATCGCCGCCCACCCGAAGCTGCAATTTAACTTCCACATTTCAAATATGGCCATGAACCAGACCTTCTGCACCATGACGCGGGAGCTGCCGAACCTCTCCCTGAACGCCTACTGGTGGCACAACTTCTTCCCGTCCTACATCGAGCGGCTGCTGAACGAGCGGCTGGATATGGTGGCCATCAACAAGCAGGTGGGCTATTTCTCCGACGCCTACACCATGGAGTGGTCCTACGCCAAGGCGAAGCTGGTGCGGCAGATTACGGCCAAGGTGCTGGCGGAACGCGTGGAGCAGGGGCGCTACACCAAAGAAACTGCCTTGTGGCTGGCGGAGCAGCTGCTTGCCGGGACGACGCGGAGCTTGTTCAGGGTGTAGGGGACAGAAACGTTGCCTGAAGGGGCCGCAGCGGACTGCGGCCCCTACTTATGCAAAAATTTTCCAACTTCCTCTTGACAAAACAATCTAACATAGTTATAATACGAATATTGTTAGCTAAAAAGGAAGACAACCTATGGACTACGAAAAACTGGCGGAGGAACTCCTGCGGAACATGAACACGCTCCGCAAGTGTATGCCGCAAAAACAAATCAGCGAATCCCTGCGGGGGGAGACCTTTGCTCTGCAATACATCGCCGAGCGGGAGGGCTACGTGATTCCCAGCGAGATCAGCAACGAGATGGGTATCAGCTCCGCGCGCATTGCCGCCGCCCTGAACAGCCTGGAAAACAAGGGCTTCGTTACGAGGCAGATCGACCCCAGCGACCGCAGGCGGATTTTGGTACAGCTGACCCCGGCGGGGCGGGAGCAGGCGCGGAAACACCGGCAGCTGATGCTGAGCGCGATGGCAAATATGCTGGCCTATCTGGGTGAGGGGGACGCGGAGGAATACATCCGCATCACGGGCAAATTGGCGGAAATGCCGCAAAGTCAGACGGTAGAGGTTAGACATTAGATAGTAGACGCGGATTGCCCGCGTTTACCATCTGGGTCAGCTTGTGGTTTAATTTGTAGGGGACGGACTCCTGGACGTCCCTAGGTTTCAAAAACAAAGGTTTTTCTTAGGGTGTCAAGTCCCCGCGCGTCGCAGATTGGACGCTATCCCCTACAACCAAATTGAAGTGGAGGAATTCGTTTGCTGAAAATTTTCAAATTTCTCAGGTCCAAGGAATGGCTGCTGATGGGCATCAGCCTGATATTCATTGTCTCGCAGGTCTGGCTGGACCTGAAAATGCCGGAGTACATGAAGAAGATTACGGAGCTGCTGAGTATGCCGGGCAGCGCCATGGGGGACATTCTGACAAACGGCGCCTACATGCTGCTCTGCGCGCTGGGCAGCTTCGCGGGGGCCGTGGTGGTCGGCTATTTCGCCTCGCGGGTGGCGGCGTCCTTTTCCCAGGGGCTGCGCAGCCGGCTGTTCCACCGGGTGGAATCTTTTTCCATGGAGGAGATCAACCGCTTTTCCACCGCCAGCCTGATTACCCGCTCCACCAACGACATCACCCAGCTGCAGATGATGGTCACCATGGGGCTGCAGCTGGCGGTCAAGGCGCCGATTACGGCGGTCTGGGCGGTCACGAAAATCACGGGCCAGGGCCGGGAATGGACGATGGTTCCGGTGACGGCGGTGCTGTTTATCAGCCTGATGGTCACGCTGCTGATGATATTCGTCATGCCGAAGTTCCGGAAAATGCAAATTTTGACCGACAACGTGACCCGCATCGCCCGGGAAAACCTGACGGGCCTGCGGGTGGTTCGGGCCTACAACGCAGAGGACTACCAGGAAGACAAGTTCGAGAGAGCGAACGGCGCGCTAACCGGCACGCAGCTGTTCACCAGCCGCGCAATGTCGTTGATGATGCCGGTCATGACCGTGCTGATGACCGGGGTCTCCCTGGCGATTTATTGGATCGGTGCGTATATGATCAACGGGGCGGAGGGGGGCCTCCAGGAAAAGGGGCTCCTGTTCGCCAACATGGTCGTTTTTTCCACCTACGCCATGCAGGTGATCATGTCCTTCATGATGCTGGTGATGATCTTCGTCATGTGGCCGCGGGCCAGCGTCTCCGCGAAGCGGGTGCTGGAGGTGCTGGAGACGGAGCCCAAAATCACGGACGGCGCCGCGGACAACGGCCTTGCGGGCCTGGCGGGCGAGGTGGAGTTCCGGCACGTCAGCTTCAAATACCCCGGCGCGGCGGAGTACGTCCTGGAGGACGTCAGCTTTAAAGTAAATAAGGGCGAAACCGTCGCCTTCATCGGCTCCACGGGCAGCGGCAAGTCGACGCTGATCAACCTGGTGCCCCGCTTCTTTGACGCCACGGAGGGCGCGGTGCTGGTGGACGGTGTCGACGTGAAGGACTACAAGCTGGAGGCGTTGCTGAATAAAATCGGCTACGTGCCGCAAAAGGCGGTGCTGTTCAAGGGCAGCGTGGAATCCAACGTGGGCTACGGCGACAACGGGGGCGGCGGCTACGACGGGGACGACGTGAAGCGGGCCCTGCGCATCGCCCAGGGTACGGATTTCGTGGAACAGATGGAGGGGCAGTACGAGGCGGAGATTTCCCAGGGCGGCACGAATGTCTCGGGCGGCCAGAAGCAGCGTCTGTCCATTGCCCGGGCGGTCTGCCGCAATCCGGAGATCTACATCTTCGACGACTCCTTCTCGGCGTTGGACTACAAGACGGACCGGGTCCTGCGCAGCGAATTGAAGAAGGAGACGGCCGGCGTCACCAGCCTGATTGTGGCCCAGCGCATCGGCACGATTCTGGACGCGGACAAAATCGTCGTGCTGGAGGAGGGCAAAGTCGCGGGCATCGGGACCCACAGGGAGCTGCTCCGGGACTGCGCGGTATACAAAGAGATCGCGATGTCCCAGCTGAGCGAGGAGGAGTTGGCATGTTAAATATTAAATTGAAAATGGAAAATTGCAAATTGCAAATTACGGGCGAAGGGGGGGACTGTCATGGCGGAAAATAAAGAGAGAACGGTCCCCAATTTTGGCCCGGGCAGCGGGCGCGGCCACATGGGCCCCCGCGGGATGATGGGCGGCTTTGAAAAGCCGAAGGATTTTAAGGCGACCTGGGTCAAACTCATCCGCTACTGCAAAAAGTACATCCCCGCCATCGTGGTCACGCTGGTCATCGCGGCCGCGGGCACGGTGCTGCAGATCATCGGCCCGGACAAGACGAAGGACCTGATCGATGAAATCAGCAAGGGTTTGTTCCTGGGCAAGATCGACATGAACGCCGTGGCCGGCATCGCCTGGCTGCTGATTGGCTTCTACGGCGGCTCGGCCCTGCTCAGCTTCACGGAAAATTTCATGATGGCGACCATCACGGCGCGGATATCCAAGAATCTGCGCAGCGGCATCTCCCAGAAAATGAACCGGCTGCCCCTGCACTATTTCGACCGAACCAGCTTCGGCGACGTACTCAGCCGCGTGACCAACGACGTGGACACCATCGGCATGACCATGAACCAGAGCCTGGACAACCTGGTGCGGGCCGTCACCATGTTCCTCGGCTCCCTGGTGATGATGTTTTACACGAACTGGATTCTGGCGTTCGTCGCAATCGGTTCCTCTGTGATTGGTTTCGCGCTGATGACCCTCATTATGGCCAAATCCCAGAAGCACTTTAAAGCGCAGCAGCAGGGCCTCGGGGCCATCAACGGCCACATCGAGGAGATCTACGCCGGGCACAACGTGGTCAAGGCCTACAACGGCGGCAAGAACGCGAAGGAAATTTTTGAGGGCCTGAATCAGACCCTCTACGACAGCGGCTGGAAGTCCCAATTCCTCTCCGGGCTGATGATGCCCCTGATGGGCTTCATTGGAAACTTGGGCTATGTGGCCGTCTGCGTGGTCGGCGCGGCGCTGGCCATGCGGGATACCATCAGCTTCGGCGTCATCATCGCGTTTATCCAGTATGTCCGCATGTTCACCCAGCCCCTGTCCCAGTTGGCCCAGTCCATGCAGTCCCTGCAGCGAACCGCCGCGGCCGGTGAACGCGTGTTTGAATTCCTGGACGAGGAGGAACTTGCGGACGAGAGCCACAAAAACGACCGGCTGGGCACGGTCCCGGAGGACGGAAGCGGCGAAATGACCATCCAAGGCGACGTGGAGTTCCGCAATGTACAATTCGGCTACACGCCGGATAAGAGTGTGATCCACAACTTTTCCGCAGAAGTGCGGGCCGGGCAAAAAATTGCCATCGTCGGCCCGACGGGAGCGGGCAAAACGACGATGGTCAATCTGCTGATGCGCTTTTATGAGCTGGACGGCGGTGAAATCCTGCTGGACGGCAGGCCGATCTCCCAGGTGCCCCGGGAAAACGTCCATGAGCAGTTCGGCATGGTGCTGCAGGACACCTGGCTGTTTGAGGGCACGCTGAAAGAGAATATCATCTACAGCAAGCGGGGCGTCAGCGACGCGGAGGTCGTATCGGCCTGCAAGACCGTGGGCCTGCACCACTTCATCATGACGCTGCCCAAGGGTTACGACACGGTGCTGGACGACAAGGCCAGCCTCTCCGAGGGCCAGAAGCAGCTGCTCACCATCGCCCGGGCCATGATTCAAAACGCGCCGCTGTTGATTCTGGACGAGGCGACCAGCTCCGTGGACACCCGCACCGAGCGCATGGTCCAGGCGGCCATGGACCGGCTGACGGCCGGCCGGACCTCCTTCGTCATCGCGCACCGCCTCTCCACCATCAAAAATGCCGACCTGATCCTGGTCATGCGGGAGGGCGACGTGGTCGAAAGCGGCAACCACGCGGAACTGATGGAGCAGGGCGGGTTCTACGCGGAGCTCTACAACAGCCAGTTTGAGCAAGCGGGATAAATTAGACGGCAGACGCGGTAATATTGCGGCAAAATGTAGGGGGGCGCTGTCTTTAGCGTCCCCCTACAGATATTACCAGCTTTGTGAAAAGCCGCCGTTGCAGGGTTTCACTTCTTCCAATACGGCGCCGTTGCGGCAAAAAGTTTTGCACTTCATACACCCGCGGCACAGCATGAAATCTACCCACGGTATATCCGCAGGTTCCTCCCGGATTAGGGCGTTCTGGGGGCACAGCAGAGCCACAGCACATTCCTGGCATTTCTGGCATACCTCGGGATTGATCAACGCGCGTTTCATGTTAACCCCCTCAGCAGCACAGGCCAGATGCGGTTTCGCCACATTCGGCCGCGCAGCCCTGAAATGCCCCAAAATGCACGGAGCGGTTGCCCTGTACGGTGAACGCTTTGCTGTAACGGGTGTTTGAGAGCATGGACGCTGTGTTTCCGCAGACAAGCGTCGGCTTATGCACAAAAAACCTGTGATGGTCATCCAGGTCAAAAAAATGCGGATGCCCCGAAATGCCGCCGTTATAGCAAGCCACCTGCCCGTAATCTTCGCAGATATCCTCCAGGTCGCCGAGTTTGAACGCTCTTATAGTACGAGACGTAAAACTGGCAAAACCGAGGAGCGCCTCCACCTCCTCGTCGTCCAATCCGAACGCGCGGATGGCTGTAGTTCGGAAATCGGCCCATCCCGCCGTGGCCATGAGCCTGCGGAAATCCTCGACGTACAACGCGCCGCCCAGGCATTCTCCGTGCAGAACAGGGTCGGACGACAGCGTTTCCGGAATGCGGCGGTCCACAAAAACATCGGACAAGAACAACTCGCCGCCCGGCTTCAAAACACGGTATATTTCCTGGAACACCCGCTCCTTGGCGGGGGACAGGTTGATGACACAGTTGGAAATCACGACGTCTACGCTGTTGTCCGCTATGCCAAGGGACTGCAAATCCTCAATATATCCCTGCTTGAATGTGACGTTTGAGCGCCTGAAGCCGAAGCGTTTCCGCTGTTCGTCCTGATACTTCCTGGCGACCTCGATTTGTTCCGTGGTCATATCAACGCCGATGGCGCAACCGGATTCGCCGGCCAGTTTGGATGCAACGTAGACGTCCCGCCCGGTTCCGCAGCCCAGGTCAAGCACCGTCATGCCTTCCAGCAACGGCGGCAAGGGCGAACCGCAACCATAGAACTTATTCTGAATTTCATCCGCAATCAGGGGTAAGATCGTTCTGATCTCCACAGGTGGCTTGCCCGTACAGCAGCACGAGCTGGTTTTTAAATCCTCTTTGCTCTGCAATTGTTTTCCGTAATAATTTTTTACGTTTTCGATTACAGAAGATTCGCCGCAGCAATTATCTGACGCAGCGCAGCAGCTGTTTTTTTCGCTCATTGACAACAATCTCCTTCACAAGTGATTTCGTGGCAGATGCAATTTTCTTTTTCGGTAGTTACCGCGCATAAAAAGTCTTTGACTTTTTGCACGGTCGTTTCATCCAGGGAATAATAGGTCCAGATCCCCTCTTTGCGCCCATTCACCAAACCGCAGTCGCAGAGGATTTTCATGTGGTGGGAAAGGGTCGGCTGTGTGATGTTGAACTTCTCTAAAATCATGCAGGCGCACAGTTCCCCGCAGGAAAGCATATCCACAATCATAAGCCTGTTTGTGTCCGCGAGAGCCTTGAACAACCCGACGTGCTCCTGATATTTTACATCCACGCCGCAATCCTCCTTTCATAGACGACCGTCTATATAGCTATTATATGCCTACACATAGATGAATGTCAATACGTTTAATGAAAAATTTGGCACACATGAAGCATATGTGCCAAATGGTTCTAGTCCTCTATCTCCTTCAGCGCCGCGCGTTCCGCCGCGGTGATTTGAATCGGCGCGTCCTTCACCCGCTTGACCTCCCGGCGGTGAAACTCCTGGGGCATGGCCTCCGGGTAGCGGTCCAGCCGGACCTTCAGCATCCCGGAGAGCAGGCTGCTTTCCGTCACGGTGCCGCGGCCCTCCTTGGTGTCCACGATGGCGCCGGGCTTCGGCGTGACCTGGAGCAGGTGGTCGTAGGCGCTCTGCTCATATTTCAGGCAGCACATCAGCCGGCCGCAGCTGCCGCTGATTTTGGCGGGGTTCAGGGACAGACCCTGTTCCTTGGCCATCTTGATGGAGACGGGCTGGAAGTCCCCCAAAAAGGTGTTGCAACAGAACGGCCGGCCGCAGATGCCCATGCCTCCCAGCATTTTTGCCTCGTCCCGTACGCCGATTTGCCGCAGCTCAATCCGGGTGCGGAACACGCCGGCCAAGTCCTTGACCAGCGCCCGGAAGTCCACCCGCCCGTCCGCGGTGAAGTAGAACAGGATTTTGCCGCCGTCGAAGGTGTACTCCACGTCCACCAGCTTCATCTCCAGCCCATGGGCCGCGATTTTCGCCAGGCAGACCTGGAAGGCCTCCTTCTCCTTTTGCCGGTTCCGCTGCTCGGTCTCACAGTCCTCCCGTGTCGCCCGGCGGATGAGCAGCTTCAAGGGTTTTACCGTCTGTTCGTCGCTGACGATGCGGTTTTCCATGGCGACCTCCCCGAACTCAATGCCGCGGGTGGTCTCCACAATCACGCACTCGCCCTTTTCTAGCTTTGCGCCGGCCGGGTCAAAGTAGTAGACTTTTCCGACGTCTTTAAAACGGACTCCGATTACTTCAGCCATAAGATTTCACTTTTCCTTAATTTAGATATTAGATTTTAGACGGTAGATAGTAGACCTGCAGGGGGCAGATTTTCCCGTAAGGGAAATGGCACGGCAACGCCCTCTACAACCCCATAACGCCGCTCAGTACGCTGCAAAAGCGGGTCAGCACCAAATTGTAGTTTTCATTTTTCACAAACGCCGCCTCGATTTCCCGGGTCCGCGTGAGCAAATCCAGCAGTTGCTGCTGTGAGCAGGCCACGGCCAGGTCCCGGACAGCCGTACTGCTGTCCGCCCGGCCCGCGCCGACGCGGAGCAGCAGGGCTTCCCGCAACAGCTCCCGCAATTCCGGCAGCACCGCGCGGAAGAGCTCCTTGTCCTTCGCGAAGGCCGCGCTCTCCCGCAGGAGGGCCAGATCCCGCTTTGTACCCAGAGCCCGCACGACCGCCTCCGCGCGTTGGGATACGGCGCTCTCTTCCCCGGCCGTTTCTTCCGGGCCGCCCAGGGAAAACAGGCTGACGCGGGACAGAATCGTGCGCAGCATCCGGTTTTTATTTGAACACAAGAGAAGAAAGCAAACCGCGCCCGGCGGTTCCTCCAGGAGTTTCAGCAGGGCGTTTTGCGCCTCCTGGGTCATGGACTGGGTGTTTTCCAGAATATAAATTTTTCTCTCCGCCTCGTTGGGCAGGATGTAGGCCTCCGAACGGAGACGCCGCACCGCCTCGATGTGAAAGCTGCGGGCCGTCTCCCCGCCGGAGATGAGAAACAGGTCCGGGTGCACGCCCGCCTCCGCTTTGACGCAGGCCGCGCAGCTGCCGCAGGGCCGCTCCGCAGGGCCGAACAGGCTGGCCGCTTCCCCCGTGCAGAGTAAAGCTTGGGCAATACGCTTCGCCAGCGTAAGCCGCAAATCCGCCCCGCCGCCCTCTATCAGGACGGCATGGGGAAACCGCGCCCCCTCCATGGCCTTGTCCAAGGCGCGGGCGACAGCGGGATGCAATTCTAATCCGGAGAGATTCATAGAATCTATTATACTATATAAAAGCGGATTTTACAACGTCCAATTCCCTGACGCCGTATTTTTCCAGTTGCGCGAGCGCGGCGGCGTCAATCCGCTCCCCCGGCATGACCAGCGGGACACCCGGCGGGCAGGGGCAGTGGGCGGCGGCGGCAACGCGATTCAAACAGGCGGCCAGCGGTAACCGTTGGGTCTCGGCCAGAAAAGCCTGGGCGGGAGTCAGCACCTGTTCCGGCAGATAGAGGGGCGGAATCGCCGGAGCGTTTCGGCTGACGGAGGCCGCGAGCTTTTGGATACCCTGTTCCAGGCGTTGGAAATCTTCTTCCGTATTGGCCGCGGAGGGAATCAGGATGACGGTTCCGGCGCCCGCGTATTCCGGCTCGGCGCCCGCCTCCCGCAGGAAGTGGCCCGCCGCTTCGGCATCTTCTATAGAAAAGGCGAGGCGCAGGGGGTCGCAGGGGCCCTCCGGCTGAACGAAACCGCAGTCCCGCAGCAGAGCTTTGATGCTTGCCGTCCGTTCCGCCAGGGCCCGCAGGGGAGTGCCGCCCGTATCCTCCAGCCACTGCCGGCACAAATCCAGGGACAATAAAATGAAATAGGAGGGGCTGGTGGAGGCGAAGAGCGCCATGGCCTCGCGCGCATGGGGCAGCTCGCGCGCCAAATGCAGCCAGGCGCCGCCGGTCAGTACCGGCAGGGTCTTGTGGGCGGATTCCGCGCTCACTGCCGCGCCCTGGGAAAGAGGGGACAAATTATCATTTAAAAATTTCAGATGCGCGCCCTGAGCGCAGTCCACCAGCACGGGTACGCCGTATTCTGCCGCGGCAGCTGCAATGGCCCGGATGTCGCTGAGCATGCCGCAGTAGTCCGGGCTGGTCAGGTAGACCGCGCCCGCGTCCGGGTGCCGCTCCAGCTGCTCCTGCACAGCTTCTGCCGTGATTCTGCCGCTGAAAGCTGTCCCGGCGGAAGTGTCCGGCAAGACCCAGAGGGGGTCGATGCGCAGCAGAGCCATGGCGTGGACTGCGCTGCGGTGGAGGATGCGCCCGCAAATCAGCTTCCCGCCCCGGGGAAAAGCCAGGCGCAGCATGGTCTGGATGCAGAGGCTGCAGCCCCCCGCGCTCATCAGCGTGGCGGCGGAGCCGAACAGCCGCGCGGCGAGCGCCTCCGCCTCCGCCGTAGGGCCCAGACCGTCGAACAAACTGCCCGTGTCCGGCAGTTCCGTCAGGTCGAAGGGCAGCACGGATTGCAGGGGGGAAGGTGCCTCCGCCCGTCCCTTGTGACCGGGCGTATGGAACCGCGCCTGCGCTTTTTTATTATACTTTTGTATGGCTTCATAGAGCGGAGCGGGCATGGGGAATGGCCTCCTGTAGGGGACGCACACCCGGGCGTCCCTTTATAAATTGCGGTATATCTTGGGACGCCCGGGTGTGCGTCCCCTACACGCGGCATTAGACTTCCTCGGAAACCCACATTTTTGACAATCTAAACCCTTGAAAACATTGAGTCCGAATTTAGTTTCCGAGGAGGTCTATTATAGTTGACCAACTTAAAGGAGATGATATAATACTCGTATGGCATATAGTATAGACGCCCGGCTTGCCCCAGGGCTCGGCGGGGCTTTTTATGCCTCCCGGGTGATCACCATGCTGATGTGCTCGATGCCCGCCTCGTAAAACACCGCGCCGTAGGACTGAAATCCCAGTTTACTATAAAAATCCTCCGCGTGCTTTTGCGAATGCAACTGCACTTCAGAGATATCATGCGCAAAGGCCCAGTCCACCAGAGCTTTCACAATCCGGCTTCCGTAACCCTTTCCCCTGTATGTCTTCAGCGTAGACACCCTTCCGATGAAATACGCATTTTCTTTGTGGATGATTCTGCCGACAGAGACCGGTACATCGTTTTCATATAACACTGCGTGGGTTGCCGCCGCGTCGTAGGAATCCCGCTCAAGCTCTTTGCTGATGCGTTGCTCCACACAAAAAACCGCGTCCCTTACACGCTGCGCGTCCGCTCCGATTTTCGAATGGGCTCCAATTTCAATTCGTGTATCAGCCATGGGTGATGACCCTCTCTTTCCATATAAAAATTTGAATTTTTAAACTTTTATCTCCATTATACGCAAATCGGCCGAAAAATCAAGGAAAGTCGACAGAACGCGGCTTGACAACAGCCGCATGAGAAGTCTATAATGATACCAGGAATTGGATCCAGCAGGTTCATGAAATGATATTGTGGTGATTGGAAAACGGGGAATATTTATTTTTAGAAAGGACTGTAACACAACCATGAAACAACTTCGCAGAATTCTTGCCCTGGTGCTGACACTCGCGCTGGCGGCCGGAGCGCTGGCCCTGCAGGTCTCCGCCAAGGCGCCGGAAAAACCGGACCACCCGCTGCCCATTTTACTCCGCTCCGACAAAGAGGGCGAGCGCCACCTTGAGAGCAGGCAGAAGCAGCCCGAAATCCAAGCGAGCGCTCCAACCGGCAGCCGCTATGGGAGCCAGGCAACTCCCGTAGGGGACAAGCGCCCCCTTACGATTACGGCATACCCCACCCACCCCAGCTACACGAACGGGTTTATTGTCGGGCTGGAAGAGCCCAAGCTGAGCGGCCTGGTCGTCAACCTTGGCGGCGCGGAGTACCGCTATGACACGGACTTCAACGTTGATTTTTACATTGATTATGACGCCGGAACCGCCCTCGGCACAAAAGCCTATACCCTCACAGTGGAATACTACACGCGGGACGACCGGGTCTACGGCACATGCCCCATCAGCTTTACGGGCGTCTCTGTTTTCAAGAACGGCCTGCCCGCGGCGACGGCGCTGACGCTGGACAAAACCGTGTCCGCCACCCTAAACCAGAATGACGGCGAATACAGCTTTTTCTCCTTTACGCCGGAAAGCACCGACTACTACACGTTTTTCGGTAGGAATATCAAAACCACGGGCGGTTATGCGGAAATCTATGCTGTGCTGTTCGACATCAACGGGAATGTAGTGGCTATCCGAAACTATTTCTACGATGAAATGTATACCGGCGCGAAACTCAATGCTGGGGAGACCTACTATCTCTTGGTAGATTACCGCTATTACGCGGGCGGCAGCATCCCCACCGTCAAACTGAATGTAGGCGTATATAAGGGCAGTTCCTCCTGGGAAAACGCGGAAGAAATTTTCGTGGGCGATACCACCGTGCCCGGCTGGAGTTTCTACGCGTTTAACCCAACGGAGAGCGGGTATTATACGTTTTATTCCACCTCGACTTCCGGCGACCCCTACCTCGAGATTATTGACACCGACAACTGGAGCGGCTGGGGTGCGGACGACCGGAGCACCAGACTGTTTGACATGAACTTCCGGTACCTGGGGTCGGTATACGGCTCTCTCGATTTCCGCATCACCGTCTATATGGAAGCCGGTTCCAGCTACCTCATATTAGCTGACCAATATTGGCGGGACTGGGAGGATGTGTCTAATCTCACATACACCCTCACTATCGGCTTCTCAGAGACGGGGGCCTCCGCTTCCGGCAGCGTGACAATGAAGGACGTCGCTATCAACGTGCGTCAGGTAAAGTACTACGATGCTATGTTTACGGATTGCAGCTACGACATCCTCATCCTGCGCACAGAGGGACTCAGCGCCCGCCTGGGCTGGATTTATAAGCACACTTTTCTCAGCCTCCTGGCAACGCTGGATATCTTCCATCTGTTGTTTGGCTACCCGGAGTGGTACGCAGACCAGTACTTTGGCATCATCGGCCTCAAGCCCGGAACGAGCACGGTCACGGCCTATACCTATGACTGGGACACCGATGACATCGACGAGCGGGTCGGCAGCGCCGCCGTAACCGTGAGCTACGACCTTATCCAATGGATAGAGGTTGTGCTGTTGCTCGGATTTATTTGGCTGCCCATCCGGAGCACATTCGTCACATTCCTGAACTTCAGATAAACGCACGGCCTTGCGGGGTCTATCCGCAGTAAAAATCCCCCAATCGCAGAGAAACCTGCTGCGATTGGGGGTTGTTTTTATGCGTGGGGCAACGCCCTCTACGAAGTTTCATCCACAGAGGGCTCCGGCTCGCTTTTCACAGGCGCAATATTTGCCTGCGCGGGGAAATCGAATCCCTGCAGGAAGCCGCCGAGCTCCACGGAACAGACGTCCCCGCCAATCACCAGGCCGTTGTAGACGAGCAGATTCGCCTGAATCAGTCCGGACCTGTTCTCGTAGCCAGGGTAATTTTCGATTTCATAGGTCCAGCGCTTGCAGCGCTTGCCCCTGTAGAGCTCCAAATCCAGATTTTGTTCCTTCTGGACGGCGTTGTACTTCTCATAGGCACTGTCGAACTCCGCCGGGATAATGACCTCCGCGACCTCCAGGGGGTCCTCCTTACATTCCCAGCCGAATTGGGAGAGAAAGGCGCCGCGCTCCTCCGCGTTCCCCGCCCTCAGGCTGATGCCGCCGTCGCTGGCCGCCGGGGTTTCCCCGCGGGAGAGGTAGAGCAGCGCTCCAACCGCCAGCACAATGACGAAAACCAGCGCAATCAACTTCAACTTGGATGATTTCACGGAATAGACAAACATATGGGAATCCCCCTTCCAGGCACACGCTTCCTCTAATCTTATGTCCCGGGAAATGAAAAAATGCGCCGCGCCGCGAAAATATCTTTGCGCCGCGCTGCGTATAAATAAAGGAATAGATTCGCAAAATAGTAGGGGCGGCCTGTGTGTCCGCAAACATGCAATGCTCCCAACGGACGGTCGCAGGCCGCCCCTACGAGTTTTAGACAGGGTGATAACAATGACATGGTTTTTCAAAAAAAGCAAGGAACCCAAGTTCGATTACTATGAGGATATGGAGATCGCGCAGGAAATCAGCCTGGACCCCTTTTCGGAGGAGCCGCGCAGCCGCTCCCACAGCGGCAGGCTGACGGCGGAGGCCTTTGGCCCGGAGCTGGGGGAGGAAGAGGACTACGGAGAGGTCAAATTCGACGAAAACGGGAGCGATTCGGAGGAATCGGAAGCATTCGGGCGCTAAATTGTGCCCAGTCCGGAATTTTCGGATAGATTGACCTTCTTTGACCTTTGACGCGTTCCGGAAAGAATTGTATACTGTCATTAAGGTCAAAGAAAGTCAAAGACAAATTAGATGTTAGATTTTAGAGGGTAGATGATAGACCTGTAGGGGCGGGCCTCGTGTCCGCCCTGCAAACTCTCGTAGGGGACGGCGTCCTCGGCGTCCCGTGAAAAACCTGGCATCTGAGAGGGGGAACCCCAAATTGAGCCTCAGCAACGAAATCGCGCTGTTGATCCGGCAGATGCTGGAGGACGCGGGCAGCGCGGAAATCCAGCGCAACGAGCTTGCCCAGACCCTGGGCTGCGTGCCCAGCCAGATCAACTACGTCATCGCCTCCCGCTTCACGCCGGAGCAGGGCTACCTGGTGGAGAGCCGGCGGGGCGGAGGCGGCTACATTAAAATCACCCGGGTCCAGCTGGACCGGGACATGATGCTGATGCACGTCATCAACACGGTGGGAACGCTGCTGGACGCGGCCAGCTGCCGCGCCCACATCCTGAACCTGCACTACCGGGGCCTGTTGAACCCCCAGGCCGTGGGTTTGATTTTGACCGCCTGCTCGGACAAGGTCATGCGGCACCTGGAACCGGAACAGCGGGACAGGACCCGGGCGGAACTCTTCAAGCAATTATTGCTCACGATTCAACAAGGAGGTACTTAATATGTTATGTCAAAACTGTGAGAAAAACGAAGCGACCACACACATCAAGCAGGTCATCAACGGCGACACGGCCGAACAGCATCTCTGCGCGGACTGCGCCAAGCAGCTGGGTTACGGGGACATGTTTTCCGGCTTCGGCCTCTCCCTTTCGGATATGTTCGGCGGCTTTTTCGGCGAGACCACCCAGCAGAAGAGTCTAAACGCCGCCCGCACCGCAACGGAGCGCTGTAAAAAATGCGGTTTCTCCTTCCAGGATATTGTGCGGGAGGGCCGGGTCGGCTGCGCGGACTGCTACCGGACGTTTTATGACAAGTTGAAGCCCTCTCTGCAGCGCATTCACGGCAGGGTGGAGCACAACGGAAAAGTGAGCCTGTCCGCGGAGGCCATCTCCGCAACGGCCGCACAGGAGAAATCCCCAGAGCAAAAAATCGCGGAGCGCCGGGAGCAGATGCAGGAGGCCATCCGTGTGCAGGATTTTGAACGTGCCGCGCAGCTGCGCGATGAAATCAAGGAATTGGAAAGGGGCGAGGACGCGTGAGCAACGCGAAATGGTACATTGAACAGGGCGAGCAGGGCGACGTGGTTCTGAGCACCCGCATCCGCCTGGCGCGGAATTTGGATGCCTATCCCTTCCCCGCGCGGCTGGATTTGGCGGGCAAGCAGAGCGTCAACCAGAAAATCAAAGAGGCTTTGAGCGAAAGCGGCTTTACTTATGTGGACATGAAGAGCCTCAGCCGGATGCAGGCGATTTCGCTGGCGGAACGGCATTTGATTAGCCCGGAGTTCGCAAGCTCCCGGGAGGGCCGCGCCCTGCTGCTGGCACCGAACGAAGCCCTGAGCATCATGCTCTGTGAGGAGGACCACATCCGGCTGCAGGTTATGCAGGCGGGACTCGCACTGCGGGAGGCCTACGGCATCGCGAACAAAATCGATACACTTTTAGAAAGCAAACTGCAAATCGCCTTCGACGAGCGCATCGGCTACCTGACCCAGTGTCCGACCAACCTCGGCACCGCCATGCGGGCCTCCGTCATGCTGCACCTGCCCGCCCTGACCCGTCTGGGGCAGATCGCCCGCCTGGCGAACACCGTCTCCAAATTGGGGCTGACCATCCGCGGGGCCTACGGCGAGGGCAGCAACCCCAGCGGCGACATCTACCAGCTGAGCAACCAGATCACCCTGGGCATCACGGAGCAGGCCGCGATTGAGAACCTGCAGTCCATCGCCCTGCAGCTGGTGCAGCAGGAGCGCGCGGCAGCCACGGAGCTCTGCCGCAAGCTGGAGGAACAGGACCGCATCCACCGGGCGCTGGGCATTCTGCAATCGGCCCGCCTTCTCCCGACGGAGGAGTTCATGCAATATCTCTCTCTGGTACGCATGGGCGCGGCCCGCGGCGTGCTGGAGACCCCGATTGAAACAATCAACGAGTTGATCGTCATCATGCAGCCCGCCACCCTCAACGCGGCCCAGAACGAGGCGCTGGAGCCCGGCAGGCGCGACGCCCTGCGGGCAGAGGCCGTGAGGAGGGCGCTGAAAGGAATGAACCCAAATGTATAAATTCACAGGATTTACGGAGAAAGCAAATCTGGCCCTGAACGCCGCCGTCGCGGCGGCGGAGAGCCTGGGCCACACCTATGTCGGCACCGAGCACCTGCTGCAGGGCCTCGCGGACGCGGAGGCGGGCCTGGCCCACACGGTGCTGTCCGCGAAAAACATCACGGCGCAGAAGGTGGAGGAGCTCATCCAGGCGAACGTCGGCATCGGTGTGCCCACGGTGCTCTCCCCCAACGACTTCACGCCGCGCTGTAAAAACATCATCGACATCTCCATCGCCCAGGCCCGGGGCCTCGGCCACAGCTACGTGGGCACGGAGCATCTGCTCATCGCCCTGATCAAGGAGGGCTCCAGCGCCGCGCTGCAGATTATCACCCAGCTGGGCGTCTCCCCCCAGGAAATTCTGAACGAGCTGACGAAGTCCCTGGGCGCGGTGGAGGCGAAGTCCGGCGCCCCCCGGGGAAGAAAGAGCGGCAAATCCAGCACCCCCACCCTGGAGCAGTTCGGCCGGGACCTGACGGAACTGGCCCGCCAGGGCGCCGTGGATCCCGTCATTGGCAGACAAAAAGAGATTGAACGCGTCATTCAAATCCTGAGCCGCCGCACCAAAAACAACCCCTGCCTCATCGGCGAGCCCGGCGTGGGCAAGACCGCCATCGCGGAGGGCCTGGCTTTAAAAATCGCGGCGGGGGAGGTGCCGGAGCTGTTGAAAGACAAGCGCATCGTCTCCCTGGACCGGACCGGCAGGGTGGCCGGCACGAAGTACCGGGGCGACTTCGAGGAGCGCATCAAGACCGCCATGGGGGAGGTCAGCAAGGCGGGGGACGTCATTCTGTTCATCGACGAGCTGCATACCCTGATTGGCGCGGGCTCCGCCGAGGGCGCGACGGACGCCGCCAACATCCTGAAACCCTCCCTGAACCGGGGGGACTTCCAGGTCATCGGCGCGACGACTTTGGAGGAATACCGCAAATACATCGAAAAGGACGCCGCGCTGGAGCGGCGCTTCCAGCCAATCACCGTGGGCGAGCCCACGGAGGAGGAGGCCGTCGCGATTTTACAGGGCCTGCGGGACAAGTATGAGGCGCATCATAAAGTAAAAATCACGGACGCGGCCATCCTCGCCGCCGTGAAGATGTCCGCGCGCTACATCGGCGACCGCTATTTGCCCGACAAGGCCATCGACCTGGTGGACGAGGCGGCCTCCCGGGTGCGGCTGCAGGCTTTCACCGCTCCGCCCGACCTCAAGGCCCTGGAGGACCGGATGAAGGCCCTCGGCGAGGAGAAGGCAGCCGCGGTCAACGCCCAGGAGTTCGAGCGCGCCGCCTCCATGCGGGACGAGGAGCAAAGCCTCAGCCAGCGGCTGGAGGAACAGCGCCAGCTCTGGCAGGACGAATCCCGCCGGAACACGGAGGAGGTCGGCGAGCAGGAGATCGCGCAGATCGTCTCCGCCTGGACGGGCATCCCCATCGTGCAGCTGACCCAGGAGGAGAGCGAGCGCCTGTTGCACATGGAGGAGGAGCTCCACCGCAGGATTGTCGGCCAGGACGAGGCCGTTGGCGCGGTGGCGCGGGCCATCCGCCGGGGCCGGGTCGGCCTGAAGGACCCGAAGCGGCCCACCGGTTCCTTCATCTTCCTGGGGCCCACGGGCGTCGGCAAGACGGAGCTCTGCAAAACCCTGGCCCAGTCCCTCTTCGGCGAGGAAGGCGCCATGATCCGCCTGGACATGTCCGAATATATGGAAAAGCATACAGTTTCCAGGCTCGTGGGCTCCCCGCCCGGCTACGTGGGTTACGACGAGGGCGGCCAGCTGACCGAGCAGGTCCGCCGCAGACCCTACAGCGTGCTGCTCTTCGACGAGATTGAGAAGGCCCACCCGGAGGTGTTCAACATGCTGCTGCAGATTCTGGAGGACGGTATCCTCACGGACGCCCAGGGCCGCAGGGTGGACTTTAAAAATTGTATTATTATTATGACCTCCAACGTCGGCGCGCAGCTCATCAGCAACAAAAACGGCGGCCTGGGCTTCAGTGGGGAGGAGAACAAAACCGTGCTCAGCCAGGGGAAGATCAAGGATTCCGTCCTGGGGGAGCTGCGCAGGGCCTTCAAGCCGGAATTTCTCAACCGGGTGGACGAGATCATCGTGTTCCACCAGCTCACGGAGGCGAACATCCGGGAGATCGCGCGGCGTATGCTGCGGAATCTCTCCAAGCGCGTCGCCGACATGGAAATCCAAATCTCGTTCAGCGAGGAGGCCGTGGCCAAAATCGCGGAGGCGGGCTTCGACCCTGTCTACGGCGCGCGGCCGCTGCGCAGGGCAATCCAGCACGACATTGAGGATACCCTCTCCGAGGCGATGCTGGAGGGTCGGCTCAAGGCGAGCCAGGCCTATGTCTGCAGCCTGCGGGAGGGCGAATACGTGTTCGAATTATCTGTAGGGGCGGACGACCCTGTCCGCCTGCCGGATACCGAATAAATAGAAAAAAAGGGGCGGGCCTTGCGGCCCGCCTCCCACAGAAGCGTCTTCTAGCACAGCAGCGCGCAGAGCAACGCCGCGTCCATGCCGTGGATGTAGTGGCCGACATCAATGCCCTCCAGCGCGGCTAGCAGCGCTGGTTCCCGCAGCTCACAGCCTGTCAGCGCGGCGGAGAGCTCCTCCAAGTCGCCGTTTCCGAAAAAATCGCCGTAAAAAGAGAGCATCTGGATGCGCCCTTCTGTGACACTCAGCAGCGCGGTGACGCTTCCGAATTCAAAGCGCCTCTCCCTGCGCGCCGTGTAGGCGGGGGAGCGGCCGTAGTTCCAGGCCCAGGTGCCGTATTTTTCCGCGCACAAAATCTCTGTGCGCTCCAGGTCGGTCTCGGTCAGCGGATAAACTTCCAGGTCGTTTTCCGCGAACAGGTGCCGCAGGAGAAGCGACTGAAACTCCGGCAGATCAACAGGCCGCTCCAGATGCTCTTGGATATTGGTCACGCGGCTGCGTACGGATTTCACGCCCTTGGACTGGATTTTGTCCGCGCGCACCCGCAGAACCTCCCCGAGGACGGAGAGGTCGGAGTTAAACAGCAGGGTGCCGTGGTGCATGGTGCGCCCGTTTTTGCTGTACTGCGCATTGCCGGAAATTTTTTTGCCTTCTATACAGATGTCGTTGCGACCGCTGCGCTCCGCCTTCACGCCGATTTGCGCCAGCGCGCGGAGGACGGGGTCGACAAAGCTCTGGAAATCCGGGCCCGCCCCGCCGCCCTGATCCACGATAAACGTGAAATTCAAATTGCCCAGGTCGTGGTACACCGCCCCGCCGCCGGAGAGCCGCCGCACCACCGCGATGTCCCGCTCCCGCACATAGTCCGCGTTGATTTCCTCCGCCGTATTCTGGTATTTCCCCACCACGACGGTATCGCGGTTTTGCCAGAGCATGAAGTAGCTCTCTGCCCGCGGCAGGCTTTCAAAGACGTATTCCTCCAGCGCCAGATTGAAGCAGGCATCTGTGCTGGGGCTTTCGATGTAATACATGGGGACCTCTTATAAATCGTAATATTTCGCGAACTCCGTCGGGTGGGGGATGATCTGTATCTCGGCCGCGTCTTGGCGGATTTTGCGCAGCTGGTCCTGAATCAGGCCCCGGGTGAACACGCCGCCGGCCAGCAGGAAGTCGCAGTCGTTCTCCAGGGCGTCCGCCGCCTCGTCCAGGGACTTTGGCAGACCTTTGACGACCTGTTTCTCCTCGTCGGTCAGCTGGTACATGTTCTTGTCGTAGGGGCCGAAGTGGAACTGGGCCGGGTCTAGCTTGTTTAAGATGCCGTCCATCGCGGCCATGGTGAGCGCGGCATAGGCGAAGTAGGGGTTTGCCGTGGCGTCCGAGGGCCGGAACTCGAAGCGCTTTTCCTCCGGGGTGAGGGCGTAGCCGGGAATGCGGATGACGGCGCTCCGGTTTGCCGTGGCGAAGCAGATGGTGACCGGCGCCTCGTAACCCGGCACCAGGCGCTTGTAGGAGTTGGTGGAGGGGTTGGTGAAGGCCATCAGCGCCGCAGCGTGCTTCAGCATACCGGCAATGGCGGAGAGCGCAATATCACTCAGGCAGGAGTAGCCGTTGGGGTCGTAGAAAATCGGCTCCCCCTTGTGGAACATCTGAAAATGGACGTGCATGCCGCTGCCCAGCTCCTTGTAGAAGGGCTTCGGCATAAAGGTGACGGTCTTTCCGTTTTGCAGGGCCATATTTTTTACGATGTACTTGAGCTTCTGGGTTCGGTCCGCGATTTCGGTCAGAGTCGCGAACTCCACCTCAATCTCCACCTGGCCGGGGCCCCCGTTCTCAGAGTGGTGGTACTTGACCGGGACGCCGTTGCCCTCCAGGGTCCGCACCATCTGGTTGCGCAGAGAGAACGTGATGTCCTGGGGGATATCCGCGTGATAGCCGCCGTGGGGCGGCGTCTTGAAGCCCCTGTTGTTGGAATAGGCATCGTAGGGGCTGTCGATGCTGTTCCAGCAGGCCTGCGCGGAATCCAGATGCACCTCCATGTGGTTCACGTCGGTACGAAATTCCAGGTTGTCCAGCAAGTAAAACTCGAATTCCGGGCCGAACAGGCAGCGGTCCGAGACGCCCGTGCTGCTCAGGTACTGTTCCGCTTTCTGCGCCACGAAACGCGGGTCGTTTTCAAAGCGCTCGTAGCCCCCGGAGATGCTGTAGATGTCTCCGATCATCGAAATCGTCGGAACCTCCACCATGGGGTCCACAAAGGCGCTGGAGAGGTCGGGGATCAACACCATGTCGGACTTCTCCACGGTCAAAAAGCCGTAGCTGGAGCCGTCGAAGCCGATGCCCTGCTTGAGCAGCTTTTCGGAAAAACGCTCTATGGGGATACTGATGTGGTGCCATCTGCCGCTCAAATCGGTCTCCTTGAAGTCCACGATTTGAATGTTGTTTTCCCGCGCGAAGCCGAGAAATTCCTGATAATTTTTGAACAAGCGGAACCATTCCCTTCAGCCTAATTTACTTTTATTATACCTCCTTTTTCTGGGAAAAGCAAATTTAATCCTGATTTCGGCGGTTGTAACGGGCGGACACGAGGCCCGCCCCAAAAATTAGTTCACTGTTAATTGCGGGCGAACGGTGTTCGCCCCTACCGGAAAATCAACACTATTTGGCAGCCTTAAGGGCGTCCACGTCCGCCGGGATTTGCCATGTGTCGCCGAATTGTATGGATTGTTCTTCCGGGTAGTAGCGACCAAACAGCCACAGCGAATAATAATATTTCTTTCCGGCTTTGGCCGACGTATCTATAAATGAATACGGGGATTCATCGCTAAAGGCTATGAAATCCTCGGTTTTGCCGATTTTTTCACCCTTTTCGCCCGCTTTCTCGGAGCGGTACACATAAAAGAAAGTTGGCTCTCGCTTGCCTATCTCAATCGAAAAAAGAGGTAATTGCCAGGCGATTCGTATACCGCCGTCAACCGCTGAGACCTGGTAACGGCTGGGGTTCCAAAACTCGTTAAAACGCACTAAATCATATCTTTTGCTACCGATATAATATTGGATTTCGATAATGGGGGACTGCTTCGTGTCTACTATAATTTTGTGACCGGCATACTTTTGTTTATCGGCATCCGACCATGCGACGTGTTTAATATCGCCCCAAACAACTGTCATTGAATTCGATAAGTCATAAGTTAATTCTACCATTTCATTGGACAGTATTTTCATCTTTAAGGGATATATTACACTTTCATCTCCTGTCGTAAAAGAATATGGGGTAACCAAGAAACCGAAGCATGCCCCATATGGACCAAAGGAAACATCAAACGGATATACCACGCTTTTGTCAATCTCCGGGCTTTCATAGTAGCGTTTGTCCACCCACAGGTTGTCGAGTTTTTCTAATAGATTGGTGAGCTCTTTGCTAAAGGGGGCTTGTGGCGTAGCGGGGGGCTCTGTCTCGGGAGGTTCCGTTGCCGTCGGCTCTGTCGTTGGGTCCTCTGTTGTTTCCTCGGGCGCTTCGGTGGTGGTAATCTCCTCGGAGGTGGGCTCCGTCGTTTCGCCGGCCGGCGATTCTGTTGTGCAGGCGGAGCACACGAAAGCCACGAACAGAAAAATCGTCAGAATAAGCAGCATATGTTTCATAATAACATCCATTCTGCCGCAATATGCGGCGCAAATTGTATTGCCTTTTGGCTTTTTTAGTATAAAACAGAGAAAAGCAAGAAATCTACCTCATATATTACAATTGGTTACAAATTGGTTACAAAAGGACAGATGTAGTGGACGCAGTCCTCTGCGTCCCGAGAAAAAGCCGCGTGATACGTGGGACGCAGAGGACTGCGTCCCCTACAACTCCTCCTCCACCTCCAGCATATACGCCCAATAGCGCTTGGGCATGAGCGTCATGCGGCAGCGGGGATTCTCCCTGGCCTCGATGGCGATGGTCTTGTAAAAGCGCTTCCACAGTTCACGGTAGGCCTCCTCCTCTTCGCTGACAGCGGGGAAGATAATATTCTCCATCGGGACGATTTTGGCCTTCCGCTCCTGGTAAATCAGCGCGGCCTTATGGGTCTTGTCAAAGATGAGGAAGTCCTCGTTGACATAGCGCCGGACGAAGTGCCTGGCCAGATAGGGCAAAATAAAATTTTTCGGCGCGATGGTTGCCGCCAGCACGCCGTCGTAGTCCGAGAAGCGCACAAAGCCGGTCAGTTTGTTCTGCTCGCTTTTCAGGTGGCGCTCCGCGTTCAGCAGCACGGCCACGTCCGGGTGCCCCAGCATGTCCGCCGTCCGGCGGCCCCGCTCGTAACCCAGCAGCAAAAAGCGCAACATGGCGAGCTCCTTTTGGGCAAGGCAGCTCAGGAACACCGTCTCCACCAGCTCCAGTGCCCGGGGGGAGATTTTTTTTGGGATGGAGGCCCGCACCCGGCGGGCTTTTTCCCGGTCCGGTGCGATATATTTCTGCTCCATCAAGGTCGGCTCCGCCTCGTCCTCCGGCACAATGCCGAAGGGCAGCTCCTTGGCGTAGACGCTCTCATAGACGCAGCAGTAAAAGCCCGCCCGGCTGCCGTCATAGAGGTATACCGTATTGCATGGGCGGACCCCATAAGGCATTATACAATCTTTTTCAGGCATGTGATGGCCTCCTGTGCCGCCTCCGCGACGGTCTTCACGTCGCCCGGCCCGGGTAGGGCGGGTCCGGTGGCGTTGGGCCGGAACAGGCTCAGCTGCTCCACGCCGTGGGAGAAGACCCCGGGGTCTATCAGCGCGCGGACGGTGCTCTCCCGGCTCAGGGCGAGGCCCTTCGGCCTGTCCCGGGTGAGAATGAAGTACTGCGCGCGCTTGAGCACCACGCCGATGCGCTTGAGCTCCTCCAGACCCAGCTTGCCGTTCCGCCGCGCCGTGAGGATGCGCGCCGCGCTGGTGGGGCCGATGCCCGGCACCCGCAGCAGCGTCTCTTTAGAAGCGGTGTTGACGTCCACGGGGAAGCAGTCCATGTTGTGCACGGCCCAGTTGCATTTGGGGTCGAGATAGGGATTGAAATTCGGCGCCTGCTCACTGAGGATCTCGTCCGCCTGGAAGTGGTAGAAGCGCATCAGCCAATCGGCTTGGTAGAGCCGGTGCTCCCGCAGCAGGGGCGGCGGGCTGCCGAGGGCCGGCAGGAGGCTGTCCGTCACGGTGGGAATGTAGGCGGAGTAAAACACCCGTTTCAGGTTAAACTGTTCGTAGAGCCCGGCGGAGAGGGTCAGAATGCGGTAGTCCGTCTCCGGTGTCGCGCCGATAATCAATTGGGTGGCCTGGCCCGCGGAGGCAAACTTCGGCGCGTTTTTGTAGAGGGCCAACTCCCGCTTGTTCTCCGTGACCCCGTCCCGGATCTGCTTCATCGGCAGCAGGATGCCCCGCCGCGTCTTCTGGGGCGCCAGCTGTTTTAAACTCTCCTCGCTGGGCAGTTCGATGTTGACGCTCAGCCGGTCCGCCAGCAGACCCAGGCGATAGAGCAGCTCCGGCGCAGTGCCGGGGATGGCCTTCGCGTGGATGTAACCCCAGAAGTTGTGGACGTAGCGCAGTTTTTCTAATGCTTGAATCATGCGCTCCGTGGTGTAGTCCGGGCTTTTAATCACGCCGCTGGAGAGGAACAGGCCCTCAATATAATTGCGGCGGTAGAAGCCAATGGTCAGCTCCGCCAGCTCGTCCGGCGTGAAGGTCGCCCGGGGGACGTCGTTGGAGCGGCGGTTGACGCAGTACCTGCAGTCGTAGGCGCAGTGGTTGCTCATCAGGATTTTGAGCAGGGAGACGCAGCGCCCGTCCGCCGAAAACGTGTGGCAGCAGCCCCCCTGCACCGCGCTGCCGATGCCCTGGCTGCCCAGGGGGCCGTTGCGCTCCGTGCCGGAGGAGGTGCAGGCGACGTCGTATTTGGCGCTGTCCGTTAGAATGGTCAATTTTGTGAGCAGGTCCATAAGCTTTCACCTCAGAACATTTGTACAACATAGTATACACGCTTGTTTCACAAATGTAAAGAGGAACGGGAACATTTGTTTGATAAATTTTTGCCAACAAAGTTGCTTTTTTGGGAAAATAGTATTATAATCAGCGTGAGTACAACCCCAAAAACGATGAAAAACAGAGTGTAATTTAGTTAGAAGAGGAGGTGAGGAGAATGTGGTTTTGGGAATATTTGTCAATCGCGCTATATATATGGGCCTATCCATTTGGACTGTTTATGCAAGCGGTGGAAAAAATCACTCAGTTCTTTACTCAATTATTGGGGTAGACGTTTCAAGTTTACTATAGGAGCTTTTTCTTCGTGGTTGTTTTGATTACCGGCGCGTCGGACGGCATAGGGTATCAGGCCGCGAGGAAGCTCGCGGCCTTGGGCCATCGGATATACGGCATTTCCCGCTCCCGGGCGGAGTGTGACTTTATGCGGCAGTTCTCCGCCGACGTCCGGGACAGGACAGCTTTCGAAGCGGCCGTCCGCGCGGTGCTGGAGGAGGCAGGTCACATCGACCTGCTGCTGCTCTGCGCGGGCATCAGCTTGGCCTCTCCGGCGGACTCGACGGAAGCGGCGGACGCCAGGGATATATTTGACATCAACTTTTGGGGCTGCGTGGAGGCCTGCGCCCTGGTGCTGCCGCATATGAAAGAGAAGCATCACGGGCGTGTGCTGGTTCTCTCTTCCATGACCGGTCTGCTGCCCCTGCCCTATCTGAGTTTTTACAGCGCCGGCAAGGCCGCGCTCCTTGCCTATGCCTGTTGCCTGCGTATGGAGCTGCGGCCCTATGGCATCCCGGTCTGTGTGGTGCTGCCCGGCGGGGTGCGAACCCGCTTCACGCAAAAGCGCAAAGTCTATAGGCAGTACACGGACACGGTTCCCGGCCTAAAAAAAGCCGCCGCCACCCTCGGGAGAGAGGAGCAGAGCGGTCTGGACCCGGAGCGGGTCGCCGAAAAAATTGTAAAGCTTTCGCGGCGGCGGAATCCGCCGCCCGTAGTGCCGGTGGGCGGGCTGTACCGGCTCTATGCGCTGCTGGAGCGGCTGTTGCCCCGGCGGGCGCTTCTGTGGGCGATTTGGCGGAAATATGCTTAACCACCCCGCCCTTCGGGCACCCCTCCGGAGGATGGGAATAGGGCCTCGTGTCCGCCTTATGGTTTGTCTACTCCTGTTCCGCTACGATCCAAACACCGTCAACAAAAAGATTGTTTATGGTTCCCGCATCACCGGATTCTACAATAATATTGTAGGAATCGCCGTCCCAGTTGATGTCCTTTAAATCCATGATTCTATACTGATCGGGGCACTAAAAGATCTTTTTCTGTGTGTTCCCCACAATAACGGCAAAACTCACATACACCCCCGCGTCCTCTTCCAGCTTCTGCGTCTGTAAAACGTATGTTTCGTCAAACGACGGCAAAGACTGGGGCTGATAATTGTGGGAATCATGGATTATATTGTGGTGCACCACAACTGGATAAACAAAAAAGCAACCGCCGACTATGCTTATGAGCACAATTGGCACAACAATAAAAAGAGTTCGCTTTTTCAATATTTATGCACGCTCTTTTCTTCTAAAAAGCCGGAATCCCATCCCATTTTTGTTTTTTTGGGCTTGACAAACCGCAATCGTTCGCGTATACTGTAATCAACAGGATGGCTTGCCTCTGTCCAGGCGGTCGTTCCCAAACTGAGTTTATAGCTCGTGGAAAACGCCGTTGCTGTTTTAAGTGGCGGCTATTTCTTTAAGTATCCGAGAATACCAAAGACAACCATAGCGAGCAGTGCCAATAACTGGAGAGTCTCAGACACCGTCATATGATCACCCCTTTATGGGGGAACAACCCGCCGCCCTGCCGATTACCGCAGATATTCTAACACATGATTTTCTATAAGGCAATAGCAAAATTGAGGGCGAGCCATCACGGCTCGCCCTATAGATGTGTGGAATGTTCCCAAATGTCATCGTGCGTTTAAATAATCCTCTATCATGCCGCGATGCGTTTTGGCTGTATTATCGGGAAGGTTTTGCGGGTCAACCCAGTTTAAATTAATAGATTCATCATCATTGATGGTTACTGTTCCCGTTCCATCAATCCGCCCGGCAAGGCCCATTTGCCATAGGGCTCTTTTCTTTGTTGCAACAAAATAAGGCCATTCTTATTTTCTATGATGACAACGCTACCGTTTAATATGATGCACCTATGTCCTATCAGCGCTCTTAATTCTTCAACATATCCCATCCTATTGACCTTTCTTAACCATACGTCCTGCCGCAAATCTCCCGAATTTTGTCCCGCAGCGCGAGGAAATCCTCCAACGCTTCGGGCTTTTGGCGGGGATTGCGCAGCAGGGCGGCGGGGTGAAACGTCCCCATAAATAAAATGCCGGATTTCTCGATGAACTGCCCGTGCTGCTGTGTGACCTTGAACTCCGGGGAGATCAGCCGCTGGGCGGAGATTCTGCCCAGGCAGACGATGATTTTCGGCTGCATCAGGCGCGTCTGTTCCCGCAGCCAGACGATGCAGGCCTCCTGCTCCTCCGGTTTCGGGTCGCGGTTTCCGGGCGGGCGGCATTTGACCATGTTGGCGATGTAGATATTTTCTTTTCTGTCCAGATCCACGGCGGCCAGATACTGATCCAGCAACTGCCCGGCCCGGCCCACGAAGGGTTCGCCGCGCAGATCCTCCTGCTCCCCCGGCCCCTCGCCGATGAACAGCACTTCCGCGTCCTCGCGGCCCACGCCGAACACCAAATTCGCGCGCGTTTCGCCCAGGGGGCAGCGCTGGCAGGACAGGCAGGCGGTTTTTAATTCGTTCCAGGTTTGATACATAGGCTTCTCTTTTCAAAAATTATTGCACAAGAACGCTGTTGTAATAAAGTTCGTCTGGACAAATATCAATTCCGCCGGCCCATTCAAGCGATAAAGGACCCACCTTTACGGTGTTAAAAATGGAAACATTACTGAGCGGCGCGAAAAAACTGTCACTTAAATAGGGCTCAACATCAAACATCCGTTTTTCATTATTATCAAATGTTATGAGCAATTGATATCTTTCAAGAGCTTCTACAGAAACCGGATATTGGCTGTTCAAGGCTAACCCTCCAATCCCCTCATTTTATATTATATCATTTTAAAGCAACGAAAACAAATTAAAGGTTCCAATCAATGCCCACATCGTCCCACTATAAAACGATATCCAAATGGGTAAAGGGACGATGTGGGCATCATCCCCTACAAATTGGTTTCATCTCACTCAAAAATTTTCGTAATATCCGTCACGTGAATTTCGTCCGAGGCAACGATGAAGGTGCTCTCCATCAGCACTTTCGCGGCGTCCAGGGACGTCAGGCAGGCGGCGCCCGCCTCCGTGGCGAAGCGGCGCAGCTTGAAGCCGTCGCGGTTCTCCAGTCGGCCGTGGGTGGGGGTGTTGATGATCAGGGAAACGCCGCCCTCGTGCAGCATGTCCATGATGTTCGGGCTCTTGCCCGTGATTTTATTCACCGGCAGAGATGCGATGCCCGCTTCCTCCAGGGCTCTGCGGGTGCCGGGCGTGGCGTAGAAGCTAAAGTCAGCGCCCGCCAGACCCTGCAGCATCTCGCAGACCTCCGCCTTGTCCTGGTCACGGACGGTCAGGATGATCTTCGCGCCGGAGGGCAGGGAGACCCCCGCGCCCTCGAAGGCCTTGAGCAGGGCCTCATTGTAGTTGCGCGCGAGGCCGAGCACCTCGCCCGTGGACTTCATTTCCGGGCCCAGGGAGGTGTCCGCGCCGCGGATTTTCTCAAAGGAGAACACCGGCATTTTGATGGCGTAGTAGCCGCTCTCGTGGTAGAGCCCCGTGCCGAAGCCCATGTCTTTGATTGGTTCGCCGAGCATGGCCCGGGTCGCCAAATCGATGGCGGGGATGCCCGTCACCTTGCTGATGTAGGGCACCGTGCGGGAGGAACGGGGGTTGACCTCGATGATATACACTTTCTCTCTGTGGACGATAAATTGAATGTTCATCATGCCGACCACCTGCAGGGCGGAGGCTAGGCGGCGGGTGTAGTCCACGATGGTGGCCTGCACCTTCTCGCTCAGGGAGACAGCGGGGTAGACCGAGATGGAGTCCCCCGAGTGGATGCCGGCCCGGTCGATGTGCTCCATCACGCCGGGAATCAGGATGTCCCTGCCGTCGCAGATGGCGTCCACCTCGACTTCCAGGCCCTTGATGTACTTATCAACCAGCACGGGGTGTTCGTCCAATTCTTTCACCGTGCGGGTGATGATGGCCATGAATTCGCGGATGTCCTCGTCCGAGGCGGCGATTTGCATACCCTGCCCGCCCAATACATAGGAGGGCCTCACCAGCACGGGGTAACCCAGGGCGTGGGCGGCCCACAGGGCCTCCTCCTCCGTGAACACCGTGCGGCCCTTCGGGCGGGCGATGTCGCAGAGCTCCAGAATCTGGTCGAAGCGCTCCCGGTCCTCGGCGGCGTCCACGTGGTCGGCGTCCGTGCCCAGGATTTTCACGCCCAGCGCGTGCAGGGTCTTGGTCAGCTTGATGGCCGTCTGGCCGCCGAACTGCACGATGGCACCGTCTGGCTGTTCCAGTTCTACAATATTGGTCACATATTCTGCCGTCAGCGGCTCGAAGTAAAGTTTATCCGAGATGTCGAAGTCCGTGGAGACGGTCTCCGGGTTGTTGTTGATGAGCACCGCTTCGCAGCCCGCCTGTTTCAGCGCCCAGACGCCGTGGACGGAGCAGTAGTCGAACTCGATGCCCTGCCCGATGCGGATGGGGCCGGAGCCGAGCACCAGCACCTTCTTCTTGTCCGTCTTGGGCTCCGCCTCGTTCTCCACGCCGTAGTCGGAGTAGTAGTAGGGCGTCTGCGCCGGAAATTCCCCCGCGCAGGTGTCCACCAGGGAGAAGGAGGGCCGGATATTCCAGGCTTTGCGCAGGTTTTTCACGGCGGCCGGGGTGGTGCAGAGTGCCCGGGCAATCTGGTTGTCAATGAAGCCCAGCTGCTTCGCGCGCAACAGCGTCTCTTTGTCGGAGTGCCCGGCGCGCAGGTGCTGCTCCATCTTTACAATTTCCTGGATTTTATACAGGAACCAGCGGTCGATCATGGTGATATTATAAATTTCTTCGATCGGAATATCATTGAAAATCGCGGCGGCGACCGCGTAGAGACGCTCGTTGTCCACACAATGCAGCAGTGCGCGCAGACTGTCTTGATCTTTTTCCAGCAGTTCCGGGACGAGTAAGCCCTCGCGGTTTTCCTCCAGGGAGTGCACCGCCTTGTGCAGCGCCGCCTCGAAGGCGCGGGCGATGGCCATGACTTCCCCCGTGGCCTTCATCTGGGTGCCCAGGGTGCGCTTGGCCGTCACGAATTTATCGAAGGGCCACTTGGGGATTTTGATGACGCAGTAGTCGATGGCGGGCTCAAAGGCCGCGAAGGTCTTGCCCGTGACCGCGTTTTGAATCTCGTCCAGGCCGAGGCCCAGGGCGATCTTCGCCGCCACCCGGGCGATGGGGTAACCCGTCGCCTTGGAGGCCAGTGCGGAGGAGCGGGATACCCGCGGGTTTACCTCAATCACCGCGTATTGGAAGGACTCCGGGTGCAGCGCAAACTGGACGTTGCAGCCCCCCTGAATGCCCAGGGCGGAGATGATGTTCAGCGCTGAGCTGCGCAGCATCTGAAATTCCTTGTCTGCCAGGGTCTGCGTGGGGGCCACGACAATAGAGTCGCCCGTATGCACACCCACGGGGTCGATGTTTTCCATGCTGCAGATGGTGACGCAGCTGCCCTTGCCGTCCCGCATGACCTCGAATTCGATCTCTTTCCAGCCGGAGATGCACTTTTCAATCAAAACCTGCCCCACCCGGGAGAGGCGGATGCCGCCCGAGGCGATTTCCTCCAACTCGGCGGGCGTGTCCGCGATGCCGCCGCCCGTGCCGCCCAGGGTGTAGGCGGGGCGCACGATGATGGGGTAGCCGATCTGCGCGGCGAAATCCAGGGCATCCTGTACGGTCTCCACCACCAGGGATTCGATGCAGGGCTCGCCGATGCGCTCCATGGTGTCTTTGAACTCCTGCCGGTCCTCCGCCATGCGGATGGCCCGGGCGGAAATGCCGATCAGCCGCACGTTGTATTGCTCCAGAATCCCGTGCTCATCCAGCTCCATGGCGAGGTTGAGCCCCGTCTGGCCGCCCAAGGTCGGCAAAATGGAGTCCGGGCGCTCCTTGCGGATGATCTCCGTGAGGCTGGGCACCGTCAGCGGCTCTATGTAAACGTGGTCGGCCATGTCGCCGTCTGTCATAATCGTCGCGGGATTGGAGTTCGCGAGGACCACCTCAATGCCCTCCTCCCGCAGGGAACGGCAGGCCTGGGTCCCGGCATAGTCGAACTCTGCGGCCTGGCCGATGATGATGGGGCCGGAACCGATTACGAGTACCTTGCGGATGCTTTTGTCTATCATGTCGTTTCCCTTTCGTACTGTAGGGGCGATTCACGAATCGCCCTTTATAAGATTGCCCATTTGCCAGGACGATTCACGAATCGCCCATAAAACCATGAAATTTTTTATGCGGGGTATATCGCGGGTGATTCATCAAGGGCGATTCGTGAATCGCCCCTACGGCGTTTACCCGTGCGCAATCATATCGAGATAGCGGCCGAATAAAAATCCGGTGTCCTCCGGGCCGGGGGAGGCCTCGGGGTGGAACTGCAGCGAGAACATCGGCTTTCCGGCATAGACCAGACCCTCCACCGTGCCGTCGTTGACATTGATCCAATTTATGCTGACCTGCTCCGGCAGGCTTTCCAGCGTAACCACATAGCCGTGGTTCTGGTCGGCGAAGTAGGTTCTGTCCTCCTCCAGGCTCTTCACGGGGTAGCTGCCCCGGTGGCCGCAGTTCATGCGCTCCACGGTGCAGCCCGCGGCCAGGGCCAGCAGCTGGTGCCCGAGGCCGATGCCCACAGTCGGAAGACAGGCGGCATACAGGGCCTTGACCTCCTCCACAATCTCCGGGCAGTCCCGGGGGTCGCCGGGGCCGCTGCTGAGCAGCAGACCGTCGTGCCCGCCGGCGAGGATTTGCGCCGCCGGGGTGTTGTAGGGGTACTGGGTTACACTACAACCGCGAGAGAGTAATGCCTTCGCGATGCCGTATTTCGTGCCGAGATCCAAAAGGGCAATAGAAGGACCGGTGTTTTCCGTGCCATGCGTTACAATTTCTCCCACACTGACGGATTCAACCGGCCTATGCTGCCGATAAGAAGCGATGGCTTCCAAACAGCGCTCTTTATTCGTGATATCCTCCGTCAGCAAACCGCGCATCGCGCCCTTTTCCCGGATTTTTTTGACAATGGAACGGGTGTCCAAATCGCTGAGACAGGGAATTTCATATTCCCGCAGCAACTCTTCCAAACTGCCGCCGCTTCTGAAATTGGAATGGCTGTTGCAGAGTTCATGCACCAGAAAAGCGGCGGGCCTCAGCCGTTCGGATTCAAAATCTTCCCGGCAAACGCCGTAGTTGCCCACAATGGGGTAAGTCATTACGATGCCGAGTCCCGCACAGGAGGGGTCTGTCAAGGCCTCCACATAGCCTGCCATGGCGGTGTTGAACACAATCTCGCAAATTGTCTCCCGGAATGCGCCGCGGGCTTGTCCCGCATAGACAGAGCCGTCCTCCAGCAGTAAGTAGGCGCCCATAGACATCACCTTTCCTTTCCGATGCACCGCCGGAATTTCTTCCGGTTGCTCTAACACCATATTATAGCGAAGGAGGAGACAATTATATTTCTTTTATAGAAATTCCAAGGAGAAATTTTGGTGAATGCCCTGTAGGGGACGCACACTGGGCGTCCCTTGAATGACCCATTGAACCATTTTCGACAGGACGCAGAGGACTGCGTCCCCTACAGGACAAACAAAAGGGCGAACCCCTCGGCCCGCCCCTACGAATCTAATGTCTAACGTCTAAGATCTAGGGTGCCTTTCTCTTCGTGTTCATCCGCTGGAAGAGTTTCACGAATTCCACGATCGGTATGACGGAGAAAGCCAGCAGTATGGAAATGCCGTATTCGGTAGCGTCAATCGCGTCAAATCCGAAGGCGTTCACGAAGAACGGAACCGTTACGACGACGGAAGACATAATCAGCGCGGCAATCATCGAGAGGTAGAGATATTTGTTGTGGCTGCCGGTCAACTCCATCTTGATGACGGAACTCCGCTGGGAGCGCATGTTGAAGGAGTGGAAAATCTCGCACATGTTCATGGTCAGGAAGGCCATGCTGATGCCCTCTGTGCAGTCCTCCAGCGGAATATTCGTAAACTGCCAGTGCCCGGTTTGCAGGAACTCGCCGATGAAGAAAGCAGTCATCGTCAGTGCCGTGACAAGGACTCCCTGATAGAGCGCGTCAATGCCGAGTCCGTCGGCAAACACGCCCGCTTTAGGGCTGCGGGGCCTGCGCCGCATAATGTCGCGCTCCGCCTCCTCCATGCCCAAGGCCAGGGCCGGGAAGCAGTCCGTGACCAGGTTGATGAACAACAGGTGCGGCGTCCGCAGGATGGTGAAGTTCAACACCGTCGCGAAGAAGATCGACAGCACCTCGCTGAGGTTGGAGCTCAGCAGGAAGTGGATGGTCTTGCGGATGTTGTCGTAGATACGGCGGCCCGCCCCAACGGCCGAGACAATGGTGGCGAAGTTGTCGTCCGCCAGCACCATGTCGGCGACGTTTTTGGTGACGTCCGTGCCCGAAATGCCCATGCCCACGCCGATATCCGCGTTCTTGATGGAGGGGGCGTCGTTCACGCCGTCGCCGGTCATGGCAGTTACCATGCCCTTTTTGCGCCAGGCGTTGACGATGCGCACCTTATGTTCCGGCTGCACCCGGGCGTAGACCGAAAATTCCGTCACGCGCTCCTGGAAGTCCGCGTCGGAAATCTTGTCCAGCTCCGCGCCGGTGATAGCCTGGGCCGTGTCCTGCAGGATGTCCAATTCCCGCGCGATGGCAATGGCGGTGTCCTTGTGGTCGCCGGTGATCATCACCGGGGTGATGCCGGCCATGCGGCACTCTACGATGGAGGCCTTCACCTCCGGCCGCACCGGGTCCATCATGCCGGTCAGGCCGATGAATACCAGTTCCTGCTCCAAGTCCGCCGCTTCAAGGGAGGCGGGCATTTCCGTATAGCAGCGGCAGGCGGCCGCCAGGACACGCAGGGCCTGGTCCGCCATGCCCTTGTTTTTGGCCAGAAGGTCTTCCCGCAGCTCGTCGGTCAGCGGAAGCAGCTGGCCGCCCCATTCTATCTTCACGCATTTATTGATCACGACGTCCGGTGCGCCCTTGGTGTACTGGATGAAGCCCTCCTCCGTCTGGTGCAGGGAGGACATCATCTTGCGGTTGGAGTCAAAGGGCGCCTCGCCCACCCGGGGAGACTGAGTTTCCAACTCGTTTTTGTTCAGCCCCAGGCCCAGCGCATAGGTCACGAGCGCGGCCTCCGTGGGTTCGCCGTCCACCGTGCCGTCTTTCAGCAGATGGACGCCTGTGCACAGGGCCATCGCCGTCGCCAGCAGCTGTTCGTCGGAAGCGGCGTGTTCGGTCACGGTCATCTTGTTCTGGGTCAGGGTACCCGTCTTGTCCGAGCAGATGATCTGCGCACAGCCGAGAGTCTCCACCGCGGTCAGCTTCCGGATGATGGCCTGTTTCTTCGCCATGTTGGTCACGCCGATGGAGAGCGCCACGGTCACCACCGCGACCAGACCCTCGGGAATGGCGGCCACCGCCAGGCTGACGGCCAGCATGAAGCTTTCCAGCACAAAATCAAAGTGGAGCGCTTCCTTCTGGAACAGCAGCATCGCGATGCGGAATATAAAAATGAAGACGCAGATGCCCAGTGTCAAAATCGTGAGGTATTTGCTCAGCTGGGTCAGTTTGATCTGCAGCGGGGTCTCGCCCTCCTCCGCCTGGGCGATGGCGTCGGCAATTTTGCCCATCTCTGTGTTCATGCCGGTGCCGGTCACAACGGCCTTGCCCCGCCCGTAGACCAGCGTGCTGCCCATGTAGGCCATATTCTTTCGGTCTCCCAGGGGAATATCCTCGGATTCCTTGCCCAGGAGTTTCTCAATGAGCTTGCCGACCGGAACGGATTCCCCGGTCAGCGCCGCCTCCTCGATTTTGATGCTGACGCTCTCTATGATGCGGCAGTCCGCCGGGATGGCGTCCCCCGCCTCCAGCAGGATGACGTCACCCACGACCAGGTCCTCGCTCTTGACGTGGAGGATTTCCCCGTCCCGCAGCACCTTCGTGGTGGAGGCGGCCATTTCGTGCAGGGCCTCTATGGCCTTGTCCGCCTTGCTTTCCTGGTAGACACCCAGCGCGGCGTTGACGATGACCACCAGCAGGATGACCACCACGTCCGTCGGAAATTCTTTTTCCACGATGGAGAGCACCATGGAAATCGCGGCGGCGGCGAGCAAAATCAGGATCATGGGGTCCATCATCTGCGCGAAAAAGCGTTTGATTAGGGATTCCTTCTCCGCTTCCGCCAGCTTGTTTTTTCCGTTTGCGGCCAGACGCCGCTCGGCCTCCGCCTGGCTCAGGCCCTCGGCTGTGCTGTCCACATCCAGGAAAACAGCCTCGATTGGTTCTAGATAGTGCTTCATTCTCTCTGAACATCCCTTTCTGATTTAAAAAATGACCCTTGGCAGAGGCTTCTGTCAAAGGTCTTGCCTAACCCCTTTTAACCGCAATATATTACAGCATTTATATCTAAAAATTTATACCATACTTTCCACGAAAAATCAACTATTTTGCGAAAAAGTTTAGATTAGCTTCAATTTAAAGAACAAATGCGCGCCCAGCAGCGACGCGACCACCGTGACCATGATCAGGACGCCCACCTGCAACGTCGGCGCAATCAGCAATACCAGTACCCCGGCCAGAATCGGCAGGACGGAGATCCGCCAGTGTTTGGCGAAATAGCTCGCGCCCAGGGCGCCGAAGAGCGCCGGCTGAACCTGCATGAAGGCGGGCGCGAAGAGGGAGCCCTCCGCCGTGAGCCGCGGCAGCAAAGGCGCAAAGACCACCACGCCCAGCGCGAGAATCAAAGTCGTCGTGATGGCGGAGGCCGCAATCGAAATGGTGGAGATGACCTCCCCCTCCTCCGAGTTGGCGCGCACGCCCGCGCTCTCCATGGCGTTCAGGCCGCAGGGCAGTTTTAAGTTGCTGATGTTGCCCGTCACGAAGCTCAAATAGGTGCCGCCCGCGCCCAGCATGGGGGCATAGGTGACGACCTCTATAATCGCCGTGGTCCAGAACAGGGCCAGCACGCTGAGCAGACTCTTGGCAAAGGCGCTCCCCGTGGGCCAGGCGTTGTAATAGAGGCTGATGGCGAGCGGTATGCCCAGCATCACGGTCAGGGAGAGGACGGAGGAAACCGCGCCCCAGGTATGTACCCGGTCAATATAAGTTTTATTCTTCACAATCAATACCTCCATTCATGCAGCAGGAAGGATTCGGGCAATAGGCGGCCGCAGACCACCGCGACGCCCATGGCGGCGAACATGGCCAGGGGCATGGTGAAAGGCTCCAGCTTTTCCAGCTGGAAGCGCTTGCAGAGAAACTGGAACAGCACCATGAAAATCATCGCCGCGACCAGAACCGTCACGGAGAACAGCCCGGCGCCGTCCCCGGCGATTTCCGGGTCCCCCGCGCCGTTGACGGCCCGGGCGATAAACGCCGCCATGATGCCGATGAACGCGGCGGCGGCCATGGCGTCCGCCCACTTGGTATTCTTCTCCACCACTTTCCCGACGCTTTTCTGCACCCGCTTGACCAAAAAGGGCATGATGACAATGGGGAATACGCTGCCGATGGTCATCACCCAGGCGGCGGTGGAGAACACCACCGGGTCTGTCACCGGCGCGTTGACGCCGCTGCGGATGCCAAAGGCCTCCAGCACGGTGATGGCGGCGGTGGTCTCGTAGCTGATGTTGCCGATGACCGTCAGGCGAATCCAGGGCAGTACCAGGCCCAGAGCGTTGGCGAGGGTGATGACCGTCGCCAAAATCGCGAAGGCGGGGGCCACGGTGAACAGCACGCTGGAGAGCACCGTCCGTTTGAGGGTCTCGGTCTTCAGGCCGATTTCCTTGCCGCGCTTCCAGGCCTTCCCCAGGAAAAATAGGGACTGGACAACAATGAAGACCACCATGAAAAAGCCCAGGAAGTAGAGAAAACCGCTTTCTTTGAAATCTCTTTGCAAAAAATTCAACTCCTTTTTTAGATTTTATTTTATCAATCTTGTAGGGGACGCACACCGTTCGCCCGTTTCAACGGCAAATCCATATTTCGGACGGCCACAGGCCGCCCCTATATCCTATCTCCAATATTTTGCCCCTCGTAGGGGCCGCTTTTGGCGGTCCGTTTGCAATGAGCTATCCCTATGGGAACACGCTCAAAAATCCCCTACCGCGTCAACTTCCGCACCCAGCGAAACCGGTTTACCTTCACCACCGCGACCCCGCATTTCAGAATCTGATCCGCCTTCAGGCAAATAAATGCGGCCAGCACCGGCCAGCGGAACACAAAGGCGGAGAGCAGGGAGACCGGCAGCACAATGCCCCACATGAAAATCAGGTCGTTGAACAGCACGAAGCGGGTGTCTCCCCCGCCGGAGACGATGCCCGTCAGGCAGGGCATCTGGTAGGCGGTGCCCGCAATCGTGACGCAGAGCACCAGGATAAACTGCCGCGCGAGGGCCGCCGTCTCGGGCGAGGCCTTATAAATCCCCACGATGAAGTCCCGCGCGCCGAACAACAGCAGGCCGGAACACAGGCCGATGCCCAGAAACAGCAGCTGCAGCGTCTTCGCCATGGCCCGGACCCGGGATAAATCCCCTTCCCCCACTGCCTTGCCGACGAGTACGCTCGAGGCGCTGGCGCTGGCATAGGTCAACACGGAGATGACCTGGAACAGGGTGGCGGCAATGGCGTTCGCGGCGATGGCCGCCGCCCCCAACCGGCCCAAAATCGCGCCCTGGATGTTCATGGCCACGCCCCAGGAGAGGCTGGAGAGCATCAGCGGCAGCCCGGTCTTGAAGTAGTCCCGCAAATAGCCGCGCTCCAGCCGGCTGTAGTGCCGCGGGCGCAGGCAGAGCTTTTTGTCGAAGCGGTGCACGTAGACGGCCATGATGAGGAATTCGATTATGCGGGCGATCAAGGTGGCGTAGGCCGCGCCGCGGACGCCCAGCTCCGGGAAGCCGAAGTGGCCGTAGATCAAGACATAATTGAGGGAGATGTTGACAAACAGCGTGGAGAGGGAGACCCAAAAGCCGATTTTCACCGTCTCCACACTACGCAAAATAGAGAAATAGAGGTTGGTCGCCATAAAAATCGGGTAGGAGAAGGCCATGATGCGCATGTAGACCGCGCCCTGGTTGATGACCGCGTTCTCGTTGGTCAAAAGGCGCAGAACCTGCTCCGGCCGGAAGCCAGCGGCCAGGGCCATGCCCAGGCTGACGGCCAAACCCAGCCAGAAGGCCACCACAAATACGCGGCGGATGGGCTGTGTCTGCCGCTTGCCCCAGTACTGCGCCGCGATGACCGCGGCCCCCGCGCCGATGCCCATCGAAATCTGCTGGAGCAAAAACTGAAACTGGTTCGCCATCGCCACGCCGCTCATGGCCAGCTCGCTGTAGGCGCCCAGCATGATGTTGTCGGCCAGATTGACGCTGAACACGATCAGGTTCTGCAGCGCGATGGTCGCCGTCAGCGCGAAGAAGCGCCTGTAGAAATTTTTCTCTTTCAGCAGTGTGATAATGGCCCACTTCTTTCCCAATATAATTGGTCTTTGTAGGGCGTGACGCCCTCGGCACGCCATTTGCAGATGCCGTTATGGGGGAAATGGCGCGCCGGGGGCGCAAGTCCGCAGCGTGCGGAGACGCGCCCTACAGTTCCACGCGCATCTCGTCCGCCAGGCATTCGATGCCCTCTATCCCCAGTTCCCGCAGCCTTGGCCCGAAATAGAGGCCGGGGGCGCGGCCGGAGGGGTAGAGCTCCAACAGCGGCACCATCACGAAGGCCCGCTCCAAAATCCGCGGATGGGGCAGGGTCAGCTCGAAGCTGTCGTCCCGCACGCCCTCGTAGAGCAGAACGTCCAGGTCGATGATGCGCGGCCCGTTGCGAAGAAAGCGTTCCCGACCCATGGCCGCCTCAATCCCCAGGCAGGCGCCCAGCAGGGCATGGGGGGATAAAGTCGTGTCCAGCATCAGGCAGGCGTTGTAGAAGGGCGGCTGGTCCTCGTAGCCCAGCGGCTGTGTGATGTAGATGTGAGAGCCCCGCGTGACCGCCGTATCCGGCAGGTGCGCCAGACTCTGCAGGGCGACCTTCAGGTTGTCCGCGCGTACGCCCAGGTTGCTGCCCAGACCGATGACCGCTGTGTTGCCCATAATAATTCTCCTTGTAGGGGACGCAGTCCTCTGCGTCCCGAATATAAATTACGCTTCACACGGGACGCAGAGGACTGCGTCCCCTACAGTCTAGACCGCTCTATTTCCACCGCGACATAGGAAAATGCCGCCTCAACCGGCGCCTCCGGCTTTTGCAGGCGCAGCCTTACGCTCTGAATGCCCGGAAACTCGGCCAGCAAGGCGTCGCAGACCCGTTGAGCAACCCGCTCAATCAAATCGTTGGTCTGTTCCGTGAAGACCCGGCGGATACAACGAATCATCCGCGCGTAGTTGACCGTGTCCTCCAGGACGTCCGTCTGCCCCGCTTGGGATAAATCCGCCGCCGCCTCGACGTCCAGCACGAAATACTGCCCCTGTTCCCGCTCCTCCGGGTTGACGCCGTGGTAGCCGAAGAGCCGCAGGCCCCTGATGATGATTTTATCCATATGAACCTCCCGTCGCCTGTAGGGGACGCACACTTTTAATCATTCCTGTAATTTTAGGACGGGACGCAGAGGACTGCGTCCCCTACAGCATCCTAACGACCGAATCCGCCGCCCGCGCGGCGGCGACCGCCATTTTCACGTTGTGCACGCGAATGAAATCCGCGCCGTTTTGAATCGCCAGGCTGTGCCCCGCCAGGGTTCCGGCATCCAGCGCCGCCAAATCGCACGACCCGACGGCCTCCGCGATAAAGCGCTTGCGGGAAAGACCGACCAGCAGCGCAATGCCTGATGTGCGGACGCGCTCCAATTCCCGCAGCAATGCTCGATTCTCTGCGGGGCGTTTTCCGAAGCCGAAGCCCGGGTCGAGGCAAATCTGTTCCGGGCGAAGCCCATAGGAGAGGGCCTGTTTCAGGGCCTCCCGGAAGAAGTGCCCCACGGCGGCCGTGACGCCCTCCGGGTAGGCTGTCCGCCCGTCCTCCTGCCTCCTGTCTGTGCCGCAGGGGTTGTGCATGATAATCCAGCCGGCGTCGTATGCCCGGACGACCTCCGCCATTTTTGAATCGACCGTGCCGCTGACGTCATTTACAATGCAAGCGCCCTGTTCCAGCGCGAAACGCGCACATTCCGGATAAAATGTATCAATCGAAACGGGGATTTCCAGTTTACAGTGCAGACTTTCCAGTGCGGGCCGCAGCCGGGAAAGCTCCTCCTCCAGGCCGATGCGCTCCGCGCCGGGGCGTGTGGACTGCGCGCCGATATCCAGGATATCCGCGCCCGCTTCCTGCAGGGAGATGGCTTGGGTCACGGCGGCTTCCGGGGAGAAGAAACGCCCCCCGTCCGAGAACGAATCGGGGGTGACGTTCAAAATCCCCATGACGTAGCTGCGGTTCCCCAGGGGGAAACGTCTGCCGCCCGCTTGAAATTCTGCCATTTGTTCCTGCACCCCACGGTTTTCCCGTGTAGGGGCGGCTTTCAGCCGTCCGCAGAACCCGGGAATTCATTTATTCTAAATTGCTTGTGGACGCGTACAACGCGCCCCTACAGTAAGAACCGCATCTACCCCCGCAGCAGCGTCAGCGCCTCCGCGCGGGTCTTGGCGTCGCTGCGCATACTGCCGCGCAGGGCCGAGGTCTGGGTCTTCGCGCCGGAGGCCCGGGCGCCGCGCATGGTCATGCACAGATGCTCCGCCTCAATGATGACGGCCAGGCCTTGGGGCTTCAGGGACTGGTATAAAAAGTCCGCGATCTGGGAGGTCAGGCGCTCCTGAAGCTGGGGCCGCCGCGCGAAGGTGTCCACAATCCGCGCCAGCTTGGAAAGGCCGATAATCTGCCCGTCTTTTGGGATATAGGCGATGTGCGCCCGGCCGAGAAAGGGGATCAAGTGGTGCTCGCACATGGAGTAGAGCGGGATGTCCCGCACGATCACCATCTCCTCGTTGCCCGTTTCCTGGAAGAGTTTCAGGTGCTGCGCCGCGTCCGCGCCCAGGCCGGAGAAAATTTCCGCGTACATCTCCGCGACCCGCTGGGGCGTCTCCCGAAGGCCTTCCCGTTCCGGGTTCTCCCCAATGGCCAGCAGCAACTCCCGCACTGCGGCCTCTATGCGTTTGGTATCCATGTGTATGTTCATTCCTCATTTCAGCGTCACGATCAAATTGATGACCAAAAAATCGTCGTTGGCCATGTAGGAGGCACCCTGCGTCTCAAATTTTTTCCGGGAGGAGAGTGCCGCGTTCGTGAGAATCCGGCCGACCTGGCCGTCCTTCAGACCGTCCAGCGCCTGCTGGTACGCGGCCGGCTCGGCAAAGCGGAACTCCAGGTTGCTGTAACCCGCGTTGACGCGCTCCGCCAGAGCGGAGCTGATTTTCGTCCGGGTTCGGTCGTTGTACTCCTGGAACAGGAGACCGGTCTTTACGAAGTAATTCGCTTGGGTGGCATGGCAGCTGTGGACGGAGTAAAATTCCGAATGTGTTTTGGAGATTTCCTCGTCGCTCAAATTAAAATATAGGTAGCGGTGGGTCTCCCCCCTGTCACTGACGGGGTCGTTCCAGGTGGGGTCCAGGTGGTAGTAGTCGTTCTCAATACGCACGATGTTCCACATGTGGTTTTCCGGCTTTCCCTCCGGACTCACCCCGCTGCCGCAGATGACATAGCATTGCAGCCCCACTTCGTCCATCAGCAGTTTCATCGCGCGCGCATAACCCTCACAGCGGGCCTCTCCGGTCACCAGCGCGCCGTAGGCCGTGCCCTCGTCCGGATTGCCGCTGTGGGTGAAACTGCAGCGCGTGAGCAGGGCGTCGTGGAGATAGAGCTCCGTCTCCCACTCGGAGAGCGCCAGCGGCATCTCCCGGAGGATTTCCGCCACGGCTTCGTCCAGCGCGGCGGCCTTTTGCCGGTAGAGCTCCTCGTCATAGCGGTACTCGCAGGAGAAATAGCTCTTGCCGCCGGTGGGGTTGACCTCACAGCGGTTTCCGAGCATCATCAGGCGGGGATTGTCGTAGGTCAGCGCCAAAAACACCTGTTCCAACTGGTCGCGGTTGATGGGCGGCACCTCGATCTCCTCCGGGAAAGATTCCAGTTCCTCCAATACCATCGTGTAGGCGTGTTTTTCTATCTGGGAGAGCTGCTCGAAATAATAGCGGCTGACGCTGGCCGGTTCCGGGTCGTGCACCGGCAGATTGCCCCAGTCCGGTTCGGTTTCCGGCGGGGGCGGCGGGTCGAAAAGGACGCAGCTCCCCAGGGCCAAGAGCAGCGCCAGGGAAACGGCAAGCAGACTAAAGAGAGAACGCTGTATGTTCACGAAAGGCCCCCAAACCTAGATTTTAGACATTAGATGATGTGAATTTTTATTCCCCAAAATCCGCCGGCGTCGCCACGATTTGTACGGTAAAGCATGCCTTCGGATCGGTCAAATAGCGCAGCGCCTTTTGATTGACGGCGAAGTCCAGGACGGAAACGTTGCAGTCCAGGGCGTTGACGGCTGTTTCAAACAGCCGGTTGCCGGCGGCGTCGCCCTTTTCGACATTGGCGGCGGTCAAGTATTGCTCCAGCATGGCCCGCAGGACCTCGGCCTGGGCGGCAAGCCCCTCCGCGCCGCGCAGGGACTGGTACTGCAAATAGCGCAGCAGCGCGTCCCCGCCCAAAGTCTGCGCCCCCTTCATCAGGTAGAGGCGCAGGCCCTCAATATTATAGTCGATGAGTGCCGGTACCGTCAACCGGAGGCCGCGGAATTGATTGATGATTGTCTTAAAGCCGGATTCGTCCGCCAGCAGGTAGCGGTCCACCCGCAGGGCGTAGCTCTGCTCCACCGCCTCCTGCAGCTGCAGCACGCCGCCGTTCTTGTAGTGGCTTTGGAAGCTGAGGTTTTGCCCGCCGCTGTTGCCGCGTTCCTCCGGCGAAACCGTGCAGAGCAGCAGCGCTTTTTGAGAGAGGTCCACCTTGACCAAAGCAAGCAGGGTCAGATTTTCCGCCTTTCCGGCGGAACAGCCCAGCAGGAACACAGCGCTGCCCGAGAGGGATTCCGAGATTCCGTCCCCGGAGCTGTCCGGGGGATTCGGGGTGCCGCGCTCCCAGAAATTTGCGAAGTCCCAGTCCAGCTGCCGCATCAGGTAAAAAAAGGAGAGCGCGGCGAACAGCAGGGTGAAGGCGACAAAGGCCGCGACAAAACGGACGACCCGCCCGGAACGGCGCTGCCGGTCTGTGCGAAACATGGGTGTGTTGCTGTGTTTAGCCATGGGTGAACTCTCCTCTCTGTAGGGGTGATTCACGAATCACCCTTTTCCAATTGCGGTTCGGGCGATTCCTGCATCGTCCCCTACAAATCCCTGCCCAAAACAATTGCCTCGCAGGCCTCCAGCGGCACCGCGCCGCCCTCCGGCCCCGTTTTGCCCAGCAGGACCGCCGCGCTGTGCCAGCGTTCGGGCAACCGGTAGTTGATACTGTGCGTGTTGCGGTTGGCAATCACCAGCACGGCCTGTCCGTGTCCCAGGCGTTCGTAGGCGATACAGCCCAGCGCGGCGGAGACGGGTTCGAAGCCGCCGTCCCGGAAGACTGGCTCCCGCCGCAGGTTACCCAGCGCGCGGTAATGCGCGAGCAAATCTTGATCTTCTTCGCCCCAGGGGAAGCAGGCCCTATTAAAGGGGTCCCGGCCGCCTTCCAGTCCGGCCTCGTCCCCGTAGTAGATACAGGGTACCCCCGGCAGCGTAAACTGCATCGTGGCGGCAAACCGCAGCAGGCGCAGGCCCTGTTCCCGCCGTGTTGGCGTGAGTCGCGGCGCCTGACGGCGCGTATGCTCGGAGGGTACCTCCTCGCCTGCCAAATACGTGAGGGCGCGGGGCGTATCGTGGGTGCCGATGTGGTTCATCAGTGTGTGAATCGCTTCGGGCGGATAGTGTTCCAGAATCGATAAAACCGCCTCGAAAAAGCCCTCCGTCTCGCCCTCCCGCACAAAACGCAGCAGCGCGTTGGCGAAGGGATAGTTCATCACGGAATCGAGCTGTCCGCCCAGGAGGTAGCGCCGCCGCTGCCCGTAGCTCTCCTTGTGGGAGGCGTCCTCCCAGACTTCGCCCAGAATCAGGGCCTCCGGGTCCTCCTGTTTGACCGCCAGGCGGAACCGATCCAAAAACAGGTCGGGCAGTTCGTCCGCCACGTCCAGCCGCCAGCCAGAAGCGCCAGCGGCGAGCCAGCGGCGGGCCACGCCGGTCTCACCCGTGATAAAATCGAGATACTCCGGGTTTTCCTCGTCCAGCTCCGGCAAAATCGGAATGCCCCACCAGCTCTTGTAGTCCTCCGGCCAACGGGAAAAGCGGTACCAGGGGTAATAGGGGGAATCCCGGTCGCGGTAGGCCCCGCCCGCGCCGTAGCGGCCCTCTTTGTTGAAATAGCGGCTGTCCGCCCCCGTGTGGCTGAACGCGCCGTCCAGTATCACGCGGATGCCCGCTTCCTTGGCAGCCGCGCAGAGGGCCTGAAAATCCGCCCCGGTGCCCAGCAGCGGATCCACGGCCAGATAGTCCGCCGTATCGTAGCGGTGGTTGGACTGGGCCTCGAAGATGGGGTTCAAATAGATACAATTGACGCCCAGCGCCTGCAAATAGGGCAGTTTCAGCGCGATGCCGCGCAGGTCGCCGCCAAAAAAGTCGTACTGCCGGATGTTGCCCTGCGCGTCCGGCTGCCAACGGGGGGCCGCGCCCCAGTCCTCCCGCAGGAGCCTGTCCGCCGGGACATGTTCTTTTTTTGTATGGGAGGCGCAGAAGCGGTCCGGGAAAATCTGGTAGATCAGACCGCCCTTCAGCCAGTCAGGGGTGCGAAACTGCGGGTCGAAGACCGTCAGCTGCCAGGGTTGGCCCTCCGGCCCCGGTTGGCCTACCGGCCATGTGCGGCCGAGGCCTTCCCCCGCGTGCAAGATCAACTGCGGGCCGCTTTTTGTTTCGCAGAGAAAACGGTACCAATACAGCCCAATCTCCCCGGCGGAGACGCTCGTCTCCCACCACTCTTCATCGTCCCCCTGCATGCGGGACCAGGAGAGAGCGTGGCGCTCCTCCGGATTGTCGCCGTCCCGCGTCAACAGCAACCAGACCGCACGGCACTGCAGCGCGCGCGGCAGCACGATGCTGTATTTGACCGTCGTGCCCGCCGCCACGGCGCCGAAGGGCTCCTTGTGGCAGGGTTTGCGCGAGTTGTAGGGGATGTGATGCATCGTATCTTCCTGTTTATTTTGTATTCCACGGAAGGGGATCGTTTATCGCTATCGTTCCCGCCATTTCTGGCGTCTTCTCTCCCGTTTCCGGATTGGCAGGCTGATCAATTTGGTATAGATACCCGGTTTTTCCGTATCTGCCCCTGCCAGGTACACCACGGTTCGGTAAATTTTTCAGGCCTTGCGGAAAAATCCTTTTTCATGAAACCACATCGCGGTGAAAAATTATCATTTCGACAACATATATTCTCCGCTCTTGGGCGCCTGGGGCAGCAGGGGAATCGCGTGTTTTCCGGCGGGGATGTTGCCCAGCTGCGGCAGCTGGGAGAGTTCCATGGGGATGACGAAGCCGTCCGCGCCGCAGTTCCAGAGGTCGCCGTCGTACTGCAGGCTGGGGGTTCCGAAGGCGGCGCCCGCCGCCATGGAGCAGAGCACCGGCACCGGGCCGGCGGCCTGCTTGGCCTGGCTGACGAAGTCGCCCAGCACCGCGTTCCGGGAAAGCGCGCCCGGCGCCTTTTCCCCCGTGAAATAGGCGGAGGTCAGGGAGCCCCGCGCGAACTGCACGGCCTCCAGCAGGATGTAGTCCGCGCCCAGGGCGCTGACCTCGGTCACAACGCCGCAGAGGTACTTCACGGCGTCGGCCGCGTAGGGGTTGAGCCAGGGCTGCCCGCCCTGCTCCGCCGCCTGGTCCAGCCAGAGCTTGCCCTCCTGCCGGTACTGCACGGCCGCCGCGCGCATTTCCCGCGCCGCGGGCGGGTCCTGGAAGCAGTAAATCCGCGCGATGACGAGGAGGCCCTTCTCCTGGAGCGCCCGGACGGAGTCGGCCGACGCCGGGTAGGCCTTTGCCGCGCTGCCGGTCTTTTCCGCCACCGGCAGCGCGGAGGGATAGTTGATCGTGCCGGAGCGGTCCTTGAAATCGATCAGCACCGCGTTCCAGCCCTTCTCTTTGGCCTGATTCAGGAAGCGGGTCAAGGGCTGCCCGCCTCCCAGCACCGAAGGACCGGCATAACCCGCGCGGAAACCGCTGCTTGCGGCGGGGGGCGCAGTGGTCTGCGTGGGCGGGGCGGCGGAGGTCCCCAGGGGAGGCGCGGCCGTGGAGGGGTTGGCAGCCGAATCCGTCGGAGGCGCCTCAGAGAGTTCCAGAAGCATATTCGTCACAAAAAAGCAAGCGAGAAATAACAGCAGCACCCCGCAGACGGCCAGGGAAATCAGCAGCGTTTTGCGCTGCTTTTGCCGCTCGGCATAGCTTTTCCGCCGCCTCCCGTGGCTGTCCGGAAAGCTTTTGGAAAAATCTGTAAAACTGCTGTTGCGCATACCCGGGTAGGTTCTGTTCCGCCTGGCCAATGCTGCTGTTCATCCTTTCAAAAATGTCTATTTTTATTCTTCCCAAATATTTACAGGCCTATGCAAACACCGTATGCCCGGAAAGGCCCAAAAATGCCAGAGAGATCAGCGCCACGTAGAGGAACATGGCGGGGGCGCCCCGGAAGGCCGCGGGAATGCCGTCGTTCTGGGAGAGCCGGGCCAGACCCGCGCTCATCAAGGCCGCCGCCAACACAAAGGCGGCCCCCGCGCCCAGGCCGGAGCCCAGGCTTTCCACCAGGCTGTAGCCCGCCTGGCGGTTGAGGAAGGGGATGGCGAACACCAGCGTGTTCAGGGCCGCCATGCCCAGAGTACTGATGAACTTGTTCGAGGGGCGGATGGTCACCCGCAGCAGCAGCACCGTCAGCAGAAAGACTGCCACCAGCACGAGGCCGTAGAGGGCGATGCGCAGGGTCGCGGGCAGCTTGTACAGCGCGGGGATGTTGTCTATTTGACTGTCCAGCAGGCCGCAGAGCAGGGAGGTTAGGATAGAAAAGTAGGTCAGCATGGCGGCGAACAGCAGAAAGCGGCGCGGCTTGGTGGAGACGCGCAGCGCCTCGCTGGTGCCGTAGCCGCCGCTGAGAACCAGATTCTGCATAAAAATTGTATAGAGCGCCATGGAGACCAGGTCTGAAAGCCAGCTCATAGTGAAACCTCTCCTCGGTAGGGGCGAACACCGTTCGCCCGCAAAACGACCGGCATCACGTAACCCCGTAGGGGTGGGCCTGTGGCCGTCCGCATCCGCAATATCCTAACCTGTAGGGCGCGATCCAACGGGCATCATGTAAGTCTGGCGTGCCGGGGGCGTCACGCCCTACAACATCGTCCGCCCTTACCCGTGATATACCCACATAGACGCCCAGTGTGCGTCCCCTACTATTTGTCGTCCAGGAAATCCGTGTTCAAATATTGGTCCAGCTCCGACATAATGCGCTGGAACTGCGCCTGAATCTCAAAAATTTCCGAGGAAGAGTCCTCTTCCTGTTCGGTCGTTTCCGCCGGTGCCCGGGGAACCTCCAGCTCCCGCTCCACCTGCTCCATGGTCTGTGGGTCGGGCAGAGTCAGGTGGAAGGCCGCGGGCGGAGCGGCCTCTTTTTCAGGCAGGGCCGCCCCTTTCCGGGGCAGCGGGGTGATCTCCAGTTCCGGTATTTCCGGCGTATCAAGTGGCATTTTCATATCCTCCTCCGTCTCCGGCAAATCGGCCAGGTCGGCGATGTCCGCCAGGGCATCCAACTCCGGCAGCGTGACCGTTTCGGCCCGCGCCTGCTCGACGCTTTCCGCTTCCAGGCGAACCGGCACCGCGGTCTGCGATATTTTTAAAGCCGACTCCGCCACATAGGCGGGAAAAAAGTGCTTGGTAATCCAGCGCAGCCCCGCAGCGAGGAAGCCGAGGAACAAGAAGCTCCCGAAGGGCAGCAGCAGCGCGGGCAGATGCAGGAGTTCGGCCGCGCCGCCCATTTTGGAAAAGGGGAGCGGTCTGCCCAGAACGGCGCCGGCGCCAAAAAATTCCCGCAAAAAGCCGACCAGCACAAACACCACGGAGAAGCCGACACCCGTGGCCACGGCGTCGTAGAGGGCGATTTTCAGCTTCACGTCGGGCCGCACCGCCAGCTTTTCGCAGTGCAGCGCCGTTACGGAGTTGACCGCCAGCAACGGCAAAAAGATGCCGGCGTCCAGGCGGAGGCTGGGGTCGTATTGGTCGATCACGAACAACAGCGGGCAGATGATCGCGAGGCCAATCAACAGATACAGCGAGATGCGCAGATAGCGGGGTAATTTTTTCAAGAACAGGCAGGCGATCACCTGGGTCAGTATTATAGTTGGCAGGAAGACGCCGGAGAGCAGCGCCGCGGTCTTGAGGTTGACCGAGACGGCCACCACCGGGCAGAGTCCCACCACCTGCACCAGGATGGGATTGTGAATCAACGCGCCGCGGAACAGCATATGCGAAAAAGAGGCGTTGTTTTTCTTCCTCATGGGCGCACCACCCCCCGTCTTTTCCCGGAGCGTTTCGGGACCCGGCGCAGCAGGCTCTCCAGCAGCGGCCAGCCCGCGTTGGCGGCCAGCAGCGCGAAACAGGCGCCCTCCTCATAGAGGCCGAAATAGCGGAACAGCATACACAGCGTTCCGGCAAACAGGCCGTAGAAAAACTGCATACCATAAGTTTTGGGCATGGTGACCAGGTCGGGCAGCAGGAAGACAGCCACGAACACCAGCATCCCGGCGCTCAGCTCCAGAAAGATGGAGATCAGCCGCCCATTCTGGCCCCGGGGGAACAGAAAGGCCAGCGCCGCGCAGCTGAGCAGATACCCCAGCTGGCCGGAGACCATGCGCGGCCGGAACATCAGGGCGGCGAGGGCACAGCCCAGAATGACGAAGGTACAGGTCGCGCCCAGGGGCCCGGCGATTTCACCGATGATGATCTTCAGGACTTCCGACTGATTCAGCAGGACGGAGCGGTCGCTCTGCAGCAGGAACGCCAGGGAGGTGCCCTGCTGCCACTCGTCCCCCCGAATCGGTACCGCGGGGTAGCGGAACACGGCCTGGGGAAAGCAGACGCACAAAAAGGCGAAGCCGGCGGCAGCGGGGACAAAGGGGGCTTTTACCGTGCCGCCCAGGGGCAGTTTTGCGATCAGAACCGCGAAAGCGCTGCCGGCGACGGCCAAGTAGAGAGGCGCGGTGGCGGGCAGCATCATGGCGATGGCGGCCCCCGTGAAGAGACTGTGGAAATCAAAAGAGACGCGCTTCATCCGGAAGAGAAGCGGGACGAAAAATTCCAGCGCGGCGGCGGAAAGAATACCAATCAGCAGCAGACGGATGGCCTGACCGCCCGAAAAGTGCCAAACAGGCACGGCCAATACGGTGAGCATGATGCTGACGTTGCGGTAATAGGCGCGCGCCTGAGCGGCCGGTGTAAGCGTCTGCGCGTCTTGGGCCAAGAGCGGCACCTCCAAAATTCCAAAATTTAAGCATTGCACATTGCCTGTACGGGTAATATCATATTATTATACAGATACATAATACTACTTCACGGTAAAAACCACGACATCTTTGCGGTTTATTTTCCGCGTCCCTGCCGCGCAGATTGCTGCTGCGTTGTCCTCCTTGCTGGGCGATAGCACACCTTCGTCGTCCGCCTTGTATCACGAAAAATATCCTCGCAAATCTATTCGCGCTTTTTACCGTGAAGCAGTATTAGCAGAAAGGACTGGTCATACCTATGAAGATCGAAGCGCCGTCGGAGAACAAGATCGTCGTGGACCTGACCACCCAGGATATGGCGGAATTGGATATCACCTACGAGGAGATGGATTACTCCAACATAGAGACGCGCCGCGTGATCTGGACCCTGCTCGACAAGGCGGGGCAGGAGCTGGGGCGGGACATCGACCCCACCGGGCGCATGATGATTGAGGCGATTCCCAAGGTGTCCGGCGGCTGTATCGTGCACTTCACGATTTTGTGCGAGGAAAAACTGGCACTGCAGGTCAGTTCCAGGCAGGTGGTCAAAAAAGAGCTGGCCCAGTTTACTTATGAGTTCCACAGCATCGACGACCTGCTGGACTGCGCGCGGCGCTTTCAGGGGATGCGTTTTCCGCCGGTGTCCAGCGCGCTGTATGAAAACGGCGGTGTGTACCGCCTGCTGCTGGGCGCGGGAGCGCGCGCGCGGCTGTTCCGGGCCTTCTTCTCGGAATACGGCCAACTCTGCGGCGAGGGGGCCTGCGGCGCGGCCGCCACCCGGGAACACTGGCGGCCGATTGTCACCCAGGGCGCGATTGAACAGATGGCTCCCTGACGTGTCCATCGTAGGGGCGATTCACGAATCGCCCTGGGCACAAACGTCGGCACATTTAGGGCGATTCGTGAATCGCCCCTACAGCGGCATCCCGCAGGGTCCGCAGGGCCAAAGCCATGTCCGCGGCACGGAATACGGCGCTGCCCGCCACAAATATGTTCGCGCCCGCGGCGGCGGAAAGCGCGATGTTCTCGGCATGGATGCCCCCGTCCACCTGGATGTCCACATCCAGCCCGCGCCGCTTGATTTCCCCGCGCAGCGCCGCGATTTTCGGGAGCATGTCCGGCAGAAAGGCCTGCCCGCCGAAGCCCGGCTCCACCGTCATCACCAACACCATGCCCAGAAGCTCCAAATAGGGGAACACCGCGCCGGCCTCCGTCCCCGGCTTGAGGCTCAGGCAGGGGGTCATCCCCTCCGCCCGGATGGCCTCCAGCACCTGCGGGAACGGGGCCTTCGACTCTATGTGGACGGTCAGAATGTCCGCACCGGCCTTCGCGCAGGCGGAAATGTAGCGCTGCGGCTCCGCAAGCATCAAATGCACATCGAAGGGCAAATCGCTGTGGGCGCGCAGCGCGGCAATGACCGGCGGGCCGAAGCTGATGTTCGGGACGAAATGGCCGTCCATCACATCCAGGTGCAGCAGGTCCGCGCCGGAATCGTTTATTCGGTGGAGTTCTTCCCCCAGCCGGGAAAAGTCCGCGGCCAGGAGGGAGGGGGCGAGTTGAATCAAAACCATCATATCCCATTTTTGATTTAGGCTTGACAAACTGCGGGAATTTGCGTATACTGTAATCAGAGGGCGGCTTGCCTCTTGTACAGGCGGTCGTTCCCAGATGAGTTTAGTGCTCGTGGAAAACGCCGTTGCTGCTAAGTGGCGGCTGTTTCTTTAAGTATCCAAGGATACCAAAGACAACCATTGCGATCAGTGCCAATAATGATATGACTTCTGACACCGTCATATGATCACCCCTTTAATGGGGGAACAACCTGCCGCCCTGCCGATTACTCAAAATATTTTAACACAGGCCTGCGCAAAAAGCAAGAAAAACGACCGCGTCAGCAGGGTCCCCGCATTTACATTTCAGAAGAAGCGGTCAAAAGACGTTCGAGGTAAGCATTATCCCAACCGGCGAGTCTGCGGCGGCTTTTGAGACTGACCCGCTTGCCGGGATCAACCCGTTT
>Ga0123353_10000309_pt1 | contig 60258 bp, 51 predicted proteins | sample TergutLab28metaG_3_FD_92763 | JGI IMG/M metagenome (GOLD analysis project Ga0123353, IMG submission 92763) | Labiotermes labralis P3 segment gut microbial communities from Petit-Saut dam, French Guiana - Lab288 P3 | ecosystem: Host-associated > Arthropoda: Insects > Digestive system > Gut ... | reverse complement strand
TCGCAAACCGCGTCGAAATGGTGGCGGTCCTCCTCCGGGCCGGAATGTACGGCGTAGTGCTTGGCGCACGCGGCGGCTTTGTAACTTTCCGGGTCGTCCCCTTGCAAGCCTTGGATAAACGCCACGCCCAAGCGCGAAGTGAGGTACGGGTCCTCGCCGTACGTTTCATGCCCCCGTCCCCAGCGCGGGTCGCGGAAGATATTAATATTGGGCGACCAAAACGTCAGCCCTTTGTATATGTCCGTGTCGCCTTCCTTTTGGTAGGCGTGGAATTTGGCCCGCGCTTCGTCGGCGATTGCGGTTGCGATTTCCTTTAGCAAGTCCGGGTCGAAGGCTGCCGCCAGCCCAATTGCCTGCGGGAATACCGTGGCCGTGCCGCTGCGTGCCACGCCGTGCAGGGCTTCGTTCCACCAATTGTAAGCGGGGATGCCCAAGCGGTCGATGGCGGGGGCGGTGTGGAGCATTTGGGAGACTTTTTCCTCTACGGTCATTTGCGCGATTAGGGCGCGGGCTTTTTCCTTGTAATTTTGCATTTGGATCAATCCTTTCATGATTATATTAAAACGTGAGAGGGATGGGGTTCACGGTGGCGGGCGGGAAGCGGGTGGGGTTCGCTCCCTTGAAGGCGAAGTCGGTCGCCGAACCCCACCCGCCTCCCTTTGTCATTGGGTGACGCCGCGTTCCACTCGCGTTTTGATTTCGTTAAAGCGTTGGGTGGCTTGCTCGTTGGGTTGCCCTTTTTTACAAAAAGCTAATTCTTTAAGGCGGGGGGAGTTGCGTTCTACTGTGATTTGGTTGTTTATGAGTTTGCTTTTTAACGCTTCGTAGGCTTCTTGGAAGCGTTCGTCTTTTTGGGCTTTTTCGTAGAAGGAAAGGGTGTAGACGTAGGGGAGGAGGCTGTAGCTCCATAGGGGGTATTCGATTTGCATGAACAGCTTGCCTATGCCGTATTGGCAGGGGCCTATGGGTTTGCGGATGCGCCAGTGGGAGAGGAGGAATTCTACGGCTTTGTTTAGTTTGGGTTCTTTGTTTAGGTGGGGGGTGAAGCGGAAGGCGTCCAGTACGTTGAGGGTGGGTAGGGGGTTGGAATGGTTTGTTTCCGGTCCGCGCCCGAAGGAGAATTTGTTGCAACGCCAACCGCCGTCGGTGTATGGAGTTTCCAGGAAGTGGCGAAGGGTGGTTTGGATTCGTTCGTCTTTGGCGTACCCCAGGCGGCACATGAGGCTTGCCGCGTATGCCGTATGGCACGGGAGGATGCCGCCGGACGGGGAGAGCTTGAAACGCCCGTCCTTCCGCCATACGCTGAAGAATAAATTTGCCACGGCTGAAAGTATGGGGTCTTCGGGTTCCATGCCCAATTCCAACAGTATTATTGCGCAGTCGCAGGTTGAGAATGGGGAACCCTTGGTCAACCTTTTATCGGGTGTCGTCCACCAATCCGCGCCCAAGTCATGGCGGCGGGAGAGGATGCGGTCGATGTCGGGTTGGTGTTTGTTGATTTTTTCCATCGTTAATCGCCCCGCCGAATGAATCGTAATAAAACCTTAAACGGTTTGTTTCCCCTAGTTTAACCCTTGTTAAGGAATTGTCAAAAATTTTCAAAAAATTTTTTATAAATTTTTCAAAAAAGTGTTGACATGCGAAAAACACCATGGTATATTTTTGTTAGCACTCGACACGTGCGAGTGCTAACAAATAAAAATTATAAAGGAGTTGTTAAACATGGCAGGACTTATCCCCTTAAACCGCAGAGGAAACCATTTGATGCGCACAAGCACAGGCTTCAACGATTTTTACAACATGCTTGATGACTTTTTTAGCGACAACTGGTTGCAACAAAACCGCAGCCTGTCACGGGACACCTTCAAAATCGACATTGAGGAAACCGAAACGGAATACCTCATCGAAGCGGAGCTGCCCGGCATCAAAAAAGACGACATCACCCTAAACATCGAAGATGACAACCTGAGCATTTCCGTAACCCGCACGGAGGAAGTGAACAACGAAGGCAAAAACTATATCCACAGGGAACGCCGCGCCTCCTCCATGAGCCGCCGCGTACGCCTTGCCAACGCAAAGCTGGACAACATCAAGGCAAAGCTCGACGAAGGTATACTGACCGTCACCATTCCCAAGCAAAACAAAGAAGAAACCATACGCAAAATCAATATCGAATAAGGACAAACAATAAAACGCGGTATTGCCGGAAAACGGGCGATACCGCGTTTTTTGTTTGCGGCTTTTGCATTAGCAAAATATCGCCGCATCGTCATTCGATGAACATGCTCCACTTGCTATCTTACGAGTTAGTATCTTATGAATATGTAATATAAATGATTGCAAGGTGGTCAAGAGGCTTGAGAAAGTAATATTGCTATTTGCTTTTATGCTTGCTACAATCGCCATAATGACAGTATGGGCATACGAAGAGGTAGACTTATCATGAAATCATTTTTGTCAAAGGACGGACGCGAACTAACGCCACCGAGTTACAAATTTGATACTGCCATACTGTGAAGTTGAACGACTTAATTATATAGCGTCTACAACAAATGCCGCAGTATAAAAACACTCTCTACGCCAACGATGAACACAAGTTGTTCATTAAGGAGGAATGTGACAATTGATTGAAAAAATTGTAATCGGTGAATCATGGGTTAACATTGAAATCCTTCCGTCAGCAAGAAAGCACGGGCAGAGTAATGAGGATATTTTACGCGCTCTTGAACAGAGTATATATGATGAAATGCTGGAAAATGAGCCGAATAAAACACTGGCAATTGGTTATGACAAAAATGCCAAGTTACTGGAAATAATATTTCATGTTGTGTCTGACGAGCATATAGTGGTTTTTCACGCGATGCCTTGTCGTAAATATTATATCGAAAGGATGATGAAGTAAATGAAAGCAAGCGGTAGATTATCTGATAAAGAATATGAAAATTTAAGCCTTGAATATGAACAAGATCCTCCGCAACTTTCAGGCAAGCCCGGGTTCTTGTCTCACATGCGTGAAACAAAACTTGTAAACGAATTGCTGTCGCCTGATTATGCGCGCATTATTAATATGAAAGCCAAAGCCATGTTGCTGTCGCCATCGGAAGTTATCCAATATGCGATTAAAGAACAACTGGTGGCAAACACCTAATTTTGTTGTAAAAGTCAACACCCGTGTTATTTAAGGAACCTGTTTTCACAAGCTCCTTAACGACATTACAATAGATTTATATAACTGATAAAACAGATATATACAAAAATATTGTTCGTCGAACATATTGACTTTTTACCCAATGTGAATATAATGGACACATCGACTCATTAAGGATGCGCATCCGAGTCACCCCGCAAGTATGCGTGTAAAGGGATCCCCCTTGCAAACCTTTCCGATGCAGTAAAAATAAAAAGATATAAAAACAAAAATGCGTGTCACATAAAAGTGATAAACGCCCTGTTTGCCCTGCGCGGTCGTGAGCTCCCGCGTGGGGTTTTTTATGATCGATTTAATGATAACTATCTAGTAATTATCCATTCGGACCTACGATAAAACGTCTGCGTAAATCTTCCATCGCTTCATCTAAGGAACGCGTTTGCTCCGCAATCACATCCGCACGCGTAAGTTGAAACGCGTGGAATGAACCGTGTATAGGCGTGGTTTGTGCTTGTGTCTTAGAATAAATCTTGAATCGGAATCAACCGTACCTTTTCACTTTCCAATTCCGATAAGTCTTTAGTAAATCCGGATTTTGAGAATAGATAATAATATCTTTCCGCATCGTTATTAACCGACTTCCCCTTTAATGCGTTAAACTCGTCCATATCAAAGGGGCTGTTCTTATACTTACATTCCCCGATAAGAACTTTCTTCTTATCCTTCGAGGTCGCTGCGATGTCGATTTCTGCGTTACCATCGAAGAATCGCCCCATCTTAGTGAAACGGAACGGAAGGTCGCCGGAAATATTCAATTTCCGGATATACTGACGGCAGATGTCCTCAAACTTATGAGAAGCATATAATGCAAGCTCCGGCTCTGCGGTGTACTTGTAGACACCTTCCGCGTCCCCGGCTTCCGGTTCAGAGATATTGCCAAAGACGAAATATATCGTTCAGCTTCGTATTACCCAACGCCACCGCTTCTATGATGGTGTTGTACAGCGTAGTCTCGCGGAACTCCTGACGCATGAGGAATTCGACCTCGCTGTATAAGATACTGCCGCGGGTTAAAATATGATTCTTGATATTCCGTCCGATAGGTTCGCTGTCATCGAATTGTTTGAGGTAATGGGGAACACCCCCCAAGATCGAGTAAGCGAGGATTTTATCCTCATGGCTATAGTTAGGGAAGAATTGAATCGCGTCATAGAACCCCATTTCGAGCATTTTAAGGATTCCGGTGGCTCTGCCGTAAAGGGGATTCTTCTCGGCCAATACTTCATTTTCTATGAAGCTCATGGCGCTCCCGCAGAGTACGAACATGATGTTCTCGTTCTTTAGTTTTTCGTCCCAAAGGTTCTGTATGATGGAAGGGATACTCTTATTATTTTTCGCCATGTAAGGGAACTCGTCGATGATTAATAATTTCTTTCCGCCCCCGGGAAGCTCCGATATGGCCGAGAACGCCTGCGTCCAATCCTTAAAGGTTGTAACATATTTGGAGATAGGCATATCGGGCTTAATCATCCTTTGGGAGAATGACTTTAACTGTTCATCATCGGCACACTCACGGCAGGAATAGAAGACATGCTCCTTATCCTTGCAAAACTCGCGGAGGGTTTCGGTTTTCCCTACACGCCTGCGACTATATACAATGGAATACACAAACAAACAACTTCCCATTGATATTACCGACGAATTGCTGATAAAATACGGTTTGCAAACATTATTATAAAATATCGGGGGAATCCATATGGACGGTTTCGGTTACCGCGCGTGGTTACAGCCTTCCAAGGCGCAGCTCGGGTTTATACCGAGGTTAAAGGGCGCGAAGGACTTCGCATGGGAGGAATGCGCCCACGGGTTGGAGGCGCTTTTCGGCAGGAAGCCCACCAACCGCGGCGATTATACGATAACGCTGGAGACGTCGCCCGACCCGGCTCCCGAGGCTTATACCCTGCGCGGCGGGCCCGAGGGGTTGACCGTAACGGGCGGCTGTGAAAAAGGGCTGTTGTACGGCGTGTACGGTTTGCTTTCAAGGCTTTGCTTGGGCGAACCGGTGGAAACGATGAACGTACGGGAAAAACCCGCCGTCAGGCACCGTGTGCTTAACCATTGGGATAACGCAAACGGCACGGTGGAGCGCGGTTACGCGGGGGCTTCGCTGTTCTTTAAGGGGGGGCGCATCGGGTATGATTTGGTTAGACTTAAGGATTACGCCCGATTGCTCGCCAGCGTCGGCATCAATGAGATATGTGTGAATAATGTTAACGTCTACCGCGACAGCGCAAAGCTGCTGACGGATGAAATGCTGCCGGACTTGGCAAGGGTGGCGGAGGTCTTCCGGCCGTTTGGTATTCGGTTGATTATCGCCGTGCATTTTGACAGCCCCGTGATCCTTGGGGGATTGGAAACCGCCGACCCCGCTGACGGGGCTGTCGCAAGGTTTTGGGAGGAATCCGCCCGGCGTGTGTACGAATATGTACCCGATTTGGCGGGGTTTTTAATGAAGGCGGATTCGGAGTTCCGCTCTGGACCCGCCGCGCTGGGGCGCACGCAGGACGAAGGCGCGAACGTGATCGCTAAGGCGCTTGCCCCCTTCGGCGGGAATATCTATTGGCGTTGCTTTATATACAATTGCGCGCAGGATTGGCGCGATACGGAAACCGACCGCCCGAAAGCGGCGTACAACGAATTCCACCCGCTGGACGGCAAGTTCGACGATAACGTAATATTGCAAATCAAGCACGGGCCGTCCGACTTCCAAGTACGCGAACCCAACTCGCCGCTCTTGGGCGCGATGACGCAAACACATCAGGGGCTCGAATTTCAAATTACGCAGGAATATACCGGCCAGCAAAAGGATTTGTACGCAACCGCCGTACAATGGGAGGAAATCCTCGACACTCCCGTAACCGACGCGTGTATGACCCGCGACCTTGTGGGGCATGAAGTGACGGCTATCGTAGCCGTATCCAACACGGGCGCGGACGCGAACTGGACGGGGCACTTGCTGGCGCAGGCCAACCTCTACGCCTTTGGCCGTATGGCGTGGAACCCCGCCCAAACCGCCGAGCAGTTGACCCGCGACTGGGCCGCCCTTACTTTTGGCAGAGACCCTTCTTTGGTGGAGACGCTTACTTCCATGCTTTTGGAATCCCGTCACGTTTACGAAAAATACAACGCCCCCCTCGGCCTCGGTTGGATGGTGAACATCAGCCACCACTACGGCCCCAGCCCCGAAGGCTACGAATATATGAAATGGGGTACTTACCACCGCGCCACCCACACCCATATCGGCGTGGACCGTACCACCCATGGCACGGGTTATACCGCCCAGTACCACAACTATGTACGAGATTTGTACGAAAGCAAAAAAACCTGCCCCGAAAAGCTGCTCCTCTTCTTCCATCGCCTGCCGTACACGTACAAGTTAAAGAACGGACAAACGCTTATCCAATATATCTACGACACCCACTTCGAAGGCGTTGGGGACGTGAAGCGCTTTATTAAAATATGGGAATCGTTAAATGAAAAAATCCCGCAGGACGCGTATGACTCCGTGCGGGAAAAGTTTGACATGCAGCTTGCCAACGCCCGTGAATGGCGCGATGTGATTAATAATTACTTTTACCGCGTCACGGGGGTACCCGACGACAAGGGACGCAAAATTTATTAAACCGAACGTGCGGCGATTATCTTCCTCCGTATGTTTTTCCCTATCAGAAACAACGCCGTCCCAACCAACCCGATTAAAACCAGCGGGATCACCGCGCCGGCGAGGAATACGATAAAACCCTGCAACGCCCGAACGGTACCGTCCACGGAATCCCCGAACGCGCCGCCGATGCGTTCGCCCAAAGTGGATGTGGCGGCAACGGGCGGGATAGCGGTGCAGGTCAGCGTTACGCTGATGGTGGAATAAGCGATTTGCCCGGCCATTTGGTTCAGCTGGGAAAGATAAGATTCGATGGCGTGCCGCACGTTGGACAGGCGTGATTCGAGCGCCAACAATTCGTGGATTTCGGTGGCCCGATCAATGAGGGCCAATATACGGTCCTCCTCGATGCGGCGCGTTTCCAAGTTACCCGCCAAATTATAGAATTGGTCGGTTACGTCATCGGCCCATTGGTTTTGGTTGCGGACAACGGCAAGCGATTCGATATGGCGCAAAACCTCTTCGAAACGGTTCGACGGTACGCGCAATACGATGGTGAAACGCGGCCAGCCTTGGGTCGTCAGCATTTCCGACTCGATGTAACCCTCAACCGATGGCGCGAACTGCCGCAAGGCCGATACGGTGTCGTTGAAATGATCGCTTTCAAGGTCCATGTTGGCGCGTTGGATGAGGTGCCGTTCGTTTTGCCCGGCGACATCCTCCCATCCGACATTACCCGGGGCAACCGAACCATACATAAACCCTTCACCGACGGGCATATCCATCGCGGGTGCGGCAACCGGCATGGGTGTTGCCATGGGAGCGTTTTGCGCCGTCGCCCAATATATTTCCGCTTCCATGCTGTCACGGTTCGTACGCCGTATATCCGCCCCGCCGAACGTGGCTTCGCTATTCATACCCCCGCTGCAAGCGGTTATCGCCGCCGCTATCGGGACGATTAACAAGGCGATTAAACCGTTCCGTATATATCTATTCCTCATCTTTAACCGCTCCTTCCTCCGTGCCTTCGGTTTCCGCGGGTTTGGGTTTCCCGAACTTCATCTTCTTTATTTTTATGCACACGACGAGGATAACCGCGCCTGCCGCAAGCCAAATCACAAACGGGATGCTGACCCGTGCCATAAATACCGTGAAATTACCCGCGTTACGTAACAACGCGTTCCACGACCGAAGGAAGCTGTCCGTTACGCGTGTACCGAAACCCGGCGCTTCGGGTCTAATGTATTCCGTTTCCTCGGAAAGCCAAATATACATAACCACGCTTTCGGATTCGGCCAGGATTTGGTTTCGCCTTCCCATCAGGCGGTCACGCTCCCATGATACGCGGCTCAATTGGTTATCGATCGCGATAAGGACATGCAGCGTGTTGCTGGCGGCCATCATGATCGACAGCCGTTCGATTTCCTGCGTGAGCACCCTTATCCGCGTTTCCAGCGAAGCCCATTCCCCGCCCATATGCCACGCGTTTTCGCTTTCCGTCGTGACTTCGCCCATATCGCGCAATACGGCTTGCATGTGGCGGAAGGCCCACGCGTCCACCCTGCGGGTAAAGCTCGCTTGCCTTACCGGCCGGCCCGTGTGCGGCTCCACGTTGGTAACGTTGGAGTTCAAATTATAACCCGGCAAATCGCGCAGGGTTTCGAGCGCCGCTTCCAAGCATTCCACCGTGATGCTGATCGAATAATGCCGCTGCATCCGCATCCCCGACGCCGAAACGGGTAAGGAGAAAACCAAACCCGACAACAGCAGGCATACGGCAAGTACAATCCAACGCATGGACACACCTCGCTTTCGTTTTCCTTTGACCTATATAACGTATTTTTTTACGCATGGTTCCGTTTGCTTCTTTTTTATGCTGCGCTTTGGAATATTATGTAGTACCCGCAAGGAATAACGGGGTTTTATACCTCCACCACGCACAACTCCGCGCGGCGTTGGTCGGCTTGCGTAACCGTTACGGTTAGCTTCCCATGGGTAAAAGTATCCCCCACTTCGGGGATACGGCCCAAGGTATTCATGATCCAGCCGCTTACCGTCGAAAGGTGCGCGGTTTCCTCTTCGTCCTCGTCCATGCCGAAGTATTCGAACATCTTGCCGATATCGGCGGAGCAGTTGATTTGGTGCTTGCCGTCCTCCAGCTTAACGAATTCCTCGATAACCTCGTCGTTTTCGTCGTAGATGTCACCCACCAGCTGCTCGAGGATGTCCTCCATCGTAACGAGCCCTTCGGTACCGCCGTATTCGTCGATTACGATGGCCATATGGCTCTTGGCTTTCTTGAGTATACCCAGCAGGTCACGTGCGCGTGCCGTCGGGGCGGCGTACACCGGGGGTACGATGATGGCTTCCAGCGGACGGCTTTCATCCGCCATACATTTTAAAAAGTCGCGGATATGCACGACCCCTTGGACGTTATCCAGCGATTCCTCGTATACAGGCAAGCGCGAATACCCCGACTCCATAAAGATATCCGCCATTTGCTCCAGCGTCGAGTCCTTGGGGATACCCGCGATATTTACGCGCGGCGTGAGGATATCCTCGGCGCGCAGGTCATTGAACTCGATGGCGTTGGAGATCAACAGCGAATCCGCTTCGCTGATGTCGCCGTCGTTTTCCGCTTCCTCCACGCGGAACAATAGCTCCTGCCCGACCATCGCCCTTTCGTCCTCTTCATTCGTCTCTTCCTTTTTGATCAGTGCATTGCTTAGGCCCTTGCGCAGTTTGGCGATCAATCGGTTGACGGGCTTAAGCAACGTCATCAGCAAATTTAAAAACGGCGCGCAAAACATCGCCGCGCGTTCGGGCGATTCCTTTGCCACGCTCTTGGGGAAAATGTCGGTCAATACCACCACGACGGCGGTGATAACGACAGCGGAAATCCAGGGTCCGTGTTCCTCCCCCGCCAACCGCACGAAAAAGACGACACCCACCGTAGCCGCCGTTATCGCCACGATGTTGTTGCATATCAACAGAGTGGAGAGCAATTCGTCGAAGCGTTCATGCATCGAAAGCACCAGCGACGCGCGCTTACTTCCGTTTTCGCCCATCGTCTTGACACGCGGGCGCGACAACGCCGAAAACGCCATCTCCGCCGCACTAAAAAAAGTCCCGAGAAGGAGCAGGGACAATAAAACGATAAGATAAATAACAATATCGGGATTCATTAAATACCCCTATGAAATATGGATAATTAATAATATTCAATACATTTATACAACAAGATCATCGTAGCAATAAGGCACGATATACCATATAATACAAATAATATATTGATGACTCCTATGCCTTTTATAATAATAAATATTGACCATATAAAAAGGGGTATAAATAAAGTGATGCGCTTTCTATTTTTATCCTTTTTTATTAGAATTAAACTTGCAAATATTATATGAATAATAAACATAAAAATTACACCAAATAGTGTGGTTATGTTTGAAGAAAATAAAAAAAATATTGAAACGCCGTATAAAATTAACGAAACGTTATACAAAAGCATTTTTTCTCGTTGTAATTTTTTAAATGATGCTTCTCTGTATGCTAAATTTAGTAAAAATTCTTCTTTAATTTTCTTTTTAAATTCATTATCTGTTAATTTACTGCCATTTGACATTGATTTTTGAGAACAAGAGCATATCACACCCAAAGATTTTACTTTGCCGCAAAGCATACAAGTTGGTATTTGCTCTATGGTATAATTTGACATATCTGTCCCCGTTTAATCGACTCTAGAAATTATATTACCATTTATATCAACTACAGTATTATTATTTAATCTGTGTGTGATGTCTCCATAAATGTTTCTTATTACATTATTATCTATACGATGAGTAAGATTTCCATGTATATCTGTTATATTATCATTATTTATACGATACATAATATTTCCGTGTATGTCAAATATTGAATTATCTTCAATTCGTGCAGTTATATTTCCATTTATATCACGCAAAGTAATCATATTTTCTTACCTTTCTTAATTCATAATTATAATAATTATTAATAATTTATTTATTATATCATACAGAAAGTACCTTTATTAATCCAAATGCCTCGTCATCTGTTTATAAATCATATCCGCCAGCCCAATCCCACCCGCGGAAGCGGCATCCTTCGACACCTGTTCGTCCATCATTTCGGTGAACACCTCTTCGGCGTGGCTCTTGGGGATGAAGCTGTTTTCGTTAAGTGTGGTCCTGCGCATTTCACGGAACATGATTTGCAAGAAATAGGATTCGAACATTTCGGCCGCGTTCCGTATCTCCGCGCGGTCGATGGCGTTGTTTTCGACGGGGCCGGCCGAATTCCCCATCGCCTGGCTGAACATATCGGAAAAGCGCCCGAGCTCCGACTCATGCCGCTGCTGGGTCATGGAAAAATCCCTGAATTGCGTGTTGTATGCGCCTATGATTTCCATACATTACCTCTTCTTTCGGCAGGGCTTAGCCCCACCCGATGAGACGTTTTAACGCTTCAAGTTGTTGGCCGTTTGCAACATTTCGTCCGAAGTGGTGATCGCACGCGAATTGAGGTCAAATGCGCGTTGCGCGACGATGAGGTTCACCATTTCCTCGGCGACCTGTACGTTGGACATTTCAAGGTAGCCTTGGATAATTCGGCTGGTGCGGGCGGTTTCACCTTCATATTCGGCCAATGCCGGGCCGGACGCGACGGTTTGTATAAACAGGTTTTGCCCTTGGGCTTCCAAGCCCTGCGGGTTGGAGAACTGGTAAATAGCGAGCTGATAACCCAAGTCAATCGATTCGCCGAACATATCCACATAGCGGAATACGCCGAAATCGTCTATGCTTACGTCCCGTGCGGCGATATCGCCGGGGATTTCGATGATGTCGCCGTCCGTGCTCATGATGGGATACCCTTCGGAAGTGGCGAGTATCAGCGTACCGTCCTCCGTGGGCATCAGTTTAAACGTGCCGTCGCGTGTGAAGTAATATTCCCCGAAGGTGGAGCGTACGCGGAACCATCCGTCGCCTTCGATGGCGACATCGGTGTGGTTTTCAGTACGCTGGAGCGGCCCCTGCATAAAGATGCGCGATACCGCCATCGGACGCACGCCGTGGCCTACCTGCAGGTTAACCGGGCGTCCCGTCATGTTGACCGGGTCAAGGTCGGCGCGTTTCATCGTTTCGTACACGAGGGACTTGAACTCTATCCGCTCGCGCTTAAAGCCCGTAGTGTTTACGTTGGCCAAGTTATTCGAGATATTATCGATTTGCAGCATTTGGCTCGACATACCGGAAGCCGCCGTCCAAAGTGATCGCATCATGTCAGATTACCCCTTTCTTTTTAACGGCCTGCGATGTCGTTGACCGCACGTTGCAACGTTTGGTCCTGTACCGTAACCATACGCGAGTTGGTTTCGAACGCACGTGACGCCGTTATCATCTGCACCATCTCGTTGACGATGCTGGAATTGGAATTTTCCAAATAACCCTGATGTACCCGTCCCCCGAAGGGAATCCGCACGGAGTCTTCCGTGGTGCGGAAGAAGTTGTCCTCCATTTTACGCAGGGAGTGCAGGTCACTGAAGTTTGTGAATTGCAAGGTGTCCACGTATTCGCCGTTGACGTAAATACGCCCGCGTTCGCTGATGGAGGCGATGCCGTCGGGGATTACGATATCCCCGCTCATCCCCTGCACCCGCCCGCCCTCGGCGGTTAGCAGCATACCGTTAAACAAAGTAAACGAACCGTCGCGGGTATACAGCTCCTCGCCGTTCAAGTTGACGATAAAAAAGCCCTGCCCTTGCAGCGCCAAGTCAAAGGACGACCCTGTTTGCCGGAAGGAGCCCTGCGTCCAATCGGTAAACACGTCGTCCACAAATACGCCCGGTGCCACCGGGCCGACGGGTGTGTGATGGAAAAGCCTGAGGCCCGGCATACTCCAAGGGTCGTGCAGCCGGTTCATCATCAATTCGGAAAACTGGTGCGATACGACATGGTCGCGTTTGAAAGAGGTGGTGTCGGCGTTCGCCATGTTGTTCGTTATAACATCCATACGCTGCATGTTGGTGATCATACCCAGCGCGGAAGTGTACAGACCTCGAATCATATGTAGCCCCCATTCAAGCGGAGCTCAGCCCCGCCTAAATGATTATCGTCTGTAAGGGTCTGTAAGGTTAATCTTCCCCGCGGAAACGAATTCGATATATTTACCCGTACCCACCGCGACGCAATTGACGGCTTCTTCCGCGATGACGGTTTGTATACCCGTCCGTTCCTCCAGCAGCTTGTCCAACCCGTATAAAAGGCTGCCGCCGCCCGTCATCACGATGCCGCGGTCGGCAATGTCGGACGCCAATTCCGGCGGGGTGCGTTCCAGCACCTGATGCACCGCTTCGATTATCGAGAATACGGATTCGTGCAGGGCCTCCATCATTTCCTCGGAGGTGATGTTGATCGTCTTGGGCAGGCCCGTAACCAGGTTTCGGCCCCGTATGTCCATACTGGCCGACGTCAGCCGGGGGTACGCCGTACCCACGTTTATCTTCAAATCCTCCGCCGTACGCTCGCCGATAAGCAGGTTATGCCTGCGCCGCATGTAGCGTACGATGGCTTCGTCGAAGTGGTCGCCCGCGATTTTTACGGAGGATTTTTCCACGGTCCCGCCGAGGGAAATAACCGCGATGTCGGTCGTGCCGCCGCCGATGTCCACGACCATACTGCCGCACGCGCGCGCGATGTCGATGCCCGCGCCGATCGCCGCGGCAATCGGTTCCTCGATGACGAATACCTGCCGCGCACCCGCTTGGCGGGCGGCGTCCTCCACGGCGCGGCGTTCCACCTCGGTGACGTTGGAGGGCACGCATATGGCGATACGGGGCTTGCGCATAAGCGGGCGCCCCACGGCCTTGTTGATAAAATACTTAAGCATTTTTTCCGTTATATGATAATCGGAGATAACGCCCTCGCGCAGGGGGCGGATGGCCACGATATTGCCGGGCGTGCGGCCCAGCATACTGCGCGCTTCCTCACCTACCGCCAATATCGTGTCGGTATTTTTATCAATGGCGACCACGGCGGGTTCCTTTAATACCGTACCCTGCCCGCGGATGTACACAACAACGGAAGCCGTACCCAAATCAATCCCTATATCCGTACTGAACATAAGCGCGCTCCTTGTTCCTTTTTATATCAAAGCCGCGATTTCCTTCGCGTGCTCCACACCCTTTTCCAATCGCTTTACCATGTCGGAAAAGACGGCGAGGCTTTCGGGTTTCATGTTTTCGGTCTTAAAGCGTTCCATATGGTTCTCCACGCAGGCGGCTTTAATTGATTTGACGATCTTCCGCTGCGATTTGATCGTGGGGTGCTTCGTATTATCGTCGTTGCCGTAGGCGGTTAACGCCTCGCTGACGATATTGACGCATACGTCCCCCAGCATCTTTAATTCGCCCGCCTCCGCTTCGGAGAACACGATGCCGTTTTCATGCATCCGTGTTTTCGTCCGCACCATCTTTTCCGTACATTCGCTGATCTTCCCGATTTCGAGCAGAACGGTGAGCATCTTTTGTATACGTTCGTCTTCCTGCGCCGAAACCGCTTGGCTGTTCGCTTCAATCAGTTTCGCCTTTATTTTCCGTTTTAAGTATTCGACGGTTTTTACGTATCCGCGCGCCCGCTTCGCTTTTTCGGGATCGTTTTCCAAAAACGCCTCGGTCGCCAAGCGGAAGCCTTCGTCGGCGATTTTACCCATACGGTTGATTTCCAGCTTCGCGTTGTTGGTGTTGACCAACGCCGCCGCAGAGGAGGTTATCATGGGTGCGCTCAGGTACAGGAGCTTACGTTCGTACGTTTCGTCAATCGCATCAGCTTTGAAAGGTATGATCCTTTCCATCATACGCGCGATGAACGTGACGAACGGCAACAGGAGGAACATCGTGGCGACGTTGTACAGGGTATGGAACATGGCGACCTGACGCGCCGCCTCCGACCATGTGGACGTAAACCAACCCAATATCCCCGGGAACACGTAAATCAACGTGCCGAACACCGTTGACCCGATAATGTCGTACATGATATGGAAAAACGCGGCGCGTTTCGATTCGCGGTTGGCGGGGATCGACGCGATTACCGTGGTGATGCTGGTACCGATGTTGGTACCCAATATAATAAACGCCGAAGTCTCAAACGGTATCGGTACGCCGTTTAAGTGCAGCGTCACCAGCAAGGCCGTGGTTGCGGACGAGCTTTGTATAATCGCCGTAAATGCAAAACCCGCCAGCAACGCCATAAACGGATTGCTGAAAGCCGTTAATATCGCATTGAAGCCGGGTTGCTGCGCCAGTTCCTTAAACGGCCCGCCCATCACCGAAACGCCGAAAAACAAAATACCGAACCCCATCACGATGAAGCCGGTATTCTTTATGCTCGCCTTCCTGAAGAACAAATGCATGATCACGCCCACAAAGATAAAGAGCGGCGCAAACGTATCGATCCTGAAGGCAATCAGCTGCGCGCTGAACGTGGTGCCCACGTTTGCCCCCATGATAATCCCGATCGCTTGGGTCAGGTTCATCATGCCGGAATTGACGAAGCTCACGGTCATGATCGTGGTGGCCGTGGAGGAATTGATCACGATCGTGGCCAAGATACCCACAATAACGGCCAAAAAGCGATTGCTCGTCGCCTTCCTCAAAATACCTTGCAAACCGTCCCCGGCGACAATCCCCAGCCCGGTTGACATCATCTTCATGCCATACAGGAATAAACCCAACCCGCCGGTGACTAAAAATATCTCACGCATCCCCATATATGTATGCCCCTTGTCATTTCCTGCGCCCAATAAAGTACACAATAACAGAACGGGAAAAAATTGTCACGAAATTAACCCGGGTATAATAGTTTGCCGGAATGTGATAATTACTTCATGTCTTCCGCTTACGGTAATGGGTTGCTTAGGTTCGAAATTAATTTTCCCGTTCCAATCGGGTAACAGAAATATGTACGGCAGGGCGCAAACCGGCTGATTGGTTCACCCCCAAGCTATAACGATTACCTGTGTGGTATATCGTATTTATATTACCAATCGCCAATGAATCCGCGGAACGCAGCCACACCGCACGGGAAGAAAAATCACCGCTTCGGGCATAAAACGCACGGTCGAACCCGTTTAATTGCCACAATCCGGAACGCCAATCGGTTGAATGTCGCCGGGGGTCCTCATCCCGTACAATATAATTCCAACGCAACGCGCTGTAGGTGTCGCCGGGGTCTGCGATAAAGGTTTGGAAGCGGGCGCTTTCATTGTTGTGACCCATACTGCGCGTTTCAAAATCGGATGGCAGCCATATCAAATCATGGCATGTGGAAATAACGGTCGTATGCGGCCATGCGTTTTCAAAGGGCCCTGCGGACTTTCCATCCTTACCGTTATTTAAGGAAAAATGTGCATGGTGTCCCCAAATAAGACCCGCCGCGCCAAGTCCGTCGTTTGGATTGGCAGAACCGTTTTCATTTTCATTGGGTGTTTGAAACTGTCCGGTAACATAATAACGCCCGTAGGCATTTTCCCCTGTTTGCGCATACGCGCTTTGCCATTGCCCCGGTATGTCGCGGGGTGCAACCAAAAATAACGAAGCATCAAATATTTCCAGCAACCGGGATATATCATAAAACAGCTCTTCCCGTGCGATACTTGTACCATAATTGTTTTCGAGGAAAAATGAACCGTTATCCGATTCGTTTGTTCCGTTATCCGACATGTAAGCCCATTGCAAACCGTTACCCGTTATGACGGTAAACCGCTCGTCCTCGCGTCCCGATTGTTTATCATACCTTGACCCGTTAAATTGCGATAAGCGGTACGGCTCCGTCATCCACAACGTTAATACGTCGTTTCCTTCGTCGGTTGTTCTGTATACAAGCTGCCACCATGCCCCCGCTAAGCCGTTTGCTTCGGGAACGGATTCGAAAAGTTGAATGATTATCGCACCGGAGTGGCTCATGGTTAACGGTTCCGGCACTACATAGCTTGAAAAATCCGCCGCGGTAACCGGGCGAAGTGCCGGGGATAAAGAGGGGGTATGTAAAATGGCCAGCAATGCGTCCAGTACATTTTCGTTTATACCTCCGGCGGCAGTAAAAAGGGGGTCGTCCGATACACGCATTACTTCATAATCATGAAAATATGGAGCGCGGTAAAAAGGCTGCGCCTTGTTTGCGCCAATAAGCGGTAAAATGAATATGGCAAAGATAGCAAAAAATAAAAGCCCTCCTACAGCCCCACCCAATATCCAGCGAACCATCAGGGACTCACCCCCTCCAAGCATACCCGCCACCAATCGGGCCTTACATAATTTAATTGCGTAACTCCCGACAGCAAATGCAGCTGCCATTGGTATATCAATTCATCCATTGTATAACCGTATATCCTTTGGGTTAGCGGCGTGTTGTTCATATAATTGGCATCAGCGTAGAATTCCAACAGTTTTTCCATACCGAAATTTTCATATAAAAACGTAACAAAGGAACCGCCGTCTTGGTAAGTACTGAATATATTGTTGTATGGGCTTCCGTCAACAAAGTAAATTAATTGCCACCCTTGCCCCCACCTGACAAGAGTGTTCAAACCTCTATGCCGATGGGACGGATTGGGATGCGGATTCAAATCCGACAGAGGCCATTTTATTTCGCTTAAAACAGCCATACCCTCTACCAACCATGGTGGGGGGTGACCAACACGCCCCATATAAACATGGGTCAATTCATGAATATATAATTGAAGGGTAGCATTAGCCAATACAGCATAATTTCCCTGAGCAAATCCTCGTCTATGCAAATCAGAATCAATAATCCCATAATCTTTAATAGGTATTAAATTAGGATAAAAATGCGTGACCGCTCTTGCTTGGTCTTTGACATGTAAAAATTCCTTCAAAAATACGCTGCCGGCGTCCATGTAGCTAATGTATTCTTGTATAACGTAACTTTGTCTGTTATATGACATCCACATAACATTTTCCGATTCTTTAAAAACATACCTTCCTTGCTCCGTTAATACCTCAATGTCGCTGAAATTGTAAAAGTATGAATGACCTATTTCGTTATCGGTACATTCAACAAGCGTACTCATGTAATCGGTAAGGGCTCCATTGATATGGTCCCGACTTGCCGTTGCGGATAATACCATTTCACGCAGCAAACCGGTGTCAGACCATCTGCGTACGAGGGTATACGCGACATTACGCGCTGCACTGCGGGCTGCGGGATCAATAGTCAATTGCCTTGCGAACCAATAGTCCCCAAAGGGCGGGTTGCTCCCATATGTATTTTCATGTAACCATTGCTTTAATTCTTCATCGCTTAAGAAAACGACGTCTTCGTTTTCCATCAAATAATCTTCCAAGCCCGAACACAGCCAAGCGGGGAATTCCCTTTGATACGCACACCTGAAATACAAAGATAATACATATCCGGTTGTATTAACGGAATGTAAAAATAAATTTCCACTGAGCATTAAATCTTTCATTAATGGAATATAAGGTATCCTTACCCTCATTTGTTGCAATTGCTCCCGGTCGATAAAGAAGACGAACTGGGACCCCCGTGCAAAATAATCGCGGGCTTTGATAAAAACGTCGATGTACCGTTGAATCGTATCGCAGATATCACGGGCTTGGGTATCAATGCCTTCCGAAAAATAAAATGTAAGGGTAAAGTCCGGTGTTTCCGCCATGGCAGCGGTTACGAAGCCATATCTTTGCCTGAATATGTTAGCTTCGGAAAACGTAACCGGATGAAGGCTTAACAAACGTTGTGCTTCCAACCTTTCTTCTACTCTTATTAGATATGACTTGTGCGCAAAATAAACGCTCATTATTATTGCGATGATCCCGATGGGTACAAAAACCGAGGCGATTATGATATTTCGTTTATGCTTAAGGATAAAAACGTCTATCAATAATTTTATTTTATGTATAAACATGGCAGCGATTCTCCTTTTCATATAATGATATCCCAACGCGCCGGCGGCTGCTTCCGTTTTTGCAATCCATCGGCGAACCCTCATATATGCACATGCCGGGCTTGCTTATTTCCCGTACCGCACGCGCTCGTATTGGGCGGTCAGCCCGTCGATGTTTTCCGTCGGGCGTATCTTATCGGCGATTTTATCCGGGGTGTCGCTTAGGGTAATGGGCGCACCTTTTTTTATGTGGCGGTTTACTTTTTTTGCGTAGGCACGGCGAACGGGATGCCCGTGGGAGCGGAAGCGGGGCAGGAAGGAGGCGATGTCGCCGAACAGGAATTTTAGCTTGCCCATGGCATCGTCGGGCATGAGGGATTCCTCTTCGTCGCCGCTTGCCTTGTTAAAGAAATTTTTAAGCAGGTCTTTGATTATGTTACGTGAAGCATAAATAAGCAAAACAACCGGCAAGATAATCAGAATAGCGGCAAATATATAAAGCATTGTAAGATTCGCATCGCTGTCCCCATAACCAAGGGAAGACAAAGGCTCCGTGTCCGCTTCCTCATCCGGCAATAATTCATCGGTCAATGCTTCGCTTATTGCTTCCGGTTCATCCCTGATGACAAGGTGAAAGGGAGCCGTTAATAATACAAAAAGGGTTCTCAGGGCATAGAGCATCACCATCACGCCATACCGCATAAAATGCCATATGTTGGGGGAAAACAAGGCAAGCATACCCACGGTGACAAGGATAACCATAAAAGCGCTGATCAGCTTGTTATTAACCGACAGCACCGCGCGGGAGGATTCCTTCAACCGGCCGGGGAGGAAGCGGAGGCGGTTGTCTATATTTTCCATTTGTGTTACCAAAATGGCTGAAGAGATTGCAACCAGTGCCACCGCAAAAAAGAACCTGTCCGCTTCTTCAACCGATGTGTTGTAAATGGTGGAAAACAGGAAAACCAAGAAAAACATAGCGGCGAAGGTTAGGGTCAAACCGAAGATTTGCCCGGTTTCGGGCCGCCATTCCCGTTTCGTGCGGATACGGAGGGAATAGATGATGATAAGGACGACAACGATATAAAAGGGAATCATTTCGGTAAAGGTGCTTGCGAACAAAAGAGGCAGCGTTAGGCATAAGCCGTGGATGGCGAAAAACGTAAATTTTACGAATACAAGCCTTCGTACCAAATACAAAATAAAAAACGGGACAACCAACAATATATATACCCGCGGCAGTTCGTTAAACATTATCATATACACGGAAGCAAGACCGCCGAAAAACAGTAGGAAAACGACTGTGTTAGCCAGTATGTCCTTTACGGTTTCGCGGGTGTTCATAGCTTCCCGTACCGCACGCGCTCGTATTGGGCGGTCAGTTCGTCGATATTTTCCGTCGGGCGTATTTTATCGGCGATTTTATCCGGGGTGTCGCTTAGGGTAATGGGCGCGCCCTTTTTTATATGGCGGTTTACTTTTTTGGCGTAGGCGCGGCGAACGGGATGCCCGTGGGAGCGGAAGCGGGGCAGGAAGGAAGCGATGTCGCCGAACAGGAATTTTAGCTTGCCCATGGCATCGTCGGGCATGAGGGATTCCTCTTCGTCACCGCTTGTTTTGTTAAAGAAATTTTTGAGCAGGGCTTTGATTACGTTGCGTGAGGCATACAGGATCAAAATGACCAGTATTAGGATAAAGATAATTACATGAATGTTATACAGTGTGATAAAGGCTTCGTACAATTCATCGGAATCATAAATATTGAGGGTGCTCTCTTCATCATCCGCTTCCATCATAAACGGTGTTTCTTCAAGTTCCCCCGCGTCCGCTTCTCCCCCAAAAAGCCAATGAACGGCAAGGACCATAAACAACGCCCTAAGGGCATAAAGCGTAACCATCACGCCATACCGCGCAAGACGCCATATATTGGGGGAAAACAAGGCAAGCATACCCACGGTGACAAGGAAAATCATAAAACCGCTGATCAGCTTGTTGTTTACAGACAGCACAACGCGGGAGGATTCCTTCAGGTGGTCGGGGAGGAAGCGGAGGCGGTTGTCTATATTTTCCATTTGCGCGACCAAGATAGCGGAAGAAATCGCGATTAACGTCACCGCAAAAAAGAACCTGTCCGTATCTTCAACCGATGCGCTGAAAATAGTGGAAACCAAAAAGAACATAGCGGCGAAGGAAAGGGTCAAGCCGAAGATTTGCCCGGTTTCGGGCCGCCATTCTTGTTTCGTGCGGATACGGACGGAATAGATGATGATAAAGACGACAGCGATATAAAAAGGGATCATTTCGATGGGGTTGCTTGTAAACAAAAAAGGCAACCCAAGGCATAAGCCGTGGATGGCGAAAAACGTAAATTTTACGAATACAAGCCTCCGCACCAAATACAGGATAAAAAACGGGACAACCAGCAATATATATACCCACGGCAGCTCGTTAAACATAATCATATACACGGAAGCAAGGCCGCCGAAAAACAGCAGGAAAACGACTGTGTTAGCCAGTATGTCCTTTACGGTTTCGCGGATGTTCACGGCCGCACCGCCGATACGGATAAGCCGCGGGCTTCCATTTCGCCGATAGCCGTCACAAAGTCCTCCCCGCGATAGGCGGAAATCACGACATACACGCTCCGCGTATCGGTAAGGGTATCCAAATAACCCGAAATATGCCCGGGTTTGTAAGCGAGGCCCAGTCGCCCCAGCGTTTGGTAGATGGCGTACAGCTGCGCCGATTCCGTCCCGCCGGGGATGCGGGCGTTTTCCCCGGTTAAGACATCCCTGCCGTTGGTGTAAAAGCCCACGAGGACATCCTCGCTGATGTAATGGTTTGCGACGGTCGCCGCCAAGCGTATGCTTTGTTCAAACAGTTCGTCGCTGCATCCGTCGCCGTGCTCCAAATTTAAAATGATTTCCAATTGCTTGGACGAGGTGGGCGCGTGGATGTTCACCATCAGCTGCTGTGCGATGGCGGTGGCTTTGAAATTAATATTACGCAGCGGATCGGTGGGCGTATATTCCCGCAGACCCCGAAAGGTAAAAGGGTCGGGGTTGATTAGGGAACGGACAAGCAGCATGGCGTCCAGATTATTGATGATAAGGGGGAATTCCTCGTAATCCGTTAACAACCTTGGGAAAACCGTTAAATCCGAAAGGCATTGCATATACTTATGGTAGGTTTGCGTATGGAGCAGATTGCTCCCCGACAGACGGATGCGGCGCAACCGATAGAAACCCCGCTTGCCGCAGGTGAAGGGCAGCTTGCGCCGTACGCGTCGGTACATCAACACGGAAAACAAGCCCGTTTTCATCGTTTCGCCAACTTCAAAGCCGCTGTCGCCGGAGAAGATCAGGTTCGCCGACAGTTGGTATTCCACCATCAGCCACGGCAGAGGCAGGGGCTTTTTGTTTACGATTTCCGAATATAAGGACAAACCCTCCCCCTCAAAGGCTTCCTTACCCGAAAATCGGAAATCCATGGTCAAATCCTTGTCCCAGTATTTTCGGTAGACAAGGGCTTGTAAAAGGGTTACGGCCAATACGATAACGCCTAAGGCAATGATAAACACGGGGGCTTACCGCTTGGCCTTCCATTCCTCGACGGGGGCGGTTACGCTGTCCTTTATTTCGTCCAAAATCGCAAACGCCGAACCCCTGCGGTGGATACCCCCTTTTATGATAAGCCTGTGGGCGAACACATAAGGCATTACATCCAGCACAGCCTTTGGGGTAACGAATTCCTCCCCGCGGATGGCGCAATAGGCTTGGGCGATTTTGGTCAGGGCCAGTATACCCCGGGTGGAAATCCCCAATGACACGTTTTCGTGGTTTCGGGTGGCTTCGGCCAAGTCCACGATGTATTTGAAAATCACTTCATGTACGTAGATATTTTTGACGGAGGCTTGCATATCCAGCAAATCCTCCAAGCCGCATACGGGTTGCAAGGTTTTTAACGGGTCGCGGCCCGCTTCTTCCGGGTCGATAAAACGCTTTAATATCGCCGCGCTTTCTTCGGAAGAAGGATAACCCAATTTCAATTGTAATAAAAAGCGATCCAACTGGGCTTCGGGCAGGGGGAACGTCCCTTGCGTTTCGATGGGGTTTTGGGTTGCGATGACGAAATAGGGCGCGGGTAAGGGATGTGTTACGCCGTCCACCGTAATCTGCCGCTCCTCCATGGATTCCAGCAAGCCGGACTGGGTGCGCGGGGTGGCGCGGTTGATTTCGTCCCCCAGCACGATGTTGGCGAACAGGCTCCCCTTACGGAAGGTAAATTCGCCGCTTTTGGGGCTGTAGAAGTTAATCCCCGTCAGCTCCGACGGCAGCAAATCCGGCGTAAACTGCACCCTTGAGAATTCGCAGTCGAAGGATTTCGCCAACGCCTTGGCCAGCACGGTTTTGCCCGTACCGGGTACGTCCTCAAGGAGTACATGCCCCCCTGCCAGCAAGGCGGCGAGGATGAGTTTTATTTCCTCGGTTTTCCCGATGATTACTTTTTCAAGGTTTGCGATAACGCGCGTGATCATCCCGTTCATGGGTTTTTACCTCCAATTTTCCGTCCTTCATCCTAAATACCTGGTCGGCGGATTCGGCGATTTCGGGGTTGTGGGTGACGATGATTACGCAGTAGCTCCGTTCGTGCGCCAAATAACGAAGGATATCCATTACGGCGTTGCCGTTGGCGGAGTCCAAGTTACCCGTAGGTTCGTCCGCCAATATCAACTTTGCGCCCGAGGCTAATGCGCGGGCAATGGCTACGCGCTGTTGCTCCCCGCCGGAAAGGTTGGAGGGATAGCGGCTGTACTTATCCCCGTCGATGCCTACGGATTCCAACAGGGGTTTGGCGCGTTCCATCGCCTTCTTGCGCGACACCCCCAAGGTTTCCATGGGGTAGCATACGTTTTCCATAGCCGTCAGCAGGGGGAACAAATGGAACGCTTGAAACACCATGGAGACCTTTTCCCGCCGATAACGGTCCAAATCCAGCTTGGACAGATCCTCCCCGTCGATGTACACCGCGCCCTCCATGGGTCGGTCCATCCCCGCCATAATGGAGAGCAACGTGGTTTTCCCGCTGCCCGAGGGGCCTACGATGGCGTGGAGCTTACCCGCCTCCATTTCCGCGTTTACGTTTTTAAGTACGTCCTGTGTGCCCGCTTTATAGCGGTAGCATACGTTGTCCAGCTTAAACATATCGTTCCTCCCTCTATTCACGCACTTGAAGCAATTCCATCGGGGACTTTGCGCTGATGACAAACGCCCCGACAAGCGAACCGACGGCCGCTCCGGCAAAGTAAACCCCCGCCAAAGCAAGGGGTGTCACGCCAAAGGTTACGCCAACCAACAGCATGGCGGCAAAGCCCATAATCACCCCGATCAAACACACAACCAACTGTTCCAAACAAAGGGCCGCCCGTGACGCACCCTTCGCCTTGCCCAGCACCCGCATGATGGCGGCGTTTTTGGCGTTTTGCATCATGATTAATAATGACAAGCCCAACGCCAGCACAAAAGCGGAGCCGATGGCGATGGGGTACAGGACACGCAGCAGGGACAGGTTACGCTCCATGGGTTGGATAACGTTTTCGATAACGTCGTCGTCCAACAGCATTTCGAGGGGTACCGGTCCCACATACCTGCCCAAATTGTTTTGTGCCAGGACGATTTCGGTCAGCTCGCGCAGTTGGGCAAGCTCACGGTTGCGGGTGGGGTCTGATACGAAACGCGCCGTCAGATACGTGGGGCGCCCTGTTTGCATCCCAAACATACCCCATTCCGTGTTTCCTTCATCAAAGAGCCAAAGGCCTTGCGCGTGGTGATACAAAGCGGATATAGGCATCACGAATACATGCAGGTCAAAGCGGTTGACCCCCCGGCGCAGGCCGCCGTCAAATGCGCCGATAATCGTCGCATAATTTACCTGCAATATATTATTTATGTCATAAACCATAAAGGTAATGGTTTCACCGATGGTAACCTCGAAATCCTCCAAATAGCTCCGCTGGACGAAAATGGGGGTAGGCATATCCGGTGTGAACACAAAGTCCTCCGCGCCGAAGCCGGGGGAGTATTCGATAACGATGTCATCGCAGAAAATCCCAAGCTGTTCATCCAACGGGGTTTTCGTATTTTCTTCGATAAAACCCTCCAAATGGCTGATTCCCAACAGATATTGCGAATGTCCTACGGATAACGCCTCCCTGTAGGATTCCGTCACAAAACCCGTAGCCAAAACCGAATCCCAACTGGACGGGGCAATATGCGCTTGCCAAGGGAGATTCACTTCATCGATGTCGAAGGGATCGATGATACGCACGATTTCGGCGGTGATTACGGTTTCATTCCACAGCCGTTCGACTTCGCTTTCCGTAAAATAAATCGTATCGTTAAGCCAAGCCAACGAAAGCACAAAAAGCATGGCGACGATAAACGCCAGCCCCGTTTTTACCGGGGAACGGACGATATGCCGATAACCGTGCCGCAATACGGAATACATGACGCCGATACGGGTTTTGGTCAGCGGCTCCTGCGGTATGGAAATACCTTCGACGGTAAAGTTTTCGGGTACGATACCCGATTCGATTACTTTTTCCCTGCGGCGCCTTTGAACGTTGCCTTGTAATTGTTCAAGCACCGGGCGGCGTACCAAGGAAAAACCCGCAAGGTATATCCCCGTAAAAATAGTCAACGAAATTGCCCCGACCATCACCGCCAGCCATACCGTCCCGATCAACGCCTCCGTATATACTTCATATTGTTCGGCGAAGCCCCCAAGGGTGGCTTCCGCTTCCCCCAGCGCAAAGGACCAACCCACCACGGAGCCGACAATCACGGCGGGTATCCATATATAAATAACGGGCGTAAAAAGCTGGGCGAGCACCCTTGACGAAGGCACGCCCAACGCCTTGGCGATGGCTACGTTCCTGCGCCATTGCCGAATATATAAGAAGATAACCAGCAACATAACCAATACCGACACCCCGGTAAAGATGCCGAGGTTTACGGTAATGGAGGTACGGATGGGGTCGGTGGCGGCGGCAAGGGCTTCAAAGCCGTTTGGCAAAAACAACAGGGCAAAACCCAAGTCGGCCAAAGCCGCACGGTTTTCCCGTATAAAGAGCCGTTCGGAACGGGGCGAATCCAGTACAAAGCTGTACATCGCCGAAAGCAGCGGCGCATCGTCCCAACCGAAGCCCTCGGGCATCAAACCCGCGGGGATGAATATTTCCGTCGAGGTAAAGTTGTGGATAAAGTGCGGTATGTTCCAAAATACCCCCACCACTTCCAACTCCAACTCGTAAGTCGGAAAGTCCCGCCAATTGTCGTGGGTGGAATCGATCATGCTCCACCAGCCGGCAGGGTGGTTATCCCACCAATGCTCGATACCGCTTGCCCAAGGGTCCGGGTCAACAACGGAGCGGTCAATCCAATTGGGGCGGGGATTGTCCCGCAGGGTAATCGTAAAGGTTTCCCCCACATGCAGGTTGCGCCGTATGGCCAACTGGGCCGAAACCACGGCTACCCGATTGCCCGTCAGATAATCCTCATGGGTAAGCCAACGCCCCGCGGGGTACAGCATGGTATCCAGCAAGCGGGTTGTGCGGTTGTTGGTAAAGCGGGGGATGGCCGTCATGTCCTTTGTGTCGATGACGGTAACGGAGGAAAGGTTTTGCGAATGCATCTCAAAGTTTTCGATGATATCCACGTCCGTGGGGCTTGAATAAAAAACACGATCCTCGTTAAAGGGCAGGAGGTACCAGATAAAATGCCCCCATACAGTACCCCAATCGCCCCTGTCCATATCCGCGGCCGTAGCCCGGAATAGGGCATGTTCGGCAATCCGCAAGCCGTCAAAGGGGCTCCAAAGCCCTCGCTCGTACAGTTCCCCTTCTTCCTCGGTCAGCGTCAGGTACATGTGCTGCCTGCTTTGTACGGTGGCTACCTGTCCCCGTTCGTTGACAAAGGTTCGATCACCCGAAATCAAGGATCTGGGGTCACCCAAAACAAGCTCCACAACGTTGATGCCAACCCACAGCATCGGGACACCCCCCGAACGTGTGAACCGCGGCTCCATCATCAGATAACCGACGAAATAATGATCCATCAGCTCCATGTCCAAGCCGTGCAGCGTGGGATGGAAAAAATTAACGTTGCTTTGGGTCACGATGTTGAGCCGATCCGCCATTACACCCTGTGTAAAGCGGCGGGTATCGGAAATCGATACATGACGGCTCCCTTCGATGAGCTCCGCTGCCCGTCTTACATCGTGATAGCCGGTAAAATCGTTGAAATACAAAGGCGAAAGTATACCGATGGATCGGTAGTACCCTTCTATCCTTTTGATTTCATTGCTTACGACGATGTACTCCGTAACCCTTGCCACCAAGGCAAACGAAGCCGCCGCAATAAGTAAGGATAAAACAAAAGTCCGTATGGGCTGACGCAACACGGACTTCAAAAAAATATTGATTTTCACGTCGGTTCTCCTCCTATAACACTACGCATATAATCACCGACAACGGATCTTTTCAGGTTGCGTGAAAAATTAAGGTAGTTTTACCCCCTTCATGACCATGATGGGTTCGCGGCTGTTATTACGGGTGCCGTCGCCCAATTGGCCGTTTACGTTATTCCCCCAAGCCCACAAGGTTCCGTCGGAGGTAAGCGCCAATGTATGACCGTACCCGGCGGAAACAGCAACCACATCCTCCATGATCAGCATCGGCGCGAACGTCACAAGGGCGGGGTTACCTATTTGCCCGTATCGGTTGCATCCCCAGCCCCACAAATTGCCGTCCGCGGTTATCGCCATGGTAAACAAATCCCCGGCGGATATCGCGACTACATTATCCATGATAAAAGCGGGCCGCACTTGATTGGTGAAGTCACCCGTACCCAACTGGCCGCGGGTATTCATCCCCCAAGTATACAACCTGCCTTCCTCTGTCAGCGCAACGCTGTGTACACTGCCCGCCGCGATTTGGACAACGCCGTCCATAACCCACGCGGGGGGTGCCGCACCTATATGATTGGGTATGCCTACGGCACTGCCCGAGCCCATGGCCCAAAGCTGGTTGTTGTAAGCGAGAAACAAGGCATGGGTTGTCCCGTAGTCCATGGCGATGATATTCGCGTCAACGAGTCTCGTTCTGCCGTCCGGGTCCCCATCCAGATAAAAGGAACCGTCGGTATGCAACACGGCGCTGAAATATCGGGTATTATTTAACGGCCCGGGCCCGATATTCCTGCTGAACTGAACGGTCATAAAATCCGCCACGTTTTCCTCCATTGGGTGGACATCCTCCACGTTATGGTTAAATGCCACCCAATATAAGGTACCCGCCTCGTCTATCATATAAACCGACGAATGGATGATATCGACGTATACGGAAAAGGCGTTTTCCGCTACTTGACCGGGGACGAGAAAAGCGTTTATCAAAGCCATCTGCGGCATATCGTTTAGGGTAAAAGGATTGCCCTCGGCGTCTTCGATACGCAGGGTGTTAATATTTCTTTGTACGCCTGTTTCGGCGCAAAATAAAAAATAATGGGTGCCGTCGCCGCTCATCATATTGGGATCCGGTATAAAGGCATTCCCCGCCGCGTCCCAAAGAAAGAGCGTACCATCAAGCACGGCATAAAATACATGGAAAAAGAACGTAAACCCATCCGGCATGGGAAGCGCACCCCACATCCACATACCGCCGTCCTCGGTTATGACGGTGGAAAAACTTTTACCGGCACTTATCGTACGGCGGTTGACGGGTACTGTAAGGGCCTCCGACGGTTGGGGGATAAGCGCCGCGGGTTCCGGCTCCGGCGTGGCTTGCACCCTGCCGGGTATCAGCACGGGCGGCGGATTAGCGGGGAGCGGCAATGCCGGGGTAGGTGTGGGTGTCGGCGTTGGCGTAGGTATCGGCGTTTCTTCGGGTAGGGGATAATCCCCGTCACTAAGCCCGCCGCCTGTGCAAGCGGCAAGCAATAAAAGGATAACCGTCATGATTATCAACAAAATACTCCTTTTCACGCCTCTCACCCCTTTTTGATTATATCCATCCATTCTCCGTCCAAGCGGTAGTCGTAAAACGCACCCATCCCTTCAAAGGATTTGCCCTCATCGTTTGTGAAATACAGCGGGTTTAACCGCAATACCAAGCCTCCGTAATTAAGTCGCATAAAGGAGGTTTCCCAGCCCTCGGGTTGGGGGGTCTCCTCATAGATAATCGTAAAGCCCGCATCCCTTGCGGTTTGTAAGTACATGGGGTTTGGCCCCGTAAAGTTATTCGAATCGGTCAGCAGCCATATTTGCCCGTTAAACACGGGTCTGTTTTCTTCGGCAGGCCGTGCCGTAATGACTATGGGAAAACCCTCCGTCAAGGCTTCGGGTATTTCATACGTAAATTCTTGGGTTAACAAAGCGCTCCGCGTCAACTGCGGGTTAAAGCCGTACCATGTTCGGTACGCCTCGCTTACGCGGCGCGCGAACCCTCCTTCCGTTTGGAAGGCGTAAAACTGCTTTCTTATCACTTCGTTGACAAGGAGCTCCAGCACCAAGGGCAGGAAATAATCCCCAAATCCGGCATTGATCCCCCGTATGTCAATCACCAAATGTTCGTATTCATAAAGCCCGTTGAAAAAATCCGTTAAATATTCCTTGTCCGCGTCAAAATCGAAACGCCAATAGGGATGGCGGCTTATCGGCTCATAACCCTTGGGCAAAAAGTGGTTGATACGCAGATACGTTATACCCTCTTCGGCAAACGTTTCGGTGGTGATATTGCCTTCCAATACCTCTATATCATATCGGTCGTCGTAGAAACGCCAGTCGTAATGCCCCATAAAGTACGGCTCCGATATCCAAGGGATGATACCCCTGATTTCCCCGCCTAATTGAACATCCCCCAAACCCTCAAACATATCGATAAACCGTTCCCGCGCAAAATTTTCGAAAAAATCGGGGGCGGGGTTGTAACGCGCCGTTTCCGACAGCTCCTCGTGCAGCCCGATGGCAATCTCCAAATAATCCAAACCCGTACGCTCAACGAAAATATCAAAAAAAGGATAGTTTGCCATCATATTGTTAACCAGTGTGGTAAACCCGCCCAAACGGCTGGCCTCCCGCCTGTATTGTGCCGCGACGCGGTTCCATTCCTGTATAAGCATGTTAACCTCGGGGGATATCCCGTGGATATGGGGCAGCCGTACATGGGGGCTGCGTATCGCCAAGGTTAGGGGTATGGCAATCAGCGTAACGCATATAACTGTCACGCACGCCCAATACAAACGGCTTAACGCCCTTCTGTACCGCGTAATAAATATCCCTATATGTGTGCGAAGCAAATACCAACGGAGCCTCATGGCTTACCCGCCCCAAATATGGAAGATAAACCACCACAGGAAAACCATCGACCCGCCGAGGATTAATATAAAAGGAAGGAACACGATAACGGCGGCAAGCATCATCGCGGGTATGTCACCCTTCTCCAACTCCAAGGGTGCTTCCGTTTTCGCCCTTTCGATGATGGCGTCCGCTTCCTTGCGGGTCATCCTCGGGCGTTTGAGCTTTTTATTTAAAAACATCCGATCAACCCCCTAATTTTCGTACAAGTGGCAAGCCACAAAGTGGCCCGGCCTTTGTTCCCGCCATTCAGGCACCACGGATAAACAAATCTCCATACAATCCTTGCAACGGGTGTTAAATTTGCAACCCGGCGGCGGTTTGATGGGGCTTGGGATATCTCCCTCAAGGATAATCATTTCCCCTTTTTCCGCATTGGTTGTGGGGATGGCGGAAAGCAGGGCCTTGGTATACGGGTGCAACGGGTTGGCAAACAGTTCCTCGGAGGTACACAGCTCGACGATAACGCCCAAATACATAACCGCGATACGGTCGGAGATATACTTCACCACCGAAAGGTCATGGGAAATGAACATATACGTCAGGTTTTCCTTGTCCTTCAAATCCTTTAACAGGTTGATGATCTGTGATTGTATGCTTACGTCCAGTGCCGATACCGCTTCGTCGCAGACGACGAATTTCGGCTCCGTGCTTAAGGCGCGTGCAATCCCGATGCGCTGCCGCTGACCGCCGGAAAACTGGTGGGGGTAGCGGTGTATCATATAGGGGGCAAGGCCGCAATCCTCCATGATACGCATGGTGTACTTTTGCATACGTTCGTTGTTTTTTACGAATTTTTTGTGGGTGATGGCCCCTTCGGAAATAATCTGCCCGATGGAAAGCCTCGGGTTTAACGACGAATACGGGTCTTGGAAAATAAGCTGTAAATCCTTACGCAAATAGCGCATTTCGTTATAGGTCAAACGGGCAAGGTCGATACCGTTGTCCCGCATCCCCTCGTATCGTTGGAATTCCTCGTCGTCGGCATACCTTGCGCGGATGGCGTCGATGGCTCCTTGGGTTTTGGCTTTTTCGGCCATGTATTTATCCTTTTCGGGGCCTTTCATATGCTCGACTTTTTTCATCAGGCTTTTGTACCTGCTTTCGTTGGCGCCAAAAAGATTGTTGTCGATTTTATATTTGATTTCTTCCGCCTTTACGGAAACCTTTAATATCGCCATGTTGAGGATAAACAAAGCCCTCGCCGCATAGAAATGCATTTTGAGCGCAAGCATAATGTCGTTGTAATCCTCTTTTTTGGCCACATAAAAGCCGCCGATAAGGCGTACAACGGCTAAGTATTCGCTGTTGGCTTTTTTACGGGCTTCGTTGCGTTCGTTTCGTTTTGCGAAATATTTTGCCCTCAGCTTTTCCTTGTCCGCCGCCGCGTTGTACTCCGCCTTAACGGCTTGGTACTCCTCTTCCTGCTTTTTGGATTCCTCCGTTAATATCTTCGTTTCGACAACCTTCCGTTCCAGCCGGTTATAGATATCCAACACGTAACGGGGGACGATATCGTCTATGTTTTGGCCGTAGTATATCGTTTCGCCGTCGGTTTGCCTGTACAGTTGTACCAATACCCGCCCAAGGGTGGACTTTCCGCAGCCGGATTCCCCTACTACGCCCATCGTCTCCCCTTCGTAGATATCCAAATTGACACCGTCGTTGGCGCGTACAAACATGTTGCGCCTGCCTCTGATGGGAAAGTATTGCTTTAGGTTCCTTATACTGATCAGCGGCTTTTTTTCCGTTTTTATGTCCGTCATTGTTTGCGGGCCCCCTTTTCAGGATAAAAACAACGTACGAGTTGGTCGTCGGCGACCTTTATCAGTTCGGGTTCATGCTTATGGCATTGGTCGGTTGCGTATTTGCAACGGGGTGCGAATTTGCAACCCACGGGTAAGTCCAAGGGATGGGGCACCGCGCCGTCGATAACGTCCAGCTTTGCGCCGACGGGCGTGTCCAAACGGGGTATCGAGGTCATCAAACCCTCCGTGTAGGGATGGGAATAGACCGAATCATCGAAGATGACCCGTACCGGGGCTTGCTCCACCACCTGCCCGCAATACATGACCGCAACGTCGTCCGCCATTTCGTTGATTACCCCAAGGTCGTGGGTAATGAACATAATCGCCGTACCCTTTTCCTTTTTCAGGTCATTCATGAGCTTTAATATCTGCGCCTGTATGGTTACGTCCAAAGCTGTTGTCGGTTCGTCGGCGATCAACAAGTCGGGTTTACACGCCAGCGCCATCGCAATCATGACCCGCTGGCGCATACCGCCGGAAAGCATAAACGGATAACGCCGCGACACCTGTTCCGCGTCGGGAATCCGTACGTCCTCAAGCATCTTGACGGATTCCGCATAGGCTTGTCTTTTGCTCATGCCTTGGTGGACTTGGAAGGATTCGCCGATTTGCCTGCGTACGGTAAAAATCGGGTTAAGGCTGGTCATGGGCTCTTGGAAGATAACGGAGATTTCGTTCCCGCGTATCTTGGCCAGCTCCCTGCGGTTAAGGCCCACCATGTCCTTGTCCTTAAAGAAAATATTCCCTTCCACCACCCTGCCGTTACCGTCCAGCAGATTTAATATACTCATGGCGGAAACGGACTTTCCGCTGCCGCTCTCCCCTACGATACCGAGGGTCTTACCTTTTTCCACCGAATAGTTAACCCCGTTGACGGCCTTGACCGTACCTCGGCGGGTTTCGAAATAGGTATGCAGGTTTTTAAGCTCGAGTAAAACATCCTCCTGCTTACCTGCGGGAACCGGGTCGGCATTTTCTTTTACGGTATTCACTTTAATCTTCAGGTCCATTCCCTTTACCTCCCCTGCGCCCTTGGGTCGGTAGCTTCACGCAGGCCGTCCCCGATAAGATTGATGCTGATGGCAACCGTAACCAACGATATGGCGGGGAATACCCAACGCCACCACTGCTGTCGCAATACGATGGAATTATTGGCACCGTTAAGCATATTGCCCCAAGTGGGCGTAGGCTCACTTACGCCGAAGCCGATAAACGACATCGCTGTCTCGGTCAGCATGGACGTGGCCAAGGCAAGGGTAAGCAATACGATCGCCGTGGAAGCCACGTTAGGCATAATGTGCCTGAAAATCAATTTTAACTGTTTTACGCCCAACGCCTGCGCGGCAAGCACATACTCCGATCCCCTTGCTTGCAATATCTGTGCGCGCACCAGGCGCATCAGCCCGGGCCAGCTCAGTACACCCAATATAGCCATCAGGAACATCATCCCCCCAATCGGGCCGAAAACATGCCTGAAACGGAAATTCAATATCAAAGCGATCGGAAGGAAAGGAAGGGAGCTCACCACTTCGGCGAAGCGCATAAGGAACATATCCACTTTACCGCCGTAGAAACCCGACAATCCGCCGAACAAAAGCCCTATCGTACCTTGTACCATTACGGCTACCATACCGATCAACAGCGAATACCTGCCCGCGTGCCAAAGGCGTGTAAATACGCAGCGTCCTTGTGCGTCCGTACCGAAGGGGAAACCCCTTAAGCCCCATGTCTGTATACTGCCGTCCGCAAGTATGGCGTAGTTATGGTCCCCGGCAACCTCAAGGGAAACGACGTTGCTCAAATTCGGGACATTGGTACGCCCGTGTTCATTTCTGCCCCAAGCGACCACGCTGCCATTGTCCAGCAAAACCGTAAAATGCCCGCGGCCCGCGTTTACGTTAACTACCCTGCCTTGGATTTCGGCGGGTATATCGTAGAGGTCAACGTTAATGGGGTTCCCCCATACCACTACGGTATTGTCGTCCAGCAAAGCGATAACATTGTCGTCCGACATGGATAAATCAATGATGCGGCCTTGTATTTCCTCCGGTACGTCGCGTATGCCTCTGGGGGTTCTTATCAATACGTGTACGTGCCCGTCATCGGTCAGCACACCGAAGGTAAGGGAATTGGCCTCAACCTGCACCGGTACGGCCCCTCTGGGCACCCTGCCCGTAGCCGCCGTGTCCCGTCTGTCCAGCGTGATACCGCCCCAGGCATGGAGCTGCCCGTCGTCGGTAATCGCCACCGATATACGCATCCCCGCCGTTGCGGTCACTACCCTGCCTTGTATCTCGGGGGGTACATTGGCGATTTCGAATGCAGGGCTTTCGTTGCCCCATACATACACATGCCCGTCCTCCGTAACCACCAAAGCGTGGTATTCGCCCGCGGAAACATGCTTGATGGGCCTGCCGGGCTGGGGAGGGTTAAGCAAGGGCGCGGCAACGGTGTTTACCGTCCCCCACACATGCACCACGTTATCGGAGGTTACCCCCACGCCGTACCCCGGGCCGGCACTCATCATGACGATATCACCCCGTATTGCCCGGGGGATACGCATCATATTCATGGAAGGCGGCTGGTTAAACTGCCCGATGTCGGTATCGGATACGTTCAGCGGGAAGAAAAAGGGGATAATCGTACTGGCAAGCAGCATGGAGAAGAACCCGATCAGCCCCACAATGGTCAGCTTTCTGCGGAAAAATTCCCTCACGATGGTTTTGAAAGGGCTTTGTACCTGCTCTTCTTCCATCAGGGTCATCTTGCCGCCCAGCCGTTCGCCGAACAGCATACTCATCAACATGCCGAAAAAGGATTTCTTTTTGGCTTTTATTTCTTTTTTGTCATCCATTATGTTCTCCCCCTGTTATTCGAATCGGATACGCGGGTCAACAAGCACGTAAAGTATATCCAGCACCAAAAGCCCCGAGAAGGCGATAAGCGCGTAGAAGACGTTCATGGCCATCAGTACCGCGATATCCTGGTAGTTGAGGGCGATAATCATGATTTGCCCCATTCCCTGCCAAGCAAAGGTCGCTTCTATTACCATGGACCCGCCGAATATACCGATAAAGAAGCCCGCCATTATGGTGATAATCGGTATCAGCGCGTTACGGAAGGCGTGGACGTAAACAACGGTTTTTTCCGCAAGCCCCTTAGCGCGGGCGGTACGTACGCAGTCCATATTGAGGGCGTCTATCATGGCGGAGCGGATAAAACGTATCATCCCGGCCAAGCCCACCAGTACCATGGTCATTAACGGCAAGGCCATATAACGCAACCTGTCAAGATACCATGCCAGCGTCCCCGCGGGGGGCGGCATAATCGAAGCCATGCCGAACATGGGGAAGATATTCCACGGGGGCAAAATGACCAGCAACACGATAAGGATAAGGCCGAACAGGAAGTTGGGTATACTCAAGCCGATAACCGAACCCACCAGCGCCACGTTGTCAAACATCTTTCCTCTCTTTATGGCGCAGTACACCCCCACGGGTATGGTGATGAGGAATACGATAATCAGGTTAAGGATATTGATCATGATGGTGTTAATCATGGGGGAGCGTACATGATCCAGCACCGAGGCACGGGTTTCCATAGAGATACCGAAGTCACCCCTGAACATACCGGCCAGCCAATAAAAGTATTGTATGACATGGTGCCGATCCAGTCCCATGGTATCAATGATTTCCTGTCTCATGATGGCGAGTTGCTCGGGTTGCAGGCCCGATTGCGCCTCTATGGGTAGGTACAGCTCCACCGGGTCTACCGGCATGGTGCGGTACAGCATAAAAATCACGAAAGAAACCATAAACAGCACCATGATGATATACAGGATGCGCCTTATTACATATTTGACCATATCCGTACCTCCCACTTGTTATGTAAAGTCCCTGCGGCAACGCTGTACCGCAGGGACAAAACGTGATGCTAGAGTGTTAAATGATTAACGCCAGTATGCCCTTGTTACCGCCTCGGAGAAGTTCCACAAGCCGGTTGTAAACCATCCGCCCAAGTTAACGGGGATGAAGTCATGAACCGTCGCTATCCGCATGGGAAGGGTGTAGGCTTCGAAGGTCAGGTGTTCCATATAGTCGATAAAGGCTTCGATAAAGGCGTCATAACCTTCCGGGTTGGTGATATCAAGCACACGGAAACGGTCGGACAATTCGCGGGTGAGTGCGCTGTCTACTTGGCCCCAGTTGCTTTGCGGGATCCATTCCAAAGACATAAGCAACCACGGTGCCCAAGTAACCGCCATACCCACGCCCAGGTAAATCATTTCAAAGCGTTGGGCTTCACGGTAACCGCCTTGCAATATCGCACCCCAACGGTCGCTGCGCTCTTGTACGAGCAGCCCGCCGCAGTGAGCCATATGCTCAAACAGGAAGCGTTCCAATGAGTCGCGTCCGGGGTTGGCTGCGGTGCCTACTACCCAGTTGATGACCAAGGGCATAAGCACGCGTTCGCCGGTGTATACCCGATTGCTTTCCAAGGGTCTTCCGCGGGTTCCGTCATCGTTTATTTCATAGATAAACCTTACGGTATTGCCGTCGTCATCCGTTCCGTAATGCCATTCGTCCACCCATTTGTGACGGACGCCGTTAGCAATACCGGGGCCTACATAGGGTGTGCCGTCGGCGTTATAGTTCCAGCCGCCTTCTTCCAGCAGTTGGATGGCACGGTCAAGGTTTAAGCTGTACATGGTCACACGGTCATACAAATCCCTGTCCGCGGCTTCTTGGTACCACCACCAGGCGGGTCCCCAAGGGCCGTGGGCTACGACGGAATATCCGCGTCCCACTTCCGCGTTGTACCTGTCGCGGTCAACCATATAGGAAATGGCTTGGCGTACTTCCCTGAACTGGGTGGGGCCTGTGTCGGTGTGGAATTGGATCAAACGTTGGCCGTGGTCGTCATAGCCGTGGAAGGAGTGGGTTCCGCCGTCCACCAAGGTGAGGAATGCGTTTTCCGTCGCTTGACCGTCGGTTACGGCGAGCATCAGGTGCGCTTCCCCGGCAGCCAATGCGTCAACCATAAGAGTAGCGGGGGTAAAACGCCAGATAACGCGTTCGATACGGGGGCGGAAACCGTCCCAAGTACCGGGGAAGTGGGGGTTGGCAAGCAAGGTCATTACGCCGTTACCCACGTCAATGCTGTCAAACATATAAGGCCCGGAGAAAACGGTGGGTCTGTATCTTACACCGTCGCTGACCATGGTGCCGTCCGGTTCGCCGTCGGCCCTGTACATGGGTTCGCCGTGTTCGTCAATGAATTGCACGAAGAAGGGTTCGCCGCCTTCAACGATTTGCCTGAGGGCTTCGAAGGTAAGCTCGCCGCCGTCGGCTGCGACCACGAATACGCCGTCGCCGTTGTCACGTACATCCGCGCCGTACATATGCAGCGGGGAGGGGCCTTGGCCCATATACATGGAGGCTTCCCATACGTTGGGCAATTCTTCGGCGATTACGGTTACGGAGAACCTGTTGGGGCGGCCCTCGGCGCACACGCTGTCATACAGGCGCACACCCGTCAGCGTAGCGGCATCGCCGTTAAGGAACGGGGTGCGGCCTTGCACATGCAATCCGCTGTTATTTGAAGGTACTAAAGCAGTCCATTGGGGGCTGAGACCCAATGCCCAACCACCCGCATAATGGGCGGCGGTAACAAAGGTACCGTCAGAGAATCTGTTTTCGGTGTAGATGGTGAAGGTGTAGGTGCGGGAACCGTCCGCATTGTCCCTGATTTCGGGCCATGCACCGTCTACCATTACGATGGGGTTGGGGAACCAGTCGTTAAAGTGGTTGCGGTCCATGGTTCCGAGTCCGCCCATCAATACCCTTGCGTGGGCGTTGGGGGTCGGGTTCGTCCATCCGCCCAAAATGTTTTGGTCCACGCGGGTACCCGTCGCGTTTACGATGTAGCTGCCGGGCTCGGGTACCATTGAGGCGGCTTGCGCCACAATGTGCGCACGGGATCCTTCAGGTATCGGAGGCGGTGTGGGTGCCAACGAGGGCGCGGGGGTTGCGGTGGGTGCGGGTGTTGCCGTTGCCACAGGCCCGGCGGGTCCGTCCCCTTCATTGCCGCCCCTGTTACATGCCGCAAGCGCAAACATTGCCGCAGCCAGTAACAGTGCTAGAAACAAGAGCTTCTTCATGTTTTTTCTCCTCTCAAACTCATTGCCGGCAAACATATGATGCGGCAAAAAAATTAGTTCCGCGGACTATAACACATCACATCTCGCTTTGTCTAATGAACGATTAATAATTATCTTTTATTTTTCTTGTTTAATATGTATATTTTTTATTTGAACAGTTAGAATATTTTTGTGAATATTTTTGTTACATTATGATTACGGCTTGTCTTATTACGCATTTTTTTGACAACTGTCTTGCCCTATTTTTGTGTCAAGCCCGCACCCCTTGACATTTCTCACAAAAAAAACAGCCGCTTTGTAAGCGGCTGCGATAAATTAATTTTAGTTTTTATTTAAAATATTCCTTCACCTTATCAAACCAACGCTTCTTATGGTTCTTGTAATCGTCCCCCATCGCCTCGTTAAAATTAACCAACAATTCCTTTTGCCGTTCGTTCATCACGGTGGGTACGGTCACGATAAATTTAACCACCAAATCCCCCATATTACGGTTATTGCGTACGCTGGGTACGCCCTTTCCGCGCAGGTGCACAACCGCGCCGGGCTGGGTGCCGGGCTTCAAGTTATGCTTTTCTTCCTTGCCGTCCAGCATGGGTATCGATATTTCGTCGCCCAACGCCGCTTGCACAAACGTGATGGGGATATCCAAATACAAATTATTCCCCTCGCGGTTAAATAATTTGTGCGGCGAAATCTGCACGACAATGTACAGATCACCCGCGGGCCCGCCCTTTTCGCCGAACTCGCCCTTGCCCTGCAAACGAATCTGCTGTCCGTTGTCTATACCCTTGGGTACGACGACCGTCAGCGTTTTGTTCGCGCGGACGCGCCCCGCGCCGCGGCAGCCCGTACACGGCTCCTTAATAATCTTCCCCTCGCCCCGGCACGCCGAACACGCCACCACCGATGTCATGTACCCCAGCATCGTTTGTTGCATGATCCGCTCCGAGCCCGAACCGTTGCACTTCTTGCAATTCTCCGCAAACGTGCCGGGCTGCGCACCGCTGCCCTTACAAGTCGCGCAAGTCTCATACGTGTTAAGCGATACTTCCTTGGAACATCCGAAAACGGCTTCCTCAAACTTTATATTCAAACGCATTTGCAAATCCGCGCCGCGTTTGGGTCCCGACCTTCTCCCGCCGCCCATACCGAAGAAATCCCCGCCGCCGAATATATCCCCGAACCGGCTGAAAATCTCGTTCAAGTCCATACTGGCGCCGCCAAACCCGCCCCCCTGGCTAAACGCCGCATGGCCCATCCGATCATAAGCCGACCGCTTGTCGCCGTCACTCAACACGCCGTACGCTTCGCTGACCTCCTTAAACTTCTCCTCAGCCTTCTTATCACCGGGATTCGCGTCAGGATGGTATTGCTTGGCCAGCTTGCGATAAGACTTCTTAATCTCATCATCACTAGACTGCTTGCTTATGCCCAAAACTTCATAATAGTCACGCTTGTCTGCCATCTGTTTGGCTCCCCCATGTGGTTTAACCTACGCCCCGCCGAGGCACAAGTTAGGTTGTATGTTTTATCGCTTCAAATAATCTATTTTTCGTTTTTTCAATTATATCCATTTTTACTTTTCCAAAATTCTTAATCACAATATTCCGTGATATGGTATATATTTTATCTGCCCGTATGCACGAATCCTTTGTTAAAGCACCGTTAATCATATCATTATTAGTCAATAAAACAACATAAGGCTTGGCTTCAATGTTTGAAGTAATCGCAACCACAATCAAATCATCCGATGTGCTGTTATATTCATCGCCGGACAATACAAGAACAGGACGTTTCTTCTGTGCCGTTAAGTCCGTAAACGGCAAAGGAACAAGAATTACATCCCCTTGGTTATGCATTATTCCAAACCTCGTCGTCAATTTCATTATCCCAAAAATTTGTACTGGAAACGCTTAACGCTTCCAAGTCTTTATACAGTTTTCGTTCCTCGCGTATCTTAATAAACTTAATAAAATTGGCGGCCTCTTGCAACAATGACGCCGGTAAAGTATCCACCAAACAATGAACCTCTTGCTTAGCAAGTGCTACCTGCATGATAAATCCCTCCCTTTTTAATATACCATAAACAATCGTTTCACACAGAGCAGCGAACCGACCGCGCGGGGTCACCCGGAGGTCCGTGCAAGCCGCTGTCGGAGGGGTGGGGAGTTGCGGCGAACGACTTCGCCTTCAAGAGAGCGCAACTCCCCACCCCTCCGACATTCGTATACATCGCGGTACACCTCACTCCAACACCCACCCCGCGCGATCGGTCCGTGGCTGCCAGACCCGAAAAACGGGGTGGTGGGAGTATTTAATTATTTTCCGTAAAATCCCCGTCAAACACATTCGGGTTATGATCCGGGCCGTAATCCGTCGGTTCACCGTGTGCGTCCTCCGGCGGGGGCGGCGCCATATTCTGATACAGCTTCGTCGAGAAGTCATTAAGCGTCTTGGTATATTCCTCAATAGCCGTCTTAAGCGTCGCCGTCTCGGTCTCGGTCATCGTTTCATGGTGCATGGTGGCGGAAACGGCTTTCAACTTATCCATTTCGGCAGTGATCTGCGCCTTGTCTTCTTCGGATACCTTCTCACCAAGGTCCGTTATCATACGCTCGGTTTGGTTGACAAGCGATTCCGCTTCGTTTTTGGCGTCCACGGCTTCCTTGCGTACGCGGTCGGCTTCGGCATATTGCTCGGCTTCCTTTACGGCGCGTTCAATGTCCGCGTCGGAAAGGTTCGAGGAAGCGGTGATCGTGATCTTTTGCTCCTTGCCCGTGCCCAAATCCTTTGCGCTGACATTTACGATGCCGTTGGCGTCGATGTCAAAGGCAACCTCGATTTGCGGGATGCCGCGCGGCGCGGCGGGGATGCCGTCCAAGCGGAAGCGCCCCAGCTCCTTGTTATCCTTGGCGAATTGCCGCTCGCCCTGCACCACAACGATGTCCACCGCGGTTTGGTTGTGCGCCGCCGTCGAAAAGGTCTGCTTCTTATTAGTAGGAATGGTCGTATTGCGTTCGATCAAACGCGTGGCCACGCCGCCCTCGGTTTCGATGCTTAAGGACAGGGGCGATACGTCGAGCAACAGGATTCCGCCCGCGCCCGCGTCGCCTGCCAGCTTACCGCCTTGAATGGACGCGCCCAGCGCAACGCATTCGTCGGGGTTGATGCCCTTAAAGGGTTCCTTACCCGTGAGCTTCTTTACTGCTTCCTGCACGGCGGGGATACGTGTGGAACCGCCCACCAGCAGCACCTTGTCGAGTTGCGCGGGGGAAACGTCCGCATCCTTAAGCGCGGTCGATACCGGCCCGAGGGTCTTCTCCACGAGGTCGTGGGTCAGTTCGTCGAACTTCGCGCGGGTTAAATTAATATCCATATGCTTGGGGCCGTCTTGGTTCATGGTGATGAAGGGCAGGTTGATGTTGGTGGTGATGACCGTCGAAAGCTCTTTCTTCGCTTTTTCCGCGGCTTCCTTTAAGCGTTGCATGGCCATCTTGTCCTGCGAAAGATCCATGTTTTCCATTTTCTTAAATTCGGCTACGAGGTGCTGGATCACGCGGTCGTCGAAGTCGTCGCCGCCCAAGCGGTTGTTGCCCGAGGTAGCCAATACTTCGATAACGCCGTCGCCTATGTCAATGATGGATACGTCGAACGTGCCGCCGCCAAGGTCATAAACCATGATTTTTTGCTCTTTTTCATTGTCAAGGCCGTAGGAAAGCGCAGCCGCGGTGGGTTCGTTGATGATACGCTCCACTTCCAAGCCCGCGATTTTGCCCGCGTCCTTGGTGGCTTGGCGTTGGCTGTCGGTAAAGTACGCCGGTACGGTGATAACCGCTTTCGTCACCTTTTCGCCGAGGTAGCTTTCCGCGTCCACTTTCAGCTTTGAAAGGATCATCGCGGAGATTTCCTGCGGGGAATAGGGCTTGTCGCCGATCTTTACCTTAAAGTCCGTACCCATTTGGCGTTTGATGGACATGACGGTATTGTCGGGGTTGGTGATGGCTTGGCGCTTTGCGGTTTCGCCTACAAGGCGGTCGCCGGTTTTGGTAAACGCCGCGACCGACGGGGTCGTGCGCATCCCTTCCGAGTTGGAGATTACAACGGGCTGGCCGCCCTCCATTACCGCCACGCATGAATTGGTGGTACCTAAGTCGATTCCGATTATTTTGGACATTTTACTTTCCTCCTTAAAATTTATGTTTGATTCCTGCTTGTTTTAATATTCCGTTCGCTGTATGGCGTTTGCGCGTCCCGGCATCTACCGTGAACTGTTGATCGGTTATTGGGCTGTACCATATTTCATGGTCACCTTTTCCCTTCCTTACAAAAACGCAACCGTGTTGTGATAATAAAGTTTTTAATTCCTGCCCATATCCGACTGCCATTATGACGCTCTGATAGTTTCGACACGCTTGGCGTTGAAGTCGAAGTGTATGGGGCCTGTGTAATTACAATTCATTTCCAACATATCCGGCGCGATCAGCTTAACTTTTTCAACCAGCGCGTCGAAGGAACCCGATTCCAACACCATGCCCGGAACATCTTCCGTTTCCGTGTGCCATCGGTCTGATTCGTAATCCCAAACAAGGTCAATTTTACATTTCATACAAACACCACACTTTCATATTTTTCTTGATAATAATGTCAAACCTTTTCCGCTGTTTAATTCGCGACCTTTACCATGCTGTAACGCAGCACCTTATCCTTATGCATATACCCTTTTTGCAGCACGCTTGCTACTTGGTTTGCGCCGAAGGCGTCGTTTTCCTCATGCGCCACGGCGTAATGGATTTTGGTGTCGAAGTCGTCCCCCGGCGCGGCGGGGATTTCCTCCACGCGGAGGTCTTGTAATATCTGCGTAAATTGGCGGGCGATGAGGGCGATACCTTGGTAAAAGGTATCGTCCGCGTGGGTCCCTTCGCCGGCTAACATCGCACGTTCGAAGTTGTCTACCAAAGGCAGGAGCTTTTCGGCGACGGCGCGTACCCCGTCGTCATATTGGACGGCTTTTCCTTGATGCTGCGCTTGCGGAAGTTATCGAACTCCGCCAACGTGCGGGTGTACCGATCGAGCGTTTCCTTATACAGGGTTTCGTGGCTTGAGCCGTTATTATCAAGCCCGTCGGTTTCGTCCGCTTCGTCCTCCCCATCCAACATTTCGATTTCATCGGGGGCAAGCGCGTCAACCATCGGTTCGCCCGTTTGCGATTTATTTTTACCGCGTTTCTTTTTCTTCATGCGTTTCCTCCTGATAGGGCTTGTATCACTTGCCTTATATTTTGCGATATTCCGGTCAGCACCGAAACCGCATGTGCATAATCCATTCGGGTTGGCCCAATGATGGCGATATAACCTGTGCTTTGGTTATCGATGGAGTATCCCGCCCGCACCAAGCTGCAATCCTTAAGCCATTCAAAATCATTTTCGTCTCCGATGACGATCTGTATGCCCTTGCGGGATGACGACGCGTTTGCGATGGGGGCAAACAGGGACATAAGCGATTCGCGCTCCTCAAGGGCCTGAAAGAGGGCGTCGGCTTTGTTTCGGTCGGAAAATTCGGGGAAGGCGAGGATATTTTTCACCCCGCTGGTGAATACGCGCACATCATCTTCGGCTTGTATCATACCCGCGACGATACCCAACAGCGGCATAAGCATGTGCGCTTGGGGCCCGAATACCTCCAGTAATGAATCAATGCAAGTCCGATCTATTTCGCGTACGTTTTTCCCCACAAGGTGCTTGTTAAGCGCTTGGGACAAACGGGCGAGCACGTCGTATCCCGGCGCGTCGGGCAAAGTGACCACTTGGTTCTTAACCGCTTTGGTGTCCGTCACGAGCACCAGCAACACCGCGCGTTCATCCACGGGGACGAGTTGCAAATGGCGGATCTTCGTTTTCTTCAAATACGGTTCGCTTACGATTGCCGGGCAGCGCGTCAGGCGTGACAGGGCCTTTGCCGTTTCCTGCATCATAAATTCCACTTGGTTGATGTTTTGGATGATCATACCTTGCAAAAAGAGGGCTTCGTCCCCTGCCAGCGGTTGCTCACGCATCATGCGGTCCACGTAAAAACGGTAGCCCTTTTGTGAAGGTACGCGCCCGCTGGAGGAATGCAATCGGGAGATCAGGCCCAAATCTTCCAAGTCGCTCATCTCGTTGCGGATGGTGGCGGAGCTGATGCCCGGCCCGTACTTTTTGGCGATCGTGCGTGAACCTATCGGTTCCGCGGTGTGGATGTAGTCGTTGACGATGGCTTCGAGGATTTTAAACTTGCGTTCGGTTAGTTCCATGACCGATTCCCCCTCTCGTGCGACTTCTTTGTTAGCACTCACTCGTGACGAGTGCTAACGAACGAAGAATACTACGCATCCTTATTAATGTCAAGCATTTTTTAAAATATTTTTAGCCCGCCGGCATCACGCCGTCTTTATATAAAACGTATTCCTTCATATATAATGCATAACATACGGGCGTTTGGTACAATCGTCGCATTAACGGAGGGACCTATGCCGCAGACATTACTTTATAATGAAGATTGTATTACTGCAATGAAACGCTTGCGGGGTGGTTCGGTGGATTTGATCCTTACCGACCCGCCTTATCATTTGGCTAATTTTATGAAAGCGCGCGCAACCAACTTGGTTGCCATGCGGGAAAACTTTTTTACCGCGGTGGATTGGGACAATCTGACCGACGAAGAATGGGAATCATCAATGGATGGTTTTTTTTGTGAGGCGGCGCGCGTGGTGAAGGTAGGCGGCGCGGTTATCGTGTTTACGGCTATTATTAAAGCCGAGACATTAATTAAAATCGCGCGGAAATATAAGTTGTACTACAAAACCACGGGTATTTGGCATAAGACCAACCCCATGCCGCGCAACATGCATTTGCATTACGTCAACTCCACCGAGGCGTGGATTTATTTCGTCAACCGTAAAGCGACGGGGACGTTTAACAATGATGGGAAAGCCCTGCACGACTTCGTTGAATGCACGGCCGCACCCCCTTCCGAACGTAAGCAGGGGAAACACCCCACGCAAAAACCCGTAAAGCTGATGGAATTTTTCATCCGTACGCTCACCGATGAAAACGAAACCGTGCTCGATCCCTTTATGGGCAGCGGAAGCACGGGCGTTGCGGCGTTAAAATTGAACCGACATTTTATCGGCGCGGATACGGACACGGGTTATTTTCATATCGCGGAAAAGCGGATAAATCAGACGCAAAAATCGCATACTACATAAAAACCCGTAAAGGTTAGTTTGGAGCGAACGGTATGCGACGATTGATACAAAGCCTCTTTATGGCGATCGTATCCTACGGATATTGGGCATCGAGCGGATGGGGAACGGAGTCGTTTATGGCAGCCTCATTCGAAGATGAAATAAAGCACCCCTTTTATACCGAGGAAAAACGCGAAGCCCCCGAACCTCCCCCGCCCGCAAGGCTCTTCGTCTCCGTCGAAGGCCGTTACGCTATACAGCAAGGCTGGTTGGCAGGTGCGGATTATGTGGAAAACAAAATCGCCACCCACGGGGAAGCGGTGGCGATGATTATGCAGATCGCGGCGTTGGATTGGGATACCGTGAGCTTCTACGGTATTTTGATTGACAACGAAAATTTTGACCCCGAACAACCCCTCACGCGGCGGGATTTCCTTTTATACCTCAACTACGTATTCCATAACCTGCCCGACGAAGGTATCCTCGAACCCGACGCGGACGGCGGTTTCGACCCCGAAAAAGAAATGACCCTCGCCGAAATGGCGAAGGCCGCGTACCGTTTGCGGGGATTAAACCCGCACGGGGATTAACCTACGAACAATTTCCTTACTTCCTCCGCGGTAAGCAGATTGATAAAGCTGCCGCCTTCGGTGATGACGCTGTCTATCAGGCCCCGCTTCTTTTCTTGCAATGCCATTATTTTTTCCTCGATGGAATCCTTGGCTACGATGTTGTATACCTGAACGGCCCGTTTTTGGCCGTAGCGGTGGGCGCGGTCGCTGGCTTGGTCCATTACGGAGGGGTTCCACCACGGGTCGTAGTGGATGACCACGTCCGCCCCGGTCAAATTTAATCCCGTGCCGCCGGCTTTTAAAGATATCAGGAAGATATCCTTTTCGCCTTCGTTAAACCGTGTGGTCATCTCCATACGGTCCTTCGCTTTGGTCGCGCCATCCAAATAGAAATAGGAAATTGCCTTATCCTTGTCCAGCTTCTTGCGTAATATATCCAGCATCCCCGTGAATTGGGAGAAGAATAATACCCGATGCCCCGATTCCAATGCGATTTGGATCGTTTCCAACGCCAGTTCGAATTTGCCCGACCCGCCCTTGTAATCGTCCACAAACAGGGAGGGATGGCAGCATATCTGCCGCAGCCGCGTAAGCTGCGCGAGTATACGCATACGGTTGTCCGCGAACGCGTCCCGCTTTATATAATCGTCCAACGCCCCCAACGCTTCCATGAGGTGTGCTTGATAAACCAAGTTTTGCTCGGGCGTAAGTTCGGCGGGCAGGGTTGTTTCCGTTTTTTCGGGGAGCTCCTTTAATACGCTCCCCTTCACGCGCCGCAATACAAAGGGTGATATCTGCGAACGCAATTGCGCCGCGCGGGCCTTATCGTCGTCCCGCACAATGGGCGTTTCGTACAAACGTTGGAACTTATTCGCCGAATACAGATACCCCGGCATAATGAAGTCAAAGATACTCCACAGCTCCGACAAGTTATTTTCGATGGGCGTACCCGTCAGAGCGAAGCGAAACTGCCCGTTTAAAATTTTTATGCTTTTCGCCGCTTGCGTCGAGGGGTTTTTTATATTCTGCGCTTCGTCCGCGATGATATAGGCAAAAGACATAGCCTTATAGGCATCCACATCCCGTTTAAGCATATCGTACGTCGTGATAAATACATCCACCAATTTGTAACCCAACAGTTCACGCCTTTTTTCCGGGAAGCCGGAAACCACTTGCGTAATGATATCCGGCGCGAAACGGGCGAACTCGTTTTCCCAATTATACAAAAGGGAAGTGGGCGCAACCACCAGCGACGGTTTTTTGCTTTTTTTACGTTCGCTTTCCAACAGGGCGATGACTTGCAACGTCTTACCCAAGCCCATATCGTCCGCCAAGATTCCGCCGAAGCCGTAATATGCCAGTGTTTTAAGCCAATAAAAGCCCGACTTTTGATAATCGCGCAGGATATCCGTTAGGATCGACGGGGTTTTGAAGCCAAGGTTTTCGTTATTCTTAAAATCGTTGACGAGTTTTTCGAAATTTCCGTCCCGCCTGTGCGCGACGGAGAGGTTTTCCTTCTGCACCAAATCATCCACATACAACGCGCGGTATGCCGGAAGGGTGAAGGTTTTACCCTTCACGTCTTTCCGCGTCGCATCCAACGCGTCCAACAATTGCAACGGTTTGGCAATCGATTCATCCGACAGCGACAGGAAACGCCCGTCCTTTAACCGGATAAATTTTTTACGCGTGCGGTAGGCATCCAAGGCCTCCAGCAAATCCGCCAGCGTGTAGCCGATTTCCTCGAGCGTGATGTTCAGCAGGTTACCCGTTAAACGGATACCCATGTTGGGCGTAGGCGGGCGTTTAATTTTTTTGCCCAATTCCTCGCTGATGAATACCTCCGCCATTTTACGCAAATTTTCCAACCCGCCCGACGGTTCGTATAAAAAGTTGTACATCATGTCGTTACCGCTTAAGTAAAACAAACCGCTCGTTTCCTTAAAGCCGCATGAAATAAGCATCCGCTTTAAGGTATATTCCGTAAGCATGTCGCGGGGTATTTGGTTGTCGTTTTCCTTCGGTATGCTGGGTTTAATCACAACGTTGCCGTAATGGAACTCGAACCGCGCGAACATATCCATACGCCCGGACCCGGTCACCTCCAAATAAACGCGCGTGACGAGCGTCGCGTTTTTATGGCTTGGCGGCGCGCCTTCGGTATGGTGTATCAATCCCATTTTGGTCAGTTTGGGTAATATAATGGACAGGAAGCGCTGCTCCTCTTGCCCGGTAAAGATAAGTTCCTTATTGGGCGTAGCGACCAAGGCTTCCAACAGACGGATGATTATGGCCCCGTCGTTTAACGGCAGGCGAAGCAGCTTGTCCTCGATAAATATATAATGCGACTTGCGCCCCGATACGGAACGGAAGGTCGGGAATTCGGCTCTTAACGCGGTACCGCTGCCCGTATGCGCGATGGTAATAACCAAAGGGGGTGTGCCTTCCCCGAGGGATATTTCCGCAGGCAAATCACCCGACGATTGAAGCGTTTTACCCTCGTACATATCGAAGAATTCATCTATGTTGCGGGCGTTTATCGGCACTTCCCTTGCGCCCGCCAAAGGACGGCGGGAAAATTGGAACTGTTTGCTCAACTTCTTAACTACTTCGGTGTACAGGTAATCTTCTTTTAATATAAAGTCCAACAGGGCTTGTCCTTCTTCGTCGAATTGGTTGCGCCGATGAAGGAAGGATAATCCCTGACCGTAGGAAATCGTTTCCTCCCGTTTGCAACTTTCCACGAACAAGGCGATATTCTTAACCACGTACATACGGTTTAAGCCCACAGTCAGGGTTATGTATACCCCCCGTTCCTCCGAATGGATGATGGGCGTAAGTTTTATCTGCGGGCCGGATTGGATCATGGGCTGCGCCAATTCTTCGTCGATACTGTCGAATATTAATTTTTCCAGCGTGTTGGCAAGGGCTTCCGATTGGTTCTTCATGGTTTCGGCGGACAAATGGCCGCCGCGCCCCTCTACGTGGGCAAATAAAACAGCCACAACATGTTTGCACGCACCGCGCCAAATGCTGTGGCTTTCACAACCGCAGGTATAATCGCCTAATGAACCGTCTTCTTTTATCTTCAGCGTAACGTCATAATTTTTATAATTCCCCTCCACGGTGGAACGGACGAGCAAACCGCCCTCGGGGTTATCCTGCGTTTTAAAGGTTAGGAGTTTTCCCTCACGGAAATTACGTTCCCCGCGTTCGTATACGTCCTCGTTAGAGCTTAGGTTTAGGATCGTGCCTTTGGTTATTGCGGCAGAATTCATTTTACAGGATGTGTGCGTCTACCAAGTCGACCAAGTCCGAAATATCCGACTTCGCCACTTGCGCCGTCGCCTTAAGCCGCTCCCCTATGCTGTATAAATCGGGGGTAATCAACGTGGAGAAGATAATGACCGGCAGGTTCTTTAATACATCGTCCTCGCGGATCAGCTTAAGCAGGCGATGGCCGTCCATGATGGGCATTTCTATGTCGGTGACCACAATGCTGACATGGTCGGCGATGTTGCCGCCCAAGGTCTTGTAATATTGCAGTTTGTCCCATGCTTCCTTACCATTGGGGGTGCGGGTTACGTTGACGTAGCCGACCTTTTCCAAGGATTCCGCCACGTGGCGTTCCAGCGTTGGGGAGTCTTCCGCCAACAGGATGGGCTTCTTGGATTGCGGGCGCGTACCGAAACGCTCCAGCGAACGGGCTTGTATCGCGCCTTGGGGGTTGATATCCATCAGGATCTTTTCAAAGTCAACGACCGTGATCAACCTGTCCTCCACTTGCGCGACACCCGTGGCCATCCCTTCCTCTTCCCCGTAAATCGTTTTATCCGGCTTTTCGATTTTGGAAAGGTCTACGTTGTCGATGGCTTTAACCCCGTGTACGTGGAAGGCGGTTTTCACGTTATTTAGCTTGGTGATAATCAATATATCGCGTTCTTCGTCCTCCGACGGGGGCAAACCCATGTACGCCGCGAGGTTTATAACCGTCATGGTATCGTCACGCGGGCGGAATATACCCTCGACGAAGGGATTTGAGTTGGGCATGGGCGTAATGGGGTATTGGATGTATTTTATGATTTCATCCACCTTGGCTACGTTGATGCCAAAATTACCGCCCGCGACGATGAATTCCAAGAGCTGCAGCTGTTGGGTGTTTTCGGATTTACTGTCTTTTTTGCTACCCACCATGATATATGCCTCCCGAATTTATAATTCGATATAAAGTTTCACGTTTATTATAACATGTGTTACGCTAATCTCAATATGAATTTTGTGATTTTTAATAACTTATGGTAAAGTGCGCCGAACAACAAAAATCGGAGAGCGTGTTTTTATTTTGGTTTATCGGTTAAATGACGCAAACGAAACGGAAATGTTCGCGCAGGAATTTTCCCGCAGTATAAAAGCGGGGGATATTATTTGCCTTTCGGGCGGATTGGGCGCGGGCAAAACGGTTTTTACAAAGGGTTTGGCGCGTGGGCTGGGTTACCTCGGAAGGGTGACTTCGCCCACTTTTACGTTGATGAATGTATATGAGGGCGGACGTTTGACGGTATACCATTTCGACTTGTATCGCCTGGACGGCGAAGCGGACATCGAAAGCGTAGGCTGCGAGGAATTTTTTAATGCGGGCGGCGTGTGCGTATTGGAATGGCCCGAGCAGGGCAAATACCTTTTCGAAGGGACACAATTATCGAACCCGATCCGCCGGCTCGAAATAAAAACGTTCTTTGAACGTGACATCAACTACAGGGAGATTATCATCCATGAAAATATTGGCGATTGATACCTCCGGCCAACAAGCGGGGGCAGCTGTCGCGGAAAACGGTAAGACGTTGGGGCGAACCGTCGCGGCGGCGCACACGCATCCGAAGGAATGGCGCCATTCCCAAATACTGTTGCCCGCAATCGCGCGTTTACTAAACGAAGCGGGGCTCACGCTTGCGGACATCGGTTGTATCGCGTACACCTGCGGGCCGGGTTCGTTTACGGGCTTACGTATCGGCGCGGCTACGGCTTTGGGCTTGGCAAAAGGTTCGGGCTTGCCTTGCGTGGGTGTTCCTACGCTGGATGCGATGGCATACACTAAAATAACGTCGGGGGAAACAAAGGTCGTCCCCGTAATGGATGCGCGCCGCGGTCAGGTTTACGCGGCGGTATATAAACGCGACGCGGATGGTAAAATGGAAAGGGTTTCTGATTATTTCGCCGCACCCATTGAAGAAGTTACGGAAATCGCGGGGGACGCCGTTATCGTAAACGACGCAGTTGACCCGGCGGCGGTGGCTGCATGGGCGATGGAAAACATTAATCCAAAACCCAACGAACCGGATAATGCCATGCCCATTCAAAACGCGGAACTATTGTATATCCGCGCGCCGCAAGCGGTACGTGAAGCGACGGGGAAATGCTGACCGTCCCCGTCACCCCGGCGCACGTCGATGCGATATACGCGATCGAATGCGAATGTTTTTCCACCCCGTGGTCGAAAACCGCGTTTTTGCAAGAGCTTAAGGACAGGCATACGATCGCGTTCGCGTCGTTTGATACCGTCACGGACGAATTGGCGGGTTATACCTTTATGCGGCACATCATAAACGAAGGGCATATTAATAATATAGCCGTCGCGCCGCTTCATCGCGGCAGGGGGATCGCCTCGTTGCTGATGGACGCGCTGCTGGCGGAAGCCCTAACCCGCGAAATGATCGGTTTGGCCTTGGAAGTACGCCAAGGCAACCGTGCGGCGATGGCGCTTTACCATAAGTATGGCTTTCTTGTCGAAGGGTATCGTCGGGACTATTACCGCGACCCGAATGAAGACGCGATCCTAATGTATAAAAATCTGGTTTGTTGAGGTGACCTCATGGCGTTAAACCACAAGGAATTATCATGGCGTGAGTTAAAATATTTTTGCGGGTCCGTTCCGTCGGGAAGTGACGGTCCGTGTAAGGATCTGATCGGCCAAGACCGCGCCGCCAAAGCCCTCCGCTTCGGTTTGCAAATGAAGGCCCACGGTTATCATATTTACGTCTGCGGCCAAGCGGGTACGGGGCGCACCACTTTCGCGCAGGAATACGCACGCCAAAAAGCCCTGACCGAACCCACCCCGCCGGATTTGTGTTATGTATACAACTTCACCAATCCCAAATGCCCCAAGTTGCTGCGCCTGCCCGCGGGTACGGGCCGCCGCTTAAAGGATGAGTTAAACGACCTGATGGGGCGCTTGGCCGCCGAATTGCCCAAGACATTCACCGGTAAGGAACACGAACAGAAAAAAAACGAGATCGTACGCATTCTGCACAACCGCCGCGACGAATTGATCAAGATCATGACCGAGGAAGCCCACAGGCAAAACTTCGGCGTGAAGAATACGAACTCGGGCATTTACTTTATGCCCATCATCGAGGGCGAGGTCATCAGCGAGGAGCAATTCGACGCCTTAACGCAGGAACAACGCGACGGCATTTCCGTCAATTCCGAAGCCATACAGAAACGCGCCGCCGAAGTAATGCGGCAAATCAAGGAACACGAAAAAACCACAAAAAAAGACGTGGAGGAATTAGAGTATGCGCTGGGGTTGTTTACCGTAGGGCGTTATATGAATGACATTATCGAAACCTTCGCCGACGAACCCTCGCTCCTTACCTACCTGAAAGCCGTAAAGGAAGACATATTGGAAAACCTCGCGGAGTTCGTCTCGGACGAAAACGAGGAGGAACAGGAAGCAATGCAGGCCTTCCTGCCGTGGTACAACAAAAAGAACAGCGAGGATTTGCTTACGAAATATAAGGTAAACCTGCTCACCGACAACACCGACCTGCGGGGCGCACCCGTCGTCATCGATTACAACCCCGGTTACACGCACCTCGTGGGCGAAGTGGAATACGACAACGAATTCGGCAATTTTTCCACGGACTTTATGAAGATCAAACCCGGCCTTCTGCACCGTGCGAACGGCGGGTATCTGATATTGCAAGCACAGGATATCCTCGGCAGCCCCCACGCGTGGGAAACGTTGCGCCGCGCGCTCGTCACACGCCAAATCGTCACCGAACCGCTGCGGGAGTACACGACGGGGGTGGCGGTTTCGGGTATCAAGCCGGAATCGATTCCGCTGGACATCAAGGTCATCATCATCGGCGGCGGGTATTATTACAACGTGCTGTACGCCTACGACGATTATTTCGAAAAACTGTTTAAAGTCCGCGTGGACTTCGATTACGAGATGAACCTAAACGAAGCGAACATGACGGAGATAGTAAGGTTTATCCACCAATACGAAAGCCGCCTCCCCTTCTCCGCATCCGCCGCAGCCGCCATCATCGAGCACGCGACGCGCTTGGCCGAACGTCAGGACAAACTCACCACGTGCTTTAACCGCTTGTCCGATTTGCTGGCCGAATCGGTTGCTTCCGCTTCGGGGGAAAACGCGGGGGAAGTCACGGAAAAACACGTAAAGGACGCGATAACCGCACGCGAATACCGCTATAACATGTATGAGGAAAAACTCGTCGAGCGTATCGAGGAAGACACGATCATGATCTCGACCGATGGCGGCAAAGTGGGGCAAATCAACGCCTTGGCCGTAATCGACGCGGGCGAGCATGTATTCGCCGTGCCGTCGCGTATTACGGCTACGGTGTATATGGGTAAGTCGGGTATCGTAAACATCGAAAAAGAAGCCAACCTTTCGGGCGAAACGCACGACAAGGGTGTGCAGATCCTCATCGGTTATTTGGGGCAGACCTATGCGCAGGACTTTCCGCTTTCGCTTTCGTGCCGCATTTGCTTTGAGCAGAACTACGGCGGCATTGACGGCGACAGCGCATCCTCCACGGAATTGTATGCGATTATCTCCGCGCTTTCGGGTTTGCCGATCCGACAGGACATCGCCGTAACGGGTTCGATAAACCAACACGGCGAAATCCAACCCATCGGCGGTGTGACGTATAAAATAGAAGGCTTCTTCGACCTATGTAAAAAACGCGGCCTTTCCGGGCGGCAGGGGGTAATCATCCCCGCCCGAAACGTCCGCGATTTGGTTTTGAAAGACGAAGTCGTAGAAGCCGTAAAGGATGGCTTGTTCCATATCTATCCCATCACACACGCAAACGAGGGTTTGGAAATCCTATTGGGTGAACCCGCGGGGGGCGTACCGGCCAATGACGGCAACCCCAAAACCCTCGCGAACCTCTACCCCCATGATACCGTACACGGTAAGGCGTACCGTAAGCTGCGCATGTATCACCGCAGGGCTATGAAGGGTGAAGTGTAATCGTTTTCCCGCTCTTCCGCGGGGTCTTGTCCCTCGGGCACGCCGACGGGAGCCTTCGCCCCCGCTTGGTTGCTTTGCCTGTACATGTTCGCTACATTGGCTTGCACCGTCATTTCGATCCGCGTAATGCCTTGGTTTAATTTTTCCAATTGCGTGTTGCGGAAATCACCGGGTTCGCCGGGTTCAAACGCGATGGCGTGGCGCAATTGGGTCGCCTCCATGGACATATCGGCACGGGTGCGCGAAAGCTGGCGGTTGTTTTCCTTTTGGGACGCGATCTTTACGAAGCCGCGGATATCGCTCCGCTCGTTAAAGCGTTCGATTTCTTCCCTATCCTTTGTTTTTATCCTATTTTCGGCGGCACGCTCCGCTTCCTCTTCGCGTTCTTGCATCCGTTTTTCCTGTTCGGCCATTTGCATGTGCGTTTCCCATTCCGATAAGGCTTGCTCCCGTTCGGTACGGTCTTTATATATCTTTTCGATTTGATCGGCCAAAGCGGTCAGCTTGCTTTTTCGCAAGTCGGAGTTTAATTCCGTTTCGTTGATGAAATCCATTCGTTCGTTTAATTCTTTGATAAACTCGTTTTCCCGTTCCTGTATATTCATTTCCCGTTCGCGTCGGAGGGCGCGCATTTCATCCAAGCGGCTTTGCCTCCGCATTAAAACAGACCCCGAATTTTGGCTCAGGGTCGGTGTCAGGGTTGTGTTGAAGTGATTGATATTCATTCGGGCCCCCTATTTTATGTACGGCATACGCCTTTATATCGGCGGATTCTTTTTGCAGCTTAATACATAGGCGGGGGGTAGGTTGCGTATTTCGCGTGTGATTTGGATCGAGCCGAAATGGCGCGAAATTAAATCCTTCCTGATCAACGTGTATTGGAAGGTGATGAAACGGCCCTCATCGTGCAGATATTTTCTCGTTTGCGTTAATATACTCCCCGAAACTTCCTTGGGTAAGCTGGCGAAGGGTAAGCCGGAAACGATGTAATCCGCGCGGGGGATCCCCCTTTCCGCAAGGTATGTCCCGATCCTTTCGGCGGAGCCGTTGATGATGTGCAGATTGGGGGTATCCTTATATTTCCTGTGCAGCGCGTCGCAGAAGTCACCGTTACGTTCGATGATGATGACAACGGTTTCCGTATTGCGGCGATGTAAAATCCGGTCGGTAAACACCCCCGTGCCCGGGCCGAATTCCACAATGCACCGCGCTTTATCAAAATCGATGGTTGCGACCATCTTACGCGCGAGGAAGCGGGAGCTGGGGGCTATCGCGCCGATTGAGCGCGGTTTCGTAATATATTGCTTTGCGAATTTTATCCAATTCAACATAATCACCTCGGTTTGCGCATTATATCATGCCATATCCTTTACTTCCCGCTTGTCGTACGCGGTCGAACCGTTATAATGGCTAGGTTGTTTTTTGTTTGGCACAAAACGCTTTCGGGGGGATGCCGGATGCATAAATATACCATGGGGATCGATATCGGTTCCACGACGATCAAAATGGTGGCCGTTGATGCTGACAGCCATTCCGTTTTTAACCGGTATCGGCGCCACCATTCGGATATACGGGGCACGCTGACCTCAATGGTTGAGGAAGCGCGCGATACGCTGGGGGCGTTCGGATTCCGCGCGATGATCACGGGTTCGGGCGGGCTGAGTCTTGCGGATTGGGTGGGCGTGCCGTTTATGCAGGAAGTGATCGCCGTATCCGATGCACTGGAATTATATGAACGCAACAGGGGCGGTAAAACCGACGTCGCCATCGAGATCGGCGGCGAGGACGCGAAGATCATCTATTTCGGCAATTCGATCGAGCAGCGTATGAACGGTATTTGCGCGGGCGGTACGGGGTCGTTCATCGACCAAATGGCGACGCTTTTGGATACCGACGCCGCAGGGCTTAATGATTTGGCGAAGGAATATAAAGTCATCTATCCCATCGCGGCGCGTTGCGGTGTGTTCGCCAAGAGCGATTTGCAACCGCTTATCAATGAAGGGACGGCACGCTGCGATTTAGCCGTTTCCATTTTCCAAGCCATCGTAAGCCAAACCATCAGCGGGTTGGCTTGCGGCAAACCCATACGGGGCAATATCGCGTTTTTAGGCGGGCCGCTGTATTTCCTTTCGGAATTACGCGCCCGCTTTATCGATGTATTAAAACTTTCGGGCGATCAGGTGATTTCGCCCGATGATTCGCACCTCTTCGCCGCCATGGGTGCGGCGTACCGCGCGCAAAACGAAGGCGCGGAGATGGATATCGACCGGTTGCTCGAAAACCTCCGCGCCAAACAGGAGTTGCCGTTCGAAATCGACCGATTAACGCCCTTGTTCACCTCGCAAGGGGAATACGCCGCGTTTGCGGCACGCCATGAAAAACACGTCGTACCTAAGGCATCACTGCCTTCGCACGAGGGTGATTGTTTTTTAGGTATCGATGCGGGTTCGACCACGACCAAAGCCGTTTTGACAGACAAAAACGGCGCGCTTTTATACACCGTCTACGCCAACAACGAAGGCAATCCGTTGGCCGTCGCCCGCGCCGCGCTGACACAAATATATGACCACCTGCCGACGGGAGCGGTCATCAGGCAATCCTGCGTAACGGGCTACGGCGAGGGTTTGTTAAAAACCGCTTTGGGCGCGGATATCGGCGAAATCGAAACCGTGGCGCATTACCGCGCGGCCGCTTTTTTCGATCCCGAAGTGGATTTTATCCTTGACATCGGCGGGCAGGATATGAAGTGCCTGCGTATCAAAAACGGCGTAATAGACACGGTTTTGCTTAATGAGGCTTGCTCCGCGGGCTGCGGGTCGTTTCTTGAGACATTCGCCCGTTCATTGGATTTGCCGATCGAAACCTTCGCCGAGCAGAGCCTGTTTGCGGAAAACCCGGTGGACCTCGGCAGCCGCTGCACCGTCTTTATGAATTCCCGCGTAAAACAAGCTCAAAAAGAAGGCGCGGCGGTGGCGGACATTTCCGCGGGCCTAGCCTATTCCGTCATTAAAAACGCCTTGCAAAAGGTCATCAAGATTACCGACCCTTCGCAAATGGGCAAGCGCATCGTTGTACAGGGCGGTACGTTTTACAACGACGCGGTGCTGCGCGCGTTCGAGTTTGTGAGTGAACGTGAAGCCATACGGCCCGATATCGCGGGGTTGATGGGTGCTTACGGGGCGGCGCTGATTGCACGGGAGCGTTTCTTCGATGGCGTGGAAGGCACGATACCCGTAGAAACTACGTTACTTTCCCCTGATGCGTTAAAAGCCCTAACCGTCGCCACGTCGCATACGAGGTGCAGGGCGTGTGAAAATAATTGTTTGCTGACCGTAAACCGTTTTTCGGCGAAGGGTTCGGGGACGACTTCCGTCCGTGTTGAGCAGAAGCTGACGGACGGGGCGGTTACGCGTTTTATTTCGGGGAATCGGTGCGAAAAGGCTATCCTTGGCAGCACGAATATTAACCATTTGCCCAATTTGTTTGAAGCGAAGTATAAGCGCGTATTTGATTATGAGCCGTTGCCGGAGTTTAAGGCGAAACGCGGTGCGGTCGGGCTGCCGCGCGTAATGAATATGTATGAAAATTATCCCCTTTGGGCGACGTTCTTTACGGAATTGGGGTATCGGGTGGTGTTGTCGCCGCGTTCGAGCCGCGATTTGTATGAACTGGGTATCGAATCGATCCCCAGCGAAAGCGAATGCTATCCGGCAAAGCTGGCGCATGGGCATATCATGGCATTGATACATCAGGGTATAAAATATATCTTTTACCCCAGCATCGCGTACGAGCAGGAAGCGACGCAAGGTGCGGACGATTGCTTTAATTGCCCGATCGTCACGTCGTATCCGGAGAATATCAAAAATAACGTGGAGGAATTATCTGAGGGCACGGATATCCGCTTCCATAATCCGTTTCTCCACTTGGGACGGCGGAAAAACCTTGTCGCGCGGCTGATCGAGGAGTTCCCGCATATTCCGGAGGAGGAAGTAAAAGCCGCCGCGTACAAGGGCCTGGCAGAGCTCGACCGTTACAAAGCCGATGTGCAAAAAATGGGTGAAGAGGCATTGGCTTACATCGCGGAAAACAATATAAACGGCATCGTCTTAGCCGGGCGGCCCTATCACATAGACCCGGAAATCCACCACGGAATCCCCGAAATGATCACTTCCTACGGCGTTGCGGTATTAAGCGAGGACGCCGTGGCGCATTTGGGCGAAATCGAACGGCCCCTCGGCGTGCGCGACCAATGGGCGTACCATTCGCGGTTATACGCGGCGGCGCATTTCGTACGGACGCACAAAGGAGGCGGCACTTCCGAGACCCTTGAGCTCGTGCAATTAAATTCTTTCGGCTGCGGGTTGGATGCCGTCACCGCCGACGAAGTGCAGGGGATATTGGAAGCAAGCGGAAAAATCTTCACGCTGCTTAAGATCGACGAAGTATCAAACCTCGGTTCGGTACGAATCCGTATACGCTCCCTGTTGGCGGCGTTAAGCGAAAGGGAACGGCGCGGTACCACCCCCATCCACCCCGCACCCCGCACCCCGCGCCGCATCTTTACCCGCGAGATGCGTAAGAAGCACACGTTAATCTCCCCGCAAATGGCACCCCTGCATTTCGATATCATAAAGGAAGCCTTCGGGTCGGAGGGTTACCATATGGTGGTGATGCCCGCCATCGACCGCGCCTGCATCGAAACAGGCCTAAAATATGTAAACAATGACGCCTGTTACCCCGCGCTTATCGTGGTGGGGCAAGTGATGAATGCGCTCACGAGCGGCGAATACGACCTCGATAACGTTTCCATAATTATGTCGCAAACGGGCGGCGGGTGCCGTGCTTCCAACTACATCGCGTTTATCCGCAAGGCGTTGGCGCGTGCGGGTATGGCGCACATCCCCGTCGTGTCCCTCAGCGCAAGCGGATTGGAAAAGAACCCGGGGCTCAGGTTTACGCCCAAGCTGATTAATAAAGCCTTCCAAGCCTTGGTGTACGGGGACCTTTTTATGCGTGTTCTGTACCGCGTACGCCCTTACGAAGCCGTACCCGGCTCCGCAAACGCGCTGTACGATTATTGGAACGGTATCGCCAAAGAATCCGTCCGTAAAGGCAGCCTGCGTACATTCAAGAAAAATTGCCGCGCCATCGTGGAGGCGTTTGACACGCTGCCCTTGCGCGATATCATTATCCCCCGTGTGGGTGTGGTGGGTGAAATCCTCGTTAAATACCACCCCACCGCCAACAACGACATCGTCACACTGCTCGAATCGGAAGGTGCGGAAGCCGTCGTACCCGACCTCATCGATTTCCTTTTATACGGGTCGCTCAACGCGAGCTTTAAGACGCGTTTCCTGGGTTTCCCCAAGAAAACCCGCTTCTTCGGCAACTTGGGCATCAAAATCATCGAGCTTTTCCGCCGTCACGCGCGCCGCGCGCTTGAGGAGAGCGTCCGTTTCCACCCTCCCCTCCCCATCGCAAAAATGGGTGAACTCGCCGCCCCCATCGTTTCACTGGGTAACATGACGGGTGAAGGTTGGTTCCTGACCGCCGAAATGGTCGAGCTCATCGAATCCGGCGTGGGTAACATCGTTTGCACCCAACCCTTCGCTTGCTTACCCAACCACGTAACCGGCAAGGGCGCGATCAAAGCCCTACACAACCGTTACCCCTCCGCCAACATCGTAGCCGTGGACTACGACCCCGGCGCAAGCGAAGTGAACCAACTCAACCGAATCAAACTCATGTTAAGCGCGGCGCGGAGGAACCTTGAAAAACAAAATAAAAACGTTGCTTTAGCCTTAACAGGGCAAAATGAAAATATCAGAGAATCCCTTGCAATCGGGGGACCCCTCGCTTGACAACCAACGACAGGCGTTTTACAATCCCTTTCACGTCACGCGGCTGTGGCGGAATTGGCAGACGCGCTAGATTCAGGTTCTAGTGATCCTATGATTGTGCAGGTTCAAGTCCTGTCAGCCGCAGAGATAAAAAAACCCTATTCCAAAGGGTTTTTTTGTTTGCTTTGTTTCACACGGATTTCCCGTAAGTCTA